>Ga0334885_1002482_pt1 | contig 18989 bp, 16 predicted proteins | sample GraSluR1_MG_8_FD_207233 | JGI IMG/M metagenome (GOLD analysis project Ga0334885, IMG submission 207233) | Sludge microbial communities from methane-producing bioreactor in Wageningen University, Netherlands - Granular Sludge_31_05-R1 | ecosystem: Engineered > Bioreactor > Anaerobic >...
TTTTCTGTCTTTCATACAATGTTAAATTTGACATATACACCACCTTTCTAAAACATCTTAATTTATCATTTTAGTGGTGCATTGGGAATAGAATCCGGCAGTTTGTATTAGAAGGTTGACAACTGGGAAAATGTTTGCTATACTTATTTGTTTTAATAGTGTAAGATAAAATTAATTTAAAAAAAGAAGGAGGACCACCCTATATCCATATTGGATTAGGTAGTAAGGAATTCCTTCTTTTTATATTGTAAATTTGTTTTATTTGAAATCAAAAATAAAAAGTAACCTCGTAGGTTACCAATGACACTTACAGGTTAAAATGAATTAGTAACCTACGAGGTTGCATTAACGGTAGTATATTGATTGGTTGTTTTGGGTAGAATCTTGGCTGGGAACTGTGGAGAGATTCACTTTAATATAAGTGATAATGCCCCTCCTTCCCTCTGTCCCGCCACGTTTACGTGGCGCGGATCCTCGTTTGTACGAGGTCCTGGCCAAGATTTTGCCTGAAACTAAGATTGTTACGAGTTATTACGAATGATTCATGTGCGAATCAAGCGTGAATAATGTGTAATTGTACTTTAAAAATTGGGCAATGAATTTCACAGGAATGTGGAATTTTTAAATTATGTAGGCGAAAAGCTTAAAATAAAAAAATTGATAAGGAGTGATTAAAATGATGGGGTACCTAAGGAAACCTCTTGTTAGAAATGTTGTTATCGCGACATGGACAATTTTTTTTGTTTTCGCAATGTATGTTGGAGGTTTTGTTAGCAGTTATCAACTGCAGCTTAAAATTCAACATAAGGCAGATCTTTATGAGGCGAGATTTGCTTCACGAGAACATGAGATTAGTCCTGAGCATGAGATTAAACTGAGTGATCAAATAAAAGTTTTAAATCAGCAGATTTCACGCTCGCAACATCTTGCTGAAATCGCGATTGCAAGTGATTTTAGCCCCTGGTCTTTTTTTACCTGGTTGTTGGGCTCTATATGGAGTAGACCCAAAAATTTTGAAAGGCCAGAGGGTGCCTACTTGACCCTGAAACTTCGAACACCCGATCGGTTAAAATCAATACTAGGTCCAACAGTTATCGTGGATCCATCGAACCGGTTGGGTCAAATGTGCGAAGCAGGAATCAAGGTTTACTCGCTCGCTGACTTTGGTTGGACTACCGACGCAGATGTGGACTTTCACAAGTCCAGAGATACTTGCGTCGAGAAAGCGACTGTTGAAGTGTCATTTAACCCTCAAACCAAATCTATTGGCAATGTAACAAAAAAGTTCATACTTTGGAGAGAGGAATTTGAACACGCTAACGGAGCTGAAATCAGGGTTTTCCCACCAAGATCAGTTGCACCAGATGTTGCTGATGAGTGGAAAAAAGTAGTCCAGCACTCTGAGGAAACTGGCGACATCATCATTTTGACTGTGACCGTGTATGTTGAGCGACCTGTCAAAATCAAAGGGTCACAGTCGTTTCAAGTTTTCGTCTGTCCGACCATGACCCTCGCCAAAATCATGGGATACAAAAAAGATGGTGATGGTTTAGGAGTTGCACTCATGGATGCGAAAAAGCAGGAGGATGATCGGACTCGTCAGGAAAAAGGAATAAATATACAAATCCTGGCGAAGAAAGACAACACCTTGCGAGAATCACGTTCAGCCAGTATTGCGATTTATGACAGTTTGGGTGAGGTTTATCGCGGTGAAGTTGAAGACGGAACTCAACTCAAGGTTGTACCCGAAGGTAAAGCTAATTTAATTCGGGTATATCAACTTGAAAATGAGGTTCCTCTTACAATGGAGCCACGTACCGCAATAGATCCCAAAACCGGCAAGATGCTTGGTTTTGTGTCAGTAGTAGAAAGATCGCAGATTTTATTTTATCCTCAAGCCAACCATTCGTCGGTTGCAGTAAGTGGTCCTTTTAATGGGGAAATCAAAATTTATGCCCCAAAAGGTACTAAAGTTAATTTAACTGCAATCCGGAGCGGACATTTGGTTGGTAGACAGGATGTGGTTATTAATAGTTTTGGAGGTGCGATTATACCTGTTCAAAATGCTCATCCAATGACTATTACTGCGATGGTTGCGGGTAAAAAATTTACTCGCGAAATGAATTCTCAGAATTCGCAGGTAACATTTGATTTTGAGAATAAAGAACCAGTTCGGAATTATTCTCAGATTAATATAAACCCTGCGGTTCGTGGGGGAATTCATACGAAAGTCGAGCTGAGACAATATGCTGCTACCCTTCATTTTCAGCAAAATTTGGCAGCAATTGAAACAAATCCGATTGAAATTGAGGAATTACGGAAAGCTGCTACTAGCGGGAAAGTCGGGTATGTGATTGTCGGACCTGAGGATCGGTATGTCCAAGACAGCTATGGAACTTGGAAAGTTCATACGCTTGTCAAAGGACTTACAGAATGTGGTCCTAATGGTCAACCTTTGCCACACAAGGCGTACTATAATATTCGGTTTGATAAGTATGTTAAGGCATGGGTTGCACCAGGCCGCTATGGCTGGGTACCGGCGATTTTAGTTGATTGTGGGAATGCAACAATGGTTTATATACCACCGCCAACTACGATTGCGTTAAAGCCCGAATTGCTACCAAGCTTGTCCTTCGCGCCGTCGTCCGAGATTCCACTTAAAGTATCCTGGGATGATTTGTCTATCTCTGTGGCGAAGATAGCTCAGGGGAATTTCGTAATAACCCCGAGTTCGATATCTTCTTATGTGCCGCAAGCCAAAACTGACATAAAACTTAGCATGCGGCAGTCACAGAACCAAAGTCAAAATCAAAACCAGGATCAGACTTCGGTAAATACAAATATCAACGACAACACTACGATCATTAATAATGATATTAATGTTAATATTCCGATCGATATCAATAACAATAATATCAATCAACAAAATACTGTCGTAAATGGTGCTAATGCTAATAATTAGTGTTTATATATAGGAGGGGGAGATTGTAGAATTTCCCCCTCAAATTTTTTCTCTTTACATTTATTTATTAATATGATAATAGTAAGTAAGTGTAAGGGGAAAAGTAAATTGGTCGAGTTTACTAAAAATTATTTAATCTTTGTTTCGAAGAAAGATTGAATAATTAAATATTAAGAAAGGATTAAAATGAAAAATTTAATTACAATTATTGCAATTTCAGCAATTACCTTTGGTTTGGCTTTTGCAGGAATTGGTTCTGTTTATGCTGATTCGTATAATCAGAATCAAAGCCAGAATCAAAGCCAAAGCCAGTCACAAAGTTCTTATAATTCAAACACCAATAGTAATACTAATGTTAATACAAATACTATTAATTCTAATTCTAGCATTAATTTAACTAATGCTAATATTAATCAACAACAAACTATTGTGAATACTGCCAATGCAAACAATGCTGGTGGAACAGGTAGTGGTGATGGTGGCGCTGCTGCAGTTTCATCTGGAAGTGGTTCGCAAAGCGCACAAATCAATCCAGATGGTACTATTACAGCTAACCAAGCCGGTTCTGGCAATGCTTCAGCTGCTGCAGGTGAAAATGCTTCAGCTGGTTCAAATGCTGGTTCTGCTGCAACACCAAACGGTGCTGCTGCTGATGCATCTGGTGCTGCTGCGACAGGTCAAGGTGGAGCATCTGGTTCTGGAAGTTCACAGGGTGGCGATGCAGAAGTTTCTTCTGTAGCTACTGCTGGAAATGCTTCAGCTGCTGCTTCAACTGACAATACTTCAGCAAGCGGTTCTAGTTCAATGGGAACTTCAACTAAAGTTGCAGGTGCTGGTACAACTGGTACTGTTAAAGGTATGACAAGTTTACCAAAAACTGGTGCTGGTGCAGCTGAAGCTGCAGTTAACGCTGGAATTATTTCTACTGTTGTTACTGCTGGTTATGTAATGCTTAAGAAAATGCAAAACAAAAATTTAGCTTTTGCAATTGATAAAAGTTGGATGTAAGAAAAAGTTGTTAGCTGTTCGCTATTTGCAGTTCGCTATTCGAGATTCGCTATTCGCTATTTGCGGTTCGCTATTCGAGATTCGCTATTAGCTATTTGCGGTTCGCAGTTGGCTATTTGCGGTTCGCGGTTTGACTGATAATGAAGACCAAGTATTTTGCCTGGTCTTCTTTATTTTGATAAAATAGTATATATGCATAGGTTTAAAAAATTAGAAATTTGGAAAGAGTCTTTAAATTTTGTATGTAAAATTTACAAAATTACAAAAAATTTTCCAAAAGAAGAATTATATGGATTAACTTCACAATTAAGACGTGCTTCGGTTAGTATTAACTTAAATATTGCCGAAGGTGCTGCAAGTAAATCTGACATAGAATTTCGTAGATTTTTAATTATTTCACTTAAATCAACTTATGAAGTAGTTGCAATATTAGAAATTATTCTAAAACTAAATTATATTAATTCAGGCGAGTTTAATGAATTAATGGAAGAAGTAAATAAAGTTGGAGCAAAGATTAATTTTCTAATTAATCGTTTGAATAAATCAAATAGCAAATAGCCAAGAGCAAAAAGCAGAATTATGAACATTAACGAGCACAAACAACAACTTAGTCAATTATTGAAAATTGATCAAAAACGGCAGAGGGTTATCGAAATTCAGGAATTAATGAATAAACCTGATTTTTGGCAAGATCAAAAAAAAGCTCAAGAATTATCCCAGGAAATGAGTGATTTAGGCAAAATAATTGCTGATTTTGACAATGCACAAAGTGAAGATGATATTAAAAAGTTAAATGATTTGGCTTTATTTTCTGGAGAATATGATTCTGCTAATGCAATTATTTCAATTTATGCTGGTGCAGGAGGAACCGAGGCACAAGATTGGGCTGAAATACTTTCTAACATGTATAGGAAATGGACAGAAAAAAAAGGATTAAAATTTGTTGAAATAGAAAAATCAGAAGGATCTGAGGCAGGAATAAAATCCGCAACTTATCAAATCACGGGGTTTAATGCTTTTGGCTGGTTGAAATCAGAGTCAGGAGTCCATCGTTTAGTTAGAATTTCTCCTTTTGATGCTGATAAATCAAGACATACCTCTTTTGCGTTAGTAGATACAATACCAGAAATTAAAAAAGATATTGAAATTCAATTAGAAGATAAAGATTTGGAAATATCTACTTTTCGCTCCGGAGGAGCAGGTGGACAAAATGTTAATAAGGTCTCAACTGCTGTGAGAGTTAAACATATACCGAGCGGATTTGTGGTATCTAGCCAACGCGAAAGATCTCAAGCTCAAAATAAAGAAATTGCTTTAAAAATTTTAAAATCAAAATTACTAAAAAAACAACTTTCGGAAAATGAAAAAAAGACACAGGATTTGAGGGGTGAATTTCATTCTCCAGAGTGGGGGAGTCAAATTCGTTCTTATGTGCTTATGCCGTATCAATTGGTAAAAGATCATAGAACAGGGTATGAATCAAAAGATCCAGAGGCGGTTTTAAATGGACAGCTTGACGGATTTATGGTAGAATATCTTAAGAAAATCACAAATAACAAATCACAAATAACAAATAAATAACAATGTTCAAAATCCAAATATCAAAATTGTTTTTTAATTTAAGAATTGAAATTTCGAATTTATTTTAAATTTGATGCTTGAAATTTGGAATTTGCGACTATTAGGAGTTTATTATGGGACTTATGGATCAAGGTAAAATGCTTTGGAAGGCAAAACAAGTACAAGGTGAGTTAAAAAAAACAGAGATTGAGGCAAAAAGTAACGACGGTTTGGTTACAGTTGTAGTGAACGGTGAAATGCATCTTAAGGATATCAAGCTTTCTGATGATGCTTTGAGTGCGGATAAGAGAAATTTGGAAGAGTCACTTAAAAAAACTATTTCAGAAGCTCTTTCTCGTGCTCAAGCAGTAGCTGCGGAAAAAACTCGTGAAGTAATGAAAGATATGGGGATGAATTTACCAGGAATGTAAGGAATGTTGTAAATGTTCTATCGTTCGCTTTGCTCACTTGTTGAAAATATTCTAAATGTTGTAAATGTTCAAATTGTTTGAATTGTTATAAAACACAAGCATAACATCTTAAACAATTTCAACAAACAAAGTGATTGGACAATTACAACTATAACAAGCTATAGAATGACGATTGAGCAATTAGAACAGCTATTACGGAGCAAATATGCAACTCATTATAGGTTTAGGAAATCCGGGAAAAAAATATAAATACACACGACACAATGTGGGATTTTTGGTTTTGGATAAAATTCAAAAATCAAAATTCAAAAATCAAAATGAAAAATTAAAATTTAAAAATAATAAAAATATGCAATCACAATTACTTTTAACTAGTATTAATGATCAAAAAGTAATTTTTATTAAACCACTAACATATATGAACAAATCTGGTGAGGCTGTCCAGAAAATTGTGAGTTTTTATAAAATAAAACTAGAAGAAATTGTCGTAATTTGTGATGATATTAATCTTGATCTCGGAACTGTTAGAATTAGAAAAACTGGATCAGATGGGGGACATAATGGTTTAAAATCGATTATTAATTCATTAGGTACAGAAGATTTTATTAGATTTAGAGTTGGTGTTGGATCCAATCTAAAATCTAATAACCAAGAGCTAATAGCTAATAATATCCCTGCAGAAAATTATGTATTGCAAAAATTTCCCAAAGATGAACAAAAAATAATTGATTTATCAATTGACAAAACAGCAAATATAGTGCTAGAATCAATATCTAATGGTGTATTCAAAGAAGAAACAATTCGTATAAATTAAAAAATTAAAATGTAAGGTGCAAAACAACAAATAAAAATTTAAAATATGATTTTTTATTTTGATTTTTCTAGTGTTATGTTACATTTTTTATTTAATAAAGTGTGGAAGGTGTTAAGACACCGTTAATACCACAAAACTAGATAATAAATCTTGTCTAGTAGAAAGGCAAAAATGGGAGAACAAAAAGTAAAAAAAATTTCAGAAGAAGATGTGTTAAAACAAGCAGAAGAGCAATTGAAAAATATTAAAAAAGCTAAACAAAAGATTGAGAAGTCATCTGAAAATGATGACAATGCCGAAGAGAAAATCCAAAAATCTAGTAAAAAAAGTAAGGTAGTAAAAGTTAAACAACAAAAAACTAGAAGTAAAAAATATCAAGAAACTAAGAAGCTAATTGATAAAAATAAAAAATATTTAATTTCAGATGCAATTGAGCTTGCAAAAAAAACTTCTTATACTAAATTTGAAGGATCTTTAGAGGTTCATATTAGATTAAAAGCAAAAAAATCAGGTAAGGGCTTAAAGGCCGAAATAATCCGAGGACTTATAGAGTTACCTTATCCTACAGGGAAAAAAATAAAAGTTGGAGTTATTGATGAAGTTTTAGCTGAAAAAATTTTAAAAGACAAAACAACTGATTTTGAGGTTTTACTTGCAAAGCCAGAAATGATGCCAAAAATTGCTCGACTTGCAAAAATCTTAGGGCCAAGAGGTCTTATGCCTAATCCTAAATCAGGTACCGTAACCACAGATCCGCAACAAACTATGAAAAAAATTCTTGCTGGTAGGTGCGAATTCAAATCAGATAAAAATGGTATTATTCATTTTACATTAGGTAAAGTACTGCAAGACAATAAACAATTACAAGAGAACTTTAATACTTTAGTGTCTAAAATAGGTAAGGATAAATTGCAAACAGTTACACTTTGTGCTACGATGGGACCAGGAGTAAAAGTTGATTTCTAATTCCAAATAAAAGGAATGAAATCATGATCAAAAAAAGAAACGGACTATTTATAGTATTTGAGGGGCTGGATAATTCAGGTTCTTCTGTCCAGGCAACTCTTCTTCATTCTATCCTTAAAAAACAAGGATATAGGTCTTTTTTAACTAAAGAACCCACAAATAGTCTAATAGGAGGTCTATTAAGAGCTGGTCTTACTGGTAATTGGTATGCAGACGCTTACACTCGACAACTGCTTTTTGCCGCAGATAGAGCCCAACATATTAATAATGAAATTAATCAAAACCTTGAATCAGGTAAGATTGTAATTTGTGATAGATATAAATTATCAAGTATTGCTTATGGTTCTTATAGAATTAAAGATACTTTATGGTTAGAACAAATCAATAATCAGTTTATTGACCCAGATATTACATTTTTAATAGATGTTGATCCAAAACTATGTGCTTTAAGAATTAAAAAAAGTGAGTATAGTTTAAATATGTATAAAGAAGAAAAAGAGTTAGAAATAATTTGGAAAGTTTATTTGAAATATGCTAAAAATGATAAAAAGATACATATAATTGATGGTCAGCGTGATGAAATGGATGTAATTAATCAAATTACTGATATAGTTAAAAAAAGATTAGAAACAAAATAATTTATGTCAAAATCAGTAGAAATTAAAATATTTTTAGATTTTATCTTGACATAATTGAGTTATTGATGTAGTATTAAATTAATTCCGTAGAAAACAGGTATCAAAATATGTGTAAATCCTGCTGAGGAATAATATTTTGAGCTTAGTAACTAGAGCTTTGAGCCTTGATACTAAAGATGCAAAATTTTAGTCTACGGAAACCCGTAGATTTTTTAAAATAACTTTTATTAATTAGATTATTTTACATAGTCAAAACTAATAGCTATTAGTCAGCAGTAAAAATCATAAGGATTAATATGGTTTTAAAGAAAAAACAAAAAGAAGATTTAGTTAAATGGATGAATAGAATTATCAAAGATTCTAAAGGTATTGCAGTTGTTCAAATACAAGGTCTTACGGTAAATGACGCAACTAGCTTAAGATCTGATTTAAGAAAATCCAGTATTGGTTGTAAAGTTGTTAAGAATACACTTTTTTTACGAGCGATGGAAAATGCTCAATTAGAAATTCCAAAAGAAAGTGTTCAAGAAAAGACAATAGCATTGGCTTATTCTGATTTGGACGAAGTGGAGCCTGCAAAAATTGTTTATAATTTCTCCAAAAAAAATGAAAATGTTAAACTTTTGGCAGGTATCGTTAATGAAAATTTCTACAATGAAGATCAAGTAGTTCAGCTAGCTCAGTTACCTTCTCGTGATGAATTGTATGCAAAAGTTGTTGGTAGCTTAAGTGCACCACTTTCAGGAATGGTAAATGTGCTTTCTGGAAATTTGCGAGGCTTAGTATCAGTATTAAAACAATATAATGAAAAGAAAGTTTAATAATTAATGTAGTCCACCTTCGCTAAAAGCTTCGGTGGATCTTCGCCCTTTTTAATTAATAAAAATAATATTAGGGCTACGAAAAGGATATAATATGACTGAAGAAACAAAAAAAGAAGAAACTAAAGAAGAAGTAAAAGATGAGAAAAAAGAAGAAAAAAGAGAACCATCTGGGAAATTCAAAGATTTAATTAAACAAATTGAAGAACTTTCTGTGATGGAACTAGCCGAGCTTGTAAAAGAGCTTGAAGATAGATTTGGTGTTTCAGCTGCAGCTCCTGTTGCAGTTGCTGCTGCAGGTGCTCCAGCCGCTGACGGTGCTGCTGCAGAAGAAAAAACAGAATTTACAGTTCACTTGGCTGATGCAGGTGCACAAAAAATTGCTGTTATTAAAGCAGTTAGAGCAATATTACCTGACTTAGGTCTTAAAGAAGCAAAAGATTTAGTTGATGGCGCACCAAAAGATGTTAAGAAAGATATGCCTAAAAAAGATGCTGAAGAAGCTAAAAAGAAACTTGAAGAAGCTGGAGCTAAGGTTGAGCTTAAATAGTATTTGAGCGAAATCCTGAGCGAAGTCGAAGGATTTTCTGAAATAATTAGAATTAAGAATAAAGAATTAAGAATTGAGAATAAAGAATTAAGGATTAAGTGAAAAACTCTGGCTTTTGCCGGAGTTTTTTTGTATAATTAATACTTATGTTTAAAATAATCAAACAATCAAAAGTTTCTTATTCTAGAACAGGTGCACTTCATACTAATCATGGAATTATTAATACCCCTGTTTTTATGCCTGTTGGTACATTAGGCGTAGTTAAAACATTAACACCTGAAGAATTAAATTCGCTTAATTCCGAAATAATTTTAAGTAATACTTATCATCTTTATTTAAGACCAGGAGATCGAATAATTAAAAAACTTGGTGGCCTGCATACCTTTAGTAATTGGAAAAAGCCAATTTTAACTGATTCGGGAGGTTTTCAAGTATTTTCTTTGGGTTTAAGAAATAATGTTTCAATAAATAAAAAAGGTGAAAGGTTAATAAAAATCAACGAAGATGGTATTATTTTTAAATCTCACATAGATGGCACCATACATAAGTTTACACCTGAAAAAGTCATTGATATTCAGTTAAATCTTGGTAGTGACATAATTATGGTGTTAGATGTCTGCACTGAATTTCCAGCTTCTAAAAAAAGAGCAAAAGAAGCAATGGAGTTAACTCATAGATGGGCATTGCGCTCAATTGAATATTGGCGCAAACTCAAAACTAAAAAGTCAAAACTAAAAACTATATCGAAAAACTCAAAACTTAATAATATTGAAAATAAAGCGTTATTTGGGATTGCTCAAGGTTCAACTTATAAGGATTTACGAATAGAATCTGTTAAATACATTTCAAGTTTAGGATTTGATGGAATTGCAGTCGGAGGAGTTTCGGTTGGTGAGGGGAAAAAACATATGCAAAATGTTATAAAATGGGTATCATCATATTTACCGAAAGATAAACCTCATTATTTAATGGGCGTAGGAGAACCGGACGATTTAATTTTTGCTATTAAGTATGGTTTTGATATGTTTGATTGTGTTTTACCAACTAGGCTAGCAAGACATGGTTCTTTTTGGCAAAATTATAAAAATAATCAAGAAGTTGATTTTAATAAATATTTATATAAAAGAGTAAATATACTAAAATCACAATTTAAAAAAGATAAAAAAAGATTAACAAATTTTTGCAATTGCTATGTGTGTAAAAATAACTATCAAAGAGCATATCTGTCTCATTTGTTTCGTGAAAAAGAAATGCTTGGGGCGCGACTTTTATCAATTCATAATATTCATTATTTAATGTCTTTAGTAGCTGAGATTAGAGCACAAATTACAAAAAACAAGTATTGATTGACTAAATAATAGCTTATGATATAATTTGTTTAGATTCTAAAGACATTTTATTCTAAAAACAAAAATTGAAAATATGGAGGATTCGCATGGATGATGGTAGTGTATCTTCAAGTAGTCAAAAAGATAATTCCATAAATAAATCAAAGGAAAACCAAAAACCTTTACCAGAGGTAAAATCTTTAAATAGTCATCAACAGCAGGAAGAAAAAGAAAAACAGAAAATTTCTAATTTAGTTCAAGAAACAAAAACAAAAACACAAAATGAAAGATTGTCAAAAGTCGATGACTATATTAATAAAGTTGAGCAGGGAGAAGTTAAAAAATTATCTCAGCAATCACAAAATTTAGAGATTGATCAGGTTGATGATAAAGCAGAAAAAGCTAAAAAATTACAAGAAGCAATCAAAAATAATCTTACAGGCTATGATTTAGAGAAAGAATTATAATGAATATAATTTATTCTATTATTATAATATTAATCATATTGGGATTGATTGTTTTAATTGTAGGATCACTTCTAAAAATTTATTTAAAAAAATTAAGATTTAAGGAAGCTAGTAATTGGATTATGTACAAAGTTAGTATTCCTAAGGAAGTGATAAAGCCGGAAGATAAAATCCAAAATCGCGAACAAGAGTGGAAAGAAACTCTTTCAGTTGCAGAACAGTTACTTGCTTCGTTCGCTGGTATTTATACTTCTGGAGTTATTAAGTATGGATTAAAGCATTTTGAAAAAATGTTTTTTGGGCAAGATCATGTTTCTTGTGAAATTATTGCAAAAAATGGTGAAATATTTTTTTACATAGGTACATATGAATGGAATAAGAGATATATTTTAAAGGAAATATATTCATTTTACCCGCATGCTTTTGTTGAAGAAAGTAAAGATTATAAAATATTTTCTCCTGATGCTAATTATGCATATGAATCTTACACTTTGCAAAAGAATTATGCTTACCCACTAAAAACATATAAATATCTAGAATCAGACCCATTAAATGCAATTACAAATGTTATTGGAAAAATTTCTAAAGATGATAAGGTTAATATTCAATTGTTACTAAGACCAAATAATGGAAGTTGGAGAAGTCAATGTTCACAGGAGGCTAGATCTATCAGAGAAGGTTCTGATTTTGGATCTGGTGGCATACTAAAATATATAGCTATGTTTTTTCAAATGATCACATCTTCTTTGTCTAATTCTAAACAGGATGAAATGAGTTCAAAACAAGATAAGCAATTATTAACGCCAATACAAGAAGAAACTATGAAACATATGAGAGAAAAAGGAAGTAAAGTAGGATTCAACACATTACTTAGAATAGTTGCAGTTAGTAAAAATTCTGAAGAGGCAAAAGCAATTGTTGAAAATATTTATCAAGCTTTTTCTCAGTATGCTTTGCCAGAAGGAAATCAATTTGTTCCTATAACAATTATTAATAAGAAAAAATTTCTAACTCGTTTTATTTTAAGAGAATTCAGTCGTTCTCATAGTATCTTAAATACTGAAGAACTAGCTAGTATTTTTCATATGCCAAATAAATTTATCGATACGCCAAACATTCATTGGCAGATGGCAAAGATTTTGCCTCCTCCTACTGATCTACCAACAGAAGGAGCAATAATTGGTAAAAGTGTTTATCGTGGCGAAGAGAAAAATGTCCATATATTAAATGATGATAGAAGAAGACATTTATTTATGATAGGTAAAACCGGTGTTGGTAAAACCACATTATTTATTAACATGATAGAGCAAGATATTAAATCCGGTAAGGGTTGTTGTTTTGTTGATCCTTTGGGAGATGCAATCGAAAGAATTTTGGAGTTAGTCCCTAAAGAAAGAGCAGAGGATGTTATTTTGTTTGATCCATCTGATACAGAAAGACCCATGGGGCTTAATCTATTAGAGTGGAAAAGACCAGAAGACAGAGATTTTTTAGTGGCAGAATGGCTTGAAATTTTTTATAAATTATTTGATCCCAATAAAACAGGAATTGTTGGTCCTCAATTCGAACATTGGGGTAGAAATGCCGCTTTAACAATTATGTCTCAACCCGGTGGAGGAACTCTTATTGAAATACCATTGCTTTTTACCGATGATGCTTTTCGTGATAAGTGTATTAAGTCAGTTACTGACCCTGTTGTTAAATCATTTTGGGATAAACAAATGGCGAAAACAGCAGATTTCCATAAATCTGAAATGTCAAATTACTTTATTTCAAAGTTTGGCCGTTTTATGACTAATGATTTGATGCGTAATATTATTGGGCAAAAAAAGAGTGCTTTTGATATTAGAGAGGCAATGGATAAAGGAAAAATTATTTTAATTAATCTTTCAAAGGGTAAAATAGGTGAAACAAATTCAAAACTTTTAGGCATGATTTTAGTTTCGAAAATTCAAGTCGCAGCATTTTCTAGAGCTGATATTAAAGAAGACGATAGAAAAGATTTTTATATGTATATAGATGAATTTCAAAATTTTACTACGGACACTTTTAAAACAATTTTATCAGAAGCTAGAAAATACCATTTATCTCTTAATGTAACAAATCAGTACATTGCTCAACTTCCTGAGGATATTAGAGACGCTGTTATTGGTAATGCAGGAACATTAATTGCATATAGAATTGGCGCAGCAGATGCAGAATTCATGGAAAAAGAATTTTCAGGAGTTTCACAACAAGATATAACTAATTTAAGTTTTGCAAGTATGTATGTTAAACTTTTAATTAATGGAACACCGAGTAGACCTTTTAGCATGAAAGGTATTAAGACGGATTCGCCAGAAAATAAAAAATTAGCAGATTCAATCAAACAATTATCAAGATTAAAATATGGCTTGAATAAATCTGAAGTCGAAGCAGATTTTAAATCAAGAATTGATATAGAAGCAGTTAATAGTGCAGTAGAAAAAATTAATCCACCTCGGGAGGCATAACAATATGTCACAACAGAAAAATAACAAAACAAAAAATGAAGAAAAACAGAATTTACTAAAAGCACAGGAGTTAATCGACAAAATTGAGTTAAACCTGGACCAACTAAAAAATATATTGTTCGATGATTTACACAAAAGTGTAGCCAAAACTTATTCTAAAGGAAAAAGCTCTAGCCAAAACATTATTGAAGGTATTTTTAATGGATTCCAAATGGTAGACAGTGATGGTAAAAAATATTCTGTACCAGAAAATTATGCTTCTAAGTCAAAATTAGTTGAGGGGGATGTATTAAAACTTACCATATCTCAAGATGGAACATATATTTTTAAACAGATAGGTCCAATAGAAAGAAAAAAAATAATTGGGGCATTATCTCAAAATAGTGATAAATTTTTTGTAAAAACTGAAAATAAAAAATATAGAGTCTTGAATGCTAGTATTAGTTATTTTAAGGCAAATCCAGGTGATAAGTTAACAATATTAGTACCAAAAAATAAAGAAAGTCAATGGGCTGCAGTAGAAAATGTAATTTAATTTTCAAATAAATAATATTGATAGGCTGGGTATTATATATGTCTTTTTTTGTAAAAAGTATTATAGTATTTATTATAGCACTTATCGTTGTAATTGTTTTGTATATACTTAAAAAAATGAAGGATGAAAAAGAAAAAATTAGGTGGTACTCTTCTCGAGAGTATAAGCTAATTCATATTTTAGTTCCTAAAAATAACGAAAAAGATCCTGTTTCTGCTGAGCAAATGTTTGCGAGCTTACATGGAATATTCAGACCAGAAGAAAAATTACAAGAACAATTAAGTTTTGAAATAGTTTCAAGAGGTAAATATATCCATTTTTATGCGTATGTTCCGACAGATTTGAAAGATTTTGTAGAGGGTCAAATATATGCACAATATCCTAATGTAGAAATAAATCAAGTAGAAGACTATACTACAGAAAAGAAAAATAACCAAAATTTTGCAGGAGCAGAACTAATTTTAAATAAACCCGATGTTTACCCAATTAAAACATTTATGAATTTCAAGGTAGATCCTTTGGCTGCTATTACAAGTGTTCTTGCTAAAACATTTAATGATGAAGAGATTTGGATTCAATTAATTATTAAACCAGTTTCGGATTCATGGCAAGATAAAGGATTAAGCTATATAGAGTCTATTAAAAGTGGAACTGCGTTTGAGGGTGATATCGGTGGTCAGGTAGTTAAAAAAGGGGTAAGTTTTCTTTCTGATGTAGTAAAAACTGCAGCAGGTAGGGGATTAAGCGAAGCTGAAACAGCAGAAGCTAAATTATCGGGTCCACAAGCCCAGGCTTTAAAAAATATTGAAAGTAAGATTACTAAATTAGGTTTTACATCCAAAATCAGAATCTTATGTTTTGCTGAAAATAAGAATTCAGCAAGAGCAAAAGTAAATATGGTGGCCGGAGCTTTTAAGCAGTTTAATATGATTAATATGAATGGTTTTGAATTAGGACCCATAAGTCACGAAAAAACATTTTATAATTTGTATGAAAAAAGGATTTTTTACGATGAAGGTTTGATTTTAAATATTGAAGAACTAGCTTCTTTATATCATTTACCGAATGTTACTGTAGAAACTCCAAATATTGTATGGGCAGGCTCTAAAAAAGGTGAACCTCCAGCAAATTTACCGTTAGAAGGAAGAATAAACAATAAAGATTTAGTAGTTTTTGCAAAATCTGATTTTCGTAATATCATTAGTAAATTTGGTATTAAAAATATTGATAGGCGACTACATATGTATGCTATTGGTAAAACAGGTACTGGTAAATCAACTATGCTTGAAAATATGATTAATGACGATATTAAAAATGGAAGGGGAGTTGCTGTTGTTGATCCTCATGGTGAATTAATAAATCACATAATTGATTTCATACCCGAAGAAAGACTAAAGGACATCATTTATTTTAACCCTGCTGATAAAGATTGGCCAATTGGGTTTAATCCACTAGAATCAGTTGATCCAGATCTAAAAAATATTGTAGCTTCTGGTGTAGTAGGGATTTTTAAGAAAATTTTTGGTGAGTCGTGGGGACCAAGATTAGAATATATATTGAGAAACGCGATTTTGGCGTTGCTAGAGTATCCTGAATCCACCTTACTTGGCGTGATGAGACTTTTAGTTGATAAGGATTTTCGTGATAAAGTTTTAGAAAAAGTTAAAGATCCAGTAGTTAGAGATTTTTTTCTTAATGAATACAATAGGTGGCAAGAAAAATTTCGTCTAGAAGCCATTCAATCGATTCAAAACAAAGTAGGTCAATTTTTGTCTTCGAGCAATATTAGAAATATTGTTGGGCAACCAAAATCAACTTTTGACATAAGAGAAGCTATGGATAGCGGAAAAATTCTTCTGATTGATTTATCAATTGGTAAAATCGGCGAAGATAATGCCGCACTACTTGGATCTTTACTTATTACAAAAATTCAATTATCTGCAATGCAGAGAGTTAATATCCCTGAATCTCAAAGAAGAGATTTTTATCTGTATGTTGATGAATTTCAGAATTTTGCTACTGATTCTTTTGCTGTAATTTTATCAGAAGCTAGAAAATATCATTTAAATTTAATAATGACACATCAATATATTGCTCAAATGCCAGAAACTGTTTCTAAGGCAGTATTCGGTAATGTAGGTACAATTATTAGTTTTCGTCTTGGATCTTCAGATGCAAGTCAAATTGCAAAAGAATTTGAGCCGGTTTTTGAGGCAAATGATTTAGTCAATTTAGATAATTATCATATTTATGTCAAGATGGCAATTGATGGGGTCACTAGACCTGCATTTTCAGCTATTACTTTACCACCAACTGCCGAAAAAAATAATTTTAGAGATAAGATAATTGAGCTTTCTCGTGAAAGATACTCTAAACCCAGAGCGTTTGTTGAAGAAAAGATTCAGAAATGGTCAGAAGATGACAAAAAAAATCCAATTGAAAAAGAAATGCAGTTTAAGAAAGATAAATTAGATGAAATTATTAATAACGAAAAACAGGGGAGTGAATATAAAAAAAATAATATTACATATACAAAATTTAAAGATACAAAAAACTTCTATTGGTATATTCCATTTAAAAAAGAAGATTTAAATAATAATATTGAAAAACCGGAAAATAATTTACTAGATCAAAAAAATAATAAGATTTTAGGTAAAACGAAAAATATTGAAAATATTAATTTGGAAAAAAACAATAATTATAAATTTAAACCCTTTTTGAAGCCAATTTTAGAAAGAAATAATGATTTGACGAATAAAAACAATAATTTAACTGAAACTAATCTTAATTCAGAAAACAATTTCGATATACTGGTTACTGGCAATGAAATAGAGGATATTCTCAATAAAAATACTAATAAGAAAGATAATAATGATAATGTGGACTATTTAAACTCTGGTGACTACATTGATTTGTGATAATGCCCAATTTTATATTGCGCTAATATAATTATTATTTATTAAAAATATATTACAATAATTAGTGTATTTTTTTTAAATAATAATAGTTAATATTTTTCATACATAGAGTATACTTAAAACACAGTGTCGCACAATGCATCTTGTGCGACATCGAAGAATAGGGAGGTATTGTAGAGGGTAAAGAGTAGTTATTATGTCAGTTGCTGCTGTCGTGGTCTTTAATTTCCTGTTCAACTCTTTTCTTGCCAATGTATTTAGTTAAAAAAGAATATCGAATAGTGCCTAAATTAGTAAAAATTCTAATTGTAAATACTACTAACACTGCTAAATACAAATCAAGACCTAGTCGGTCTCCGATATAAGTAATAAAAATAGCAAGTATCATATTAAAAATCAAACCTGAAATAAATATAGTAACATCGTATTTTTTTTGTAAATCAGATCGAACTGCGCCCAAAACTGAATCTAATATTCCTAAAATTGCGACAGCCGTGTAACGAGCAAATTCGATAGGTATTGCAATTGGCGCATATATTCCTATGATAATCCCAATTGCTAGGCCAATGATTCCAAACAACATAAATCCCCCATTTGTAATAATTAATATTTTTTAAACGATAGTAGAATGAATAATAACAGGTTTAAAATTGTTTACAGATGATTTAACGAAAAAAAATAAAAATAATGTTATATGTATCAACCAACATTTATTTTTTGTTTTTTTAATATTTTATTTTGCCAAATAACAATTATCGGTGAGGCAATAAATATTGAACTATAAGCTCCTGCGATTATTCCAATCAGTAGTGCTAGTATGAAGGGCTTTAAGGTTCCGCCCCCAATCACAAGTATTGCGATAAGTGGTATAGCAGTTGTTATTGTAGTATTTATAGATCTAGCTAAGGTTTGATTTAAACTATCGTTTGTTATTTGTTCAAATGATTTAGATGGGGATCTATGAAGATTTTCTCTTATTCTGTCAAAAATTACTATTGTATCATTAACCGAATAGCCAAGTACTGTTAGTACCGCAGTAATAGATAGCACATCTATTTGGTAACCCATAAAATGGCCCATAATTGCAAAGGAAAAAATCAAAATTAGTAAGTCGTGTGCTAGTGTTATAATGGCGGTTATTCCAAAACGCCAAGAGCTTGCAGGTTTTGGAATTTTTCTAAATGCAAATGCAATATACATAACTATCACGATAGACGCAATAACTATTGATATTATTGCATTTTTTGTAATATTTTTTGTAATTATTGGTCCAACACTTTCAAATCGAATTTCTTCATACTCCCCTATTTTTTCATTTAAGATGGATTTTATTTTTTGATTTTGTTCTTGATTTAAGAATGCAATTCTTATTAAATATGTATCTTGACTTTTTTGTATTGTAGTATTTCCAACAAAGTCAATTCCTTGAAGTGAATTCCTAATATCTTCTGTTGAAATATTTTCGTTGTTTGGTTTAATTTCAATAATTGTTCCACCTT
>Ga0334885_1002489_pt1 | contig 18919 bp, 7 predicted proteins | sample GraSluR1_MG_8_FD_207233 | JGI IMG/M metagenome (GOLD analysis project Ga0334885, IMG submission 207233) | Sludge microbial communities from methane-producing bioreactor in Wageningen University, Netherlands - Granular Sludge_31_05-R1 | ecosystem: Engineered > Bioreactor > Anaerobic > Unclassified...
TGACGCCGGATGTACTTGATCGCGCTCCCGAGCATGGCCACCAGCACCGCAGGGAGCAGGAGTTTGCAGTGGTCCAGAAAGTCGTTCACCGCGTCCACCTCCTGACCACCTGACTCTGCGGGGCGCGAACGTCCACATGTACCGACCGCCCGTTGATTGCGTACGCATAGCCGACGTAGATTTCGCCGTCTAAGTACAGGCGGCGGATCACGTCGAAAATCTGCCGTGAAGTCATGCCGTCGATGCGGATGTCCGCGGCCTTGCCGCGCATGTGTTGGCTCTGCGGAGCGCCCTTGACGGCGGCATTGTGGCTTTTGCACCTGCACCCGGAATTGACAATCACAGGCCGCTGCACCTCGTCCCGGAGTCGTTGCAGAGCGCTCACGAGCAGCGGGTCGATCTCATCGAATCCGCAGCCGCATCCACACGCGAACTCATCGCGTGTAAAGTTTGGGAACAGCCACATCAAATCACTCCCTTCCAATCAGACTTCTCCCCAGCGTAAAATGGATACGCCACGAAGTGGAGGATAGCCGCCACTTGATACGGCCACGGCATGAACGGAATCAGTCCCATCTCCAGCCCGAACCCGGCGAGGCAGATGATGCGGAGTTGGCTTTTAGTCACGTCAGGCCACCGCCACGTCCAGCGTGGGACGTAGTATTTCCCCCACTCGAATCTAAAGCGAAGCGAGGCCCCGAAGAGCCTCGCCGCCAGCCAGTGCCCGAGTTCGTGAATCAGCGGAATCAGGAGGATAGTTCCGCACTCCACACAATCCCCTCCAACTCCTCCGGTGTAGTCGCCACCCTCGCCCGCACCTCAAGCCCCTGTTGCAGCCCGAGGATTGCAATCGTAGCCTGCTCCGCAGCCGTCGCGTTCGCAGTTATCCGCCCAGCAAGCTCAAGGGCGGTCATGCCTTCGTCGCCAGCCGCAGCACGAGCAGCCGCAAGCGCCGCCACATACTGCGCGTCCTCCGTCTCGGTGTTCCCGGCGAGGATGTCAGCAGCCCCGCGCCGCTGTTGCTCGAAGGACTGGACCTCTCCAACTGTGTACCCTGCGGTCATGGAGGCTATCGCGGAATTGCTCGCCTGCTGGATTTCATGGATTTTCTCAGCTCGCAGCTCATCCATCGGAATCTGCCAGCGCCCGTTAATCAGCTGATGCCTCGGAGTCGGTGCCGGAATGCTAACCATTGACTACCGCCTCCAATTCTTCCACAGTGAATCCGAGCCTTGGAATATCCCCGTTCGGATCGTCGCGGTACTCCATCTGGTAGACGTTCCCGGCCTCGTCAGTTCTTGTGTAGTGGCTCTCGTCATTGATGCCGGGTGCGGTGTACTCCACCTGAACCCAGAGCTTGCGCGTGTCGAGGAGTGTTTGACAGTAGGCTCGCGTTTCGTCGGGGAAAAGTTCGAGCGCGTTCAGAACGTCTTGCTTCGTGTTGAAATGTTTCGGAAAACCTCTCATTTGATCATCTCCTTTAGTTGAGCTACATGGCTCCGCAGCACCCCCGCGCGCTGAAAGTCGAAGAGACATACCAGCGGCGGATATCCGCACGACGACACCGCGAACCGCAAGACGTGCCATGATACCAATGACCGCCCGCAAGGAGCTTTACGTCAGCATCCCCTGCGGTCGAGTAGTTATACAGACTGCCCTTCGCACCCGGCAAATCATACCAGTTCCACGCAGCCCCCGTTCCAACGCGATAACTCTGATCCAGCAACCACTGGTATACCACCCCAGCACAATCCTCGCAGCCGATGTTGCTGATCATGCGCCTGCCTGCCGTATCCGTGTGCCCTGTAGTCGTGCCTGGATCGGCGGAACCGGCTATATTCGTCTCCTCGTTCCCACCCGCGGCTATCTTCTGAAACTCTCCATCGTCGAGTAACCGCTTACCGACTGCACCAAGATCATCCACAAAGTCCATCCAGTTGCGAGTATCCGTGATGGTGCCGCCGTTCGCGGACTTCGTGCTCGTACCAGTGCCGCTCTGGAGGTAGATGTCCACCCAGATACCGGCGGCTTCGCTCCACACCATGCCCTCGGGTGAGCACTGCGGCCTGTGCTGCAAGTCCCACACCGAGGCCGGGAGTATGTCGCCAGCAGCCATGCCGGAAAGAGGATGCCCGGAGATGGTGCCAACCGCCACGCAGAGGCAGTGGAAGCCGCCGATCTTGCGGCTGTTCGCAGCGGGGTAGCCCGTCGGGTATGTCGCGTTCGCGGACAAAATCAACCCGTCCGCGGTCGCGTACACATAGAAGTCCTTGCCAGCCCTGTTCGCAGGAGTCGCGTAGGTGGAGGCGTCCCAGTTTCCCGCCGTGTTCAGTCCGATTGTCCCGGCGGCGAAGGAGAGGAGAGCACCGTCCACTTCCACCTTCGCCGGCGGCGTAGCGAGCGTATTCGCTGAGTCGCGGGCAAACGGCTCCGAACGAGCGTACACCGCAGTACCGAGTAGGTCGGAACCGCCGGAAACAGTCCCAAGCGCAAAGGCCAGAGACTCGTCCACCACGATAGCCTTTCCTGCGTCGCCTTCGACCGGAACGGGCACGCCGTCCACCTTCACCTTGTCGCTCGCGCTCATCAGCCCCGCCGCGCTCGTCGTGGCGGCATCCGTGCTCGCGATATCCTTGTCGCTGACCTTCGCGGACAGTTCCGCAAGCGTCACAGCCGTGTGCGCGTCGAGGGCGTGGGCGGAGGGGGCAAAAGACTCCGGCTTGTCCGTCAGGTCATCCCATGAGGAGACGCCACCTGCTTCCGCGCTCAATACGCCGTCCGCGATGTTCAGATTCGCGCCCACCTTCACCCCGCCGAGCGTGTCGGCGCTTGCCGTCGGGAGGGTGTAGGGGGCAACAGTCTCGTACCCGCTCTCATCACCCTTGACGGCAACGAGCTTCCCTGCGTCGCCCTCCGCTATCGGAGGTACACCGTCGCCCGTGTCGCCTTTCACTTTAAGAGATTCAAGCCAAGCCTCATCGTCTCCTTCAAATCCATTAACCACCGCTATTTCGTAAGCGGACAAACCATTGTCTCCGTTAAGGGAAAGCACCCACTCCTCCAGCGTACCTGAATACCCTTCTTGAACCGCTAAATCGTATGCCGACGGCCCGACCGTAGCGTTCCCCTCCGCCTTTTTCGCCCAATGTTTCGCGGAGTATTCTCCCGTAACAACGGGGATATCCTCATCTTCTTCGGCCCACTTCGCCGCCATCGTCTCGGAAGAAGAAGCGGCCGCAGCGGAAGCGCCAGCCTTCAACGCATGGTGCTTCGCGCTGTACTTCCCCGCCTCAACCTCCGTATCCTCCGCTTCCTCCGCCCAATCCTCCGCCTTGTCCCGAGCCGTTTCCGCATCCGTCTGCGCGTCCTCGGCAAACCCCTGCGCCAACTCCGCAAACTCCTGCGCCGCCACAGCCCCCGTCTCCGCGCCTTCGGCAAGTCCCTGGGCCGTCACCGCCGCCGCACGCGCTTCGTCCGCAGCCGTCGCATACCCGGAGGCTTGTCCCGCAGCCGTCACAGCGATCTCGGCCTGCGCAAGAGTATCCAGGTACGAAACGTACATCTCCTTCAACGCGTCCTCAAGATTCGTCGAAACCAAATCCGTATCGCCCGGATCAAACCCGATAGCCGTGCCGGGGAGGGATTGCCACTCAGCTCCGTCCCAGAACGCCATCGTTCCCGCGTCGGAGTTGATGAAAAACGCGCCGGAAATTGGATTCAAAGGAACAGTCGTGCCGAAGTGAATCCCCGTCCACAACCATACCGAACCGTCATACCGCCGCAAGACCGCCGGATCGGATGCCGTGTCCAACCAGTATTGATTCAACATCGGCTCGTCCGGAGCCGACTCACCGGAGAAGAAAGACATGGCCTTGTTCAGACTGAAATAAACATTGTCCATCTCCTCGTTGTACTTCACGGAACTAATCGGGCTTTCGCCCTCCGAAATCGTATTCTTTCTTGCCGCAACGGGCATATGCTCACCACCGATCCTTTCTACATAACTATACTTGATTAAAATACCCATCAAGCAGCCTGTTGTGCATCACTCGTCTTCGAGCGAAGGCTGAATCTCGCAAAGCCCACGGAGGAAAATTCCGCGAGCGCCGTTGTAGTCGCGATCCACCACGACACCATCATCCTTGATAAACTTCGCTCCACCTATCTTCTTGATCTTCCCGTTCCACGAACAGGTTTTCGATGTATACGCTTCATTCACATTGAACAGGAGCTTCCCGTGTTCCCACGCCTTGAACTTCAAGAACTCCTGGAATCTGAAGTGAGCGAAGGTGAGCATACTCCGGACGGACTTGGCTCGAATTTTCCTCGTCAACCGCCTGCTCATCTGTGAAGTCTCGAACTTCGGAATGAGAATCACATCGAAGTTGCGGACGAAGAAGAGCGCAGCCTTATGATGCAACTCGTCGATCAAGTCCTTGATCTTCCATCGCATACGGGCCTGCGCCTTCTTCATCCGGTATCGCCTGTTCTTGTTTTTCTCCTTGCGTGTTCTGGAAATGAGGTCGTCGAGATAATGGCAGAGCCTTTGAATCCGTGAAAAATCTCCTGTCCCGATCTTGCCGCAACAGTCGGGGGAATAGAACGTGGTGAACGTGCGAACTCCCGGATCGATGGAAACCACTCGGCCTTGGCTCTCGGCAGTCTTTATGGCGGTCTCCACGGGCACGGTCACGAACCATCTTCCCGATCTGTATGTCAAACGACAATCTCCTTGCGGAGATGGTACGATTTCGGAAAAGCTCATCTCTCCAAGCATAGTGTAATACGGTCCCTTGGTAGGATTCATCGCGCTCTTCGGGATAAATATTGTCTGGCTTGGATTCTTCCTGCTTCGGAACCCAACTATAGAGAATTGTTTCTCTCTCTTCCACCTGGCTTTGGCATTCTTCACTGCTTGACACGCATCTTTGACCGCGATGGACTTGACTTGGAAGGGAACGCCGTCGCACCACTCCGGCAAGTCCTTCAGAAGCCAGAGTTTTATTTCCATCCAGTTCGCCTTGGTATCCGGCTTCTTGAGATATTCAATCGTCTTGTTGTAGACGTACCTCGAAACGCCGAACCAGTGTCTAAGAATCTTCCTCTGCTCGAAGTCCGGATATACCCTGATCTTCCGCGATCTTAGTCCGGTATTTTCGGAGTCCGTGCAATCGACAAGAAAAGACGTGAAGGATGGTAAGCAAGTCGGTAGTAAGTTCTTGCTCTGGTGAGAGTGAAACTTCGTTAAGAACCACGAGTTCTCCGCCGGACTGCTGTACAACAAACTCGATGATCTGGCTCCCGAATCTTGCAAGACGGTCTCGGTAGGCAACCACAAGCGTGATGACAGTTCCGCGCATCGCTCGTTCCAGTATGGTCCGCAATCCTTTCCGTTTGAAATTGATTCCCGAGCCAATATCTTTGATGATTTCAGCGTCGGGATATCGCTCTCGCATGTACTCGGATTGTCGCTCAAGATCGTCCCGCTGCTTCGGACTTGAGACTCGACAGTAGCAGATTGTGACTCTCTCTTCGGAGGGGGCGTCCGGTGGCTTGGTGTAGTCGTCGATACAGACGCGCCTGTGTCCCCCCTTTGTTCTGTAACTTGGAATAGTGCCATTGTCTGCCCACCTCCTTATCGTGTTGGGATGGAACCCGCTCAGTTCCGCTGCCTTTTCAACCGAGTAGTATCTCATGCTAGTATGATAAGGTAAGTGTGCAGTTTTGTCAAGCGTTGTTATTTATTCTGGTACTACATCCTTTCCCCAGCCCACTCCCATGTAGAGCCGTTGTACGACCGCAGCACCGCAGGTTCAGAGGACGTATCCAGCCACACGTTGTTCACCAGCGGATTCTCCGGCGGCGTCTCGCTCTGAAAGCGATTAATCAGCCGATTGACGTAGAGATACAAATTATTGATCTCCTCGTTGTATTTCGAGGAACTTATCGGCGTCTCGTACTCCGCCACCTGATTCTGTCTCGCAACCACAGGCAAACTCCATCACCGCCTTTCCCGAAAGAGCCTTTCCCAAAAGAACCTTTCCCAAAACGATCATTCCAAAAAGAGCCTTTCCGAAAGAACCTTTTCCAAAAAGAGCCTTTCCAAAAAGATCATTCCCCAAAAGAACATTCCCAAAAAGATCATTCCCAAAAAGATCATTCCCCAAAAGATCATTCCCAAAAGAAAGAGGCGGGGTTTCCCCCGCCTCTTCGTCCTCCTATTCGATACCCTTCCGCTCGTAGTACACCGCCATCGCCGCCTTCGCGTATTCAGCAGCCCTGTTCTCCAGCATGTCGATCAACTCGCGCTTGTCCTTCCGCGACAAGTCCGGATCAAGACGGATATCGTCCTTCTCCCTGTTGATCTCGGTGAACTTCGCCCGCGTCTTATTGAACGCCTTCAGCAGCCCTTCGTCCTCGAACGTCGTTCCTGCCGCGTCCGCGCGCTTCTTGTCGTCGAGCAACTGATCATGGTACGAATAGAACCTGTTCAACGGTTCTCCGGTCCGCGTCGTGTCGTAGAAGAACCGCTTGAAGAACGGCAGGTCGCTCGCCTTCCCGGCCTCCATCTTCGTCTTCTCGTCCACCAGCCCCATTCCGGTTCCCACCATATCGAACGTCCACTCCGCGAGCGAAAGAACCTGCGCGCCCACTTCGCCGACGTGCTTGTCGTACATGAACTCCAGCATGATCGGAGAGGTTTTCGTCACCTTCCCGAGCAGCTTCGCCGTTTCCGACGTGCCGGTATGGAACTGCAACTCGTCCGGACGATGTTCATATCTCTTCGAAACGATAGGCCTATCCGTAAAGGAATCTTTGCCCCTCCATACCTGGATTATCGGCGCGATCATCGTCGGCACATACGGAGGAAGCAGATTCACAACCGAATCGGCGAACCCGCGCCACGCCTCCGGGTCTTTCTTCGCGGCCTCCGTGATCATCCGCTCGAACACCGCCGAAATAATCCACCAGTTATCCGCTTTCGGCAGGCGCGTCCACACATTCATCCCAAGCGTCTCGTTCTGCACCGGAATGAAGAAGTGCGTATCACGCATCCCCGGAGCGATGCGCTGGTACTTCTCTTCGTCGTCCGGATTGGACAGAATCGCCAGTCTCATCATTATGGAGGGAAGCACCTGATACAGCATCACCTTCGCGAACGTCTGCATCGGACGCTGCTTCGACACCTCGCGCACCTTGTCCAACCCCTGCACTCCGGCATTGAAAAACGCCGTCACCGAGTTGAATCCGCGACCCCACGTACCTGCGCGCCCGAAGTCGATGTTCACGCTCCGCGCCTTCATCGCCGCGCGCTTCCCGCCCATCTTCGGCTTCGTCCTGCGCAAGTACTCATACTCGTACAACTTCGGAGCCATTTCTATCATTTCATTTGCTCTGCCGACCCATCCGCCGACGCTTCTCGGAGTTTCCATGAGGTTCCGCAGTGTGCGGGCAATCCCTGTCGAAGACGCCAGCCTCCGTTGACGCCGAAGCTCCTTGGCGATAGCCTTGATGCTCGTCCCCTTCGGAAGCGACGTGATGGCGGAATAGAACACGCCGTCGTCGATCGCGTCCTCGATGAGTTTCTTGTGTGCCGGATCGTTCGAGAGCTGCAACATCAGCCCCTTGATCGTCGCCACGAACGGCATCGCCCACCCCTCGGACTGAATCGCCGTTCCCTGCGCGTCCCGCAGGAAATTCAGCAGCATGAACGCGGGGTTGTAGCGCGTCGTCCCCATCTTGAACACGTCGGCGGCGAACTGCATCCACGACAGCGCTCCCCGTATGAAGGGGTTTCCCGCCTTGCTTCCGGAATCGTACATCCCCTTCAGCAGCACGTACAGCTCCGGGTCCGTCGAGTAGTATTCCTTCTGTCCGTCGCGCCACACGTAGAACACGGCGTGCTCCTTCATATCGGCCTTCGACATCGCCTCCGACTTCGACGCCAGCCATCCGAACCCCTTCAGACTGTTCGCCGCGTCCACGACCAGCTTGGCGAAATCATTCCGGCTCTTGATCCCGTGAAACACCACCGCATTGTGGATCATCACCTCGAACGGATCGAAAATCTCCGTCCGCTCGTGCTCTGCCACGCCGTAACGCTTCATGAACGGATTGCGCACATCCACATACGAACGAAGATTCGCCCCGTTCTTCGGCGCGCCCTTCGTCAACCAGTCGATGAACCCGTCCTCGTCCAAATCGCGCATGAACGGAACGTAGTTCTCCCACTTCGCCCGCATCGCGTCGAACCCTTCCTGAGAAATGACGCCCGTATCCAGCAGCGTCTCCTTCACCATATTGTTGTAGATGTCCTGCACGCCCTTCAGCACATCCTTGATATGCTGCGGTGTATTCGCCACGACGGCCTCGTGATCGCTCCTCGGCCCCGTGCCGGGATTCATGTCGTTGTCGTAGTATTCGATGCTCTGCAACGACACCGCATACGCCGTAAGCTGGTCGTACTCCTTCTTCGTCAACTTCCCGACCAGCGCCATCATCCCATCCACGTCCTTGTCCGCCTGCTTCATATATCCAGCGAGCGTCGACACTTGCGCGTAGAAGTCCAACCTATCCGGCAGAAAACCGCCGTTGTTCGCCATCTCCTTCTTCCCCTCCGGAGTATCCTTTATCCACTCCGTCAGGAGGTTCCACGAGTGCTTGTTGTCCACAAGCCCCTCGTAGGACTTGAATATGGCGCGTTTCAACCTCGACGAAACCAACGTCTTCGAATACGGCTTCTTCTCTCCAGCGCTCCGCACATGCGCCAGCACACGGCTTTCCGGCGACGACTCGTAAAAGGCCGATACCGCGTCGCGCAAATCGCCAAAGTCCTCGATGAGTTTCGCATCCGCGCCGTCCAGCCTCGACTCGAACTCCACAAAGAATATCGGAGCCGACGCCTTCGCCGCAGCCTTGTTGATGATGTAATACTGCACGAACTGCGCCACGCCCTCCGCCAGCACTACATCCTGCGCGGCCCCCGGACGCGCCGTCTGCTTCCCGAGCGCCTCAAGCTCCTTCATCGTCCCCTTCGGCAACCCGGTATTCAGCTTCAACTCCTTCATCAGATGATGCCCGACCTCGTGCATCGCCGTCGGAAAGTCGTAGTCGTCTTTCGTCTTGATCAGCTTTTCCCGCTCGCTGTACACGCCGGTGCGATCCTCCGTATTCCCGAATCGCCACGGAACGAGCCTTTTCACCAGATCGCGGATTCTCCGCAACCCGAGCGCGCGCGCCTCCGGATTCATCGACGGACGCGGGGCCTCCCACGCCCTCGGCTGCCCCGCAAGCTCCTTCTCGCCTTCGGTAGAGGCGAAGTTGATCGTCTCATCTTCCCCAACAACCTCCGCCTCGACCGTCTCAACTCCTTCGTTCACGTCGGCTTCAACTTCGGCGGCTTCGATTGTCCCGACGCTCTCTTCGACCTTGACGTTCTCAGCCGCAGCGCGCTCCTCCGGCGTCGTCAGCATCGTGTCGTAGAAGCTCACCAACGCATCCGACATTTTTACATTGTTGCTTCTGGCGAACGAGAAGAGTTCCTTCAACCACTGCTTGAACTTCTCGAAAACGCCCTGCAACCCCTTCGCGCCCTTCGGCGCGACGCCGCGCTCCAGATACGCCTCGAAGCCCACGGCCAGCTTCTCATGCTCCTTCTCCGCGAGAATAAGATTCTTGTTCTTATCCCGCGTCACGTTCGCCACGTTGTTCAACTGCCGATACAGAGCGCGCGTCTCATCGCTCGCCTTCCCCGTATTCATCTGCCGCAGCAGATCGTCCACGAAGAAGTGCATCGCCTCGTGCATGAACGTCGAAGCGTCCGCGTTCTCGAACAGACGTATCTCCGGGCGAGCGTCCGTCCCGCGACGGAAGGTGATACTCCCCTTCGCCTCCGCGCCCTCCCCCTGATAATATCCTGGGTAGGCATTTCTCAGCTTGACAAGATCGGCTTCTGTTGCTACACTCTGTGTAATAAAGCTCTCAAGGTTTGCACCCCCAGTGAAGAAGAAGCTGGCCCGGCCAAACCATTGGGAGCTTTTCTTTTTGTTGATATATTTCGCGTTGCCCTTTTCTATCTGCTCCACAAACCATGCGTCCCTGTTTTCCACCGCATCTTTCTTGCCGTACACACTGGCAAGACGATTCATGGCGTACATATTCCGCCCCGGGACAACATCGAGATGAAGCGCGGCGATAATAGTCGCCCCGTCGTCGTCGGTCAAATCAAGCATGACGACGAGACTTTCCCCCTTCGCCTTCAGATCGGACTTGAACACCATTATCGGATCGGCCAGCGCCGCGGGAATCTTCTTCAACACATCCGAAGACAACCCATGTTTGTTCATCACATCAAGCAGCTTTTGCCTGCGCATTTGCACCGGCAGCACATCCGCTCCGACAAGACTCAGCACAAGCGGAGTCGTCATCACGTTCACATAAGAATCGGGCTGCCCCTTCCCGGAAACGGTATCATCCACCGCAACGGCGAACTCGGCGGCGTCCTTCTTCAGATTATCGCGGTAGGAGCCGGACTTCGGCGTCAACCTGCGCTGATACCGCACATCCTCGTTCCCCGCGTCGAATCTCTGCGAAAGAGGAATCACGTTGCCGGAGTCGTCGTAGGTGACGGGGTCTGCGGATTCATCCACTACAACGAGAGCCGAAACCGTATCGGGAAGCCTCCGTTTCTGCGCCGCCAATACCCGCAACGCATCATATCTTGTAGAACCTTCAAGAACGTAGGGATATCGCTCGTTCTCCCAAACAAGAATCATGGGAGACTTTACCCCTTCTCGTTCTATGGAGTCGGCAAGCCGGAGCGTGTTTTCTTTACCACCAACAAAATATGTCGGCATACTCGCGTTGTCCGCATCAATCAGGAATCCGATTGGAATCTCGCGCACTCCGAATGTCTTGTAATCCGACAATGACGCTGCAATGGAATCGGTATTCGGAACCGGCTCTTCGTTTGAAGAAACAGGAAGTGATTCGATTGTTTCTGCAAGCGCCTCATCCACCATCCGCTGCGCCGTCTCCATGTCGCCAGCTTCCACGGCGGCGAGGTAGTCGGCGTCGGTATCCTCCATCTGATACAGCGTCTCCTCCCCGCCTTCGCGCAGGGAGGCGGGCTGCTCCATAACAACGTAGAAGCCGCGCTTTTCATCGGAGGACAGAATCACCGGCAAATTGTCGTGCACTCGCACCGCGTCGAACATAGGGATCATCCCCGAGGCGACAGTCTCGACATTATCATGTATCCCCGTCAGGACATACTCGATCTCATCGACGACAACTGTTCCCGTATCTCCAAGACCTCTGCTGCGGCGGCGCTCAAGCCCGCGCTTATCCCTGTCGATAAAGATGTTCGGCGCATCGTCGTTTCGAAACGTGTCGGCCCGATGCTCGGCGAAAGCCACCTGCGCCTTGTACCACTCCCAGACGTTTCTCGCCCTGTCAACATCCTCCGTGGAGGGTGTCGTCATCGCCACCTGCTCGCTTACCGTCTTCTTGCGAGACAGTTCCTCCAAAGCCATTCTGGTATTCTCCGCAGAACTTTTTGCCATACGAATAATGTTGCGCGGATCAAGCGTCCGAAGAAACGATGGAGACTTCCTCGGATCGGCAAGTGCGTACTTCTCTTTCGCCAGCACGACCCCGTTCTTCTGAAAAGTGATATTCCAATCGTACAGGTTCGTCCCGGTGCGCGGGCTCTCTTCCCTTTCGAAGATGATTTCGAAGTCCTTCCCGAACCGGATGACACGCCTTTTTCCTTCCGCTCCCTGAATTTCGAGCATATCGTCAAGGGCTTTCTTCGTCCTTCGAGCGTAGGGCAGTTCCTTCTGCGCCTCTTCGCGCAGGATGTTCGCTTCTCGCGGTTGTCTCGGTATCTCCGGCTTCTTTCCACGAGTCTTTTGGGGCGCGTCCTGCCACACAGCAATCGCCGCCTCAGCCTCTCCTTTCACCACTTCCCACTCGGCGCGCTCCTTCTTGTACGATGCTTCGATCTCAGCCATAACACTCTTACCACGCGCCGCATCCTCGTGAGATTCGTCGATCTTGGAAACCGCACCCAGCTTCTTTTCGAGTCTCGCTTTTTCCTCGTCATATCTCTTCAAAAAATTCACGGCGTTCGAATGTGCCGTCAGCTTTCCCGAACTGCTTGCCTGCGCCTCGGAATAGGCCCTGCGAGCCTCAAGCTCCTGCTTGTACACCGGGTTCCCGGTAGACGATGTTTTTGCGTCGGCGAACTGGTCGGAGTCGGAAGAACTCTCCTTGATTACGTCGATATCCTCTCCGGAGCGGAACTGCTCTATTCCTGCGGCCTTGCGCTCCAAAATCTGCCACATCACGGCGTCGTTGCTCGCTTGTGCAGAATAGGCAATAATCTCCACCTCGAACCCGTCCGGGTCCGCGTTGTAGAACTCGTTCCCCTGCCGGATTATGCGCCCCTCTCGCTGTTCGATATCCGAAGGCCGCCACGGCGAGTCCAGATGATGCAGCGCCACCAACTTGTTCTGCACGTTCATCCCGGCCCCCATCTTCGACGAAGAGCCTACAAGCACGCGAACAAGCCCGCGCTGTACCTTCTTGAAAAGTTCGTCCTTCTGCTCGTCTTTTTCGAAGTCGTGAATAAACTCGATCTCAGCCAGAGGGATTCCGTATTCCTCGTTCAGAACCTTGCGCAGATCGTCGTACACCGAGAACCCAACGTCCGCCATCTGCATTGTCGTGTCGATGTTGTCGTTCTTCTCAAGGAACTCCATCAGATTGATCTTCGCAAGCCCGTTTATCGCCGTATCCGAAAGCGCCATCTGGACAAGCTGTCCGCGAGTCCCTTCCCACAACCGCTCAAATTCGCCGACAGTCTGCGCTTCCCTGCTTTCGCGGGCGATGTTCTGCCGCTTGGCAGCCGCCTTGACAATCTCCCTGGCCTTCTTCTCTCCGTGGAGGAAAGAAAGCCCCTTCACAAGCACCTCCCGTGCCTTTCCTTCGGCATACTTCGTCGGCGTGCTCATGTCACAGAAGACGAGCTGCGTCCCGCGCTTATCGTTCCACTCGTCGTAAATGCGCTTGATTTCCCTCGCGGCCTGCGCAACCTTGCCGTTCTCGTCCCGTTCACTGTGCGGCAGCAGCAGCCTGATATCCAGCGCCGCCTTACGCCCGTCGTTCATCACGTACAGCATGTTGTCGCTCTTCATGTCCTTCGGGTCCATATTCTCCATCCGAGTGACAAGCCATTCGTTCACAAGCCGCTGATTCTCCGACTCCGGAATGACGAAAAGCTTCCTCTTCCCGCCCTTCACCTTCGGCACGGGGAACTCCGTCCTCTCGTTCTCCCCGCTGACCCTGTTGCGTTCCTCCATCTCCTCGCGGTAAATCTCCTTCAACTTGTCCAGAGTGATACTGTCCGCGAACTGCTGGTACAACTGCTGCAAGGAAGAGAGATTCGTCAACCCCGAAAGGACGTTCCGCATCTTCAGCGTCTGCGCCGGAGTGTACTCGGCGCGTGTCTCCGTCTGCACATACGCCCCCGCCCACGCATCATAGAAAAGCTGGTTGCGATCTTTCAACTCGTCGTATGCGAGATACTTCATCATCGTGTAAATCTCAACGAGGCTGTTCGACACCGGCGTCCCTGTGGCGAACGACACGCCGCCCCCCCGTTCAAGCAGACCGCGAACCTTTACGTACAGATCGAACGCCTTCGCCGAACCGGTGGTGGGGTTCATTCCAACTACATCGTCCATCATCGTCGCATATTCGAGGTTCTTAAACTCATGCGCTTCGTCCACTACTAGGTAGTCGATACCGAGCGTCTTGAAGTCAAGGGAATACTCATCGTTCCCTATTCTATCGCTCTTCTCTCCGGCTTTATCAAGCCGCTCCTTTATCTTTCTTTCGTATGTCTCTATCTTGTTGTTGATGGCTTTCACGGTGCGCTTCGAAGCCGCTCCGTCTCCCATCTTCGCCTCTTCAAGCGCCGTCCGAAGCAAGGCCACCTGCTCCCGCATGACACTTACGGCGTCGGCGTCCGGCTGCGCTATAAACTCAAACGACGAGTGCCCTACGATAATCGCATCGAAATTCCCCGTCGCCATCCGCGCGAAGAGTTTCCGTCTGTTTTTCTTCGAAAAATCATCTTTGGTGGCCGCAAGAATCTTCGCATTCGGATATGCCTTATAGAAGTCGGACGCCCACTGTATAACAAGGTGATTCGGCACCACTATCAGCGGTTTCCTCGAAAGTCCCAAACGCTTCCGCTCCATCACGCCCACGATATTCGAGAACGTCTTCCCAAGCCCGACAACATGATCGTGCAACATCGTCCTGGACTGAATCATTCTCCACGCGGCGTTCTTCTGCGCGTTTCGAAGTTTCAGCGAAGGCGTCAGTCCCACGGTATTCAGATACGAAACTCCGTCGAACTTGCGCCTCACGTGCGTGTTCATCTTTTCGTTGAAGGCGTCCACTATCGTCTTCGTGCGATCCTCGTCCGAAAAGGCCCACCGCTCGAAGTCCTGCCCCATCCTTCTGGCAAGCGTGTTCATTCTCTCCGAACCTTCCGGGTCCGAAACGGTCTTCCCGTCGGAATCTTTCTTCGTCACCTCGATGCTCCTCCCGGCGGCCACGCTGTTGAACAAGTCTTCTATGGATTTTCCGTCTCTGTTCGTGTAAATCTCGCCGAACGGCGTATGCCCGTATCTTGCGATACTTGCGTCCACGCGCCCTACCGAAGGAGACACCGTGACAGTCACTCCCTGCCCGCCGAGAGCTTCAAGAAATTCCACGAAAACGCTCTCCGGAATCCACGCGCTTCTGATGCTTGGTGTGATCTGCCGGGCCGTTTTCGGTTCCGGCTGCACCCTGCGAAGCGCCGTTATGTTTCGTTCGTCTCCGGCGATAATCGCCTCTTCCAGCTTCTTCTTGACATTCCCGGAGAGATACGCATCGGCATGTTCGTAGTCGTTCGTCTCCGGATTAAGGAACACCTGCGGATTATCCCCGGACATAAGCTCGTCCAGCACCTTGTCCGCAGGCTGATTCGTCAGCTTCGCCATATAGGCAACATCCACCATGCCGCGCTCCGAAAGGGAAATCTTCAGAGCGTCAGCCGGATTGTCCGCCGATGTTATTTCCTTCACCGGATAGTTCACCCGCGTAAAGAAGATGTCCGCCTTCGTCGCGCTGTCCGGGATAGCTTTCGTCTCCCCGTACTTCTTGGCGGCTTCCTTACCCATCCCCTTCTTATACGAGGACTCAAGCCCGGATTCCGGCCCGATATCCATCTCCAGCAGACCGATGTTGTTGGGATTGTTGATGAACCCGAACTTCTTGACGAATGCGTCATACGCCTTATTCAAATCGGCGCGCAGCGTTTCGATGTTTGGCGCGTCCGAAAGCTCCGCCGCGTTCAGAGCGAGAACGCGGTTCCGCAGATCGAGCATCCCCTTGAGGCGCTCAAGCCCCTTCTCGCCCAACTGCTTCCTGCGATACGCAGCTTCAATCTTGTTGAACTCGTCGTCGAAGCGCCACTCAAACTCGCCTTCCTTTGCGGCATCGACGATTCTGTAAAGGGCTTCCACATACTTATCCGGACTTGCGTACTTCTCTCCGTCCGTCTGATAAGCTACGGCGATGTTTGGTTCCAGAACACCGTACACGTCGCCCTTGAGATTCTTGTCCCGGATATCCCTAAGAACATCCACGACAGCCTCCCACTCCCTCGCCTTGTCCTTCCAGAGTGTTTCAGCGGTAATTTCTTCGATTACCGCGTTTCCTGCGTCGTCGTTCATCTCCCGGCGAAGGACGCGTCCATTCGCGTCCAGAAGCAGTCCCCCAATCGGAAGCGAACTTCTCTCCAGCATCGCCGCTCCAAGGTTCAAGTCGGCGTTTGTCGGCGTCAGAATCCCGGAAAGGTTGACAAAATCCGTCGCTATCAGATCGTCGATGGACTTAGCCACATCGCGTCCGTCGCTGTGGACGGTGTACTCGTTCCCCGCCCCGCGAGCGTACATCTTCCCGTCCGTCGCCGACCTTCCTAGAATATGGGAGGGGTGTTCTTCGTAATACCTGTTGACGCGAACGGCGTTCCCGTCGACGTCTATGGACCCGTTCACATCCAGCCATGCCGCGCCCATATCCGCCTCTTCCCCCGGACGCAGCTTTTGCAGCATGATGATATCCGTTACAACTTCCGTTCCCGCATTCTTCTTGAACGCATCGTTCGGAAGCCGCACCGCTCCAAGGAACTTGAACTGCTTTGCAAGATGCGACCGAGCCTCCGCGTTTTCCGTATCGAGAAAGCGATGCGTCACTACCATCATCATCACTCCGCCGGGGCGAAGATGCTCTCCCGACTTCGAGATGATGTAGTTGTGAATTTTCATCCCGCTCAAATGCTTCTTCAATCCACCATGAATCGGCATAGCACCGAACGGCGGATTGCCTATCGCCAGATCGAACGCCCCGTCAGCGAATGCGGCGTCCTCGAAACCCTTGGCCGCCAGAATATGCGCGTCCGGATAGAGCATCGCAGCAAGCTCGCCCGAAACGGCATCCAGTTCAGAAGCGTGCCACTCGGTAGAGGCCGCCATGTCGGTAGGCTGCAACCCGAGAAAGTTCCCCACACCCACCGTCGGCTCCAGCACGCGACCGCCTTTGAATCCGAAATGCCGCACCATTCTCCACATCGCATCCACCACGCATCTCGACGTGTAATGTGCATTCTGCGTCGAAATAGCCGCGGAGTTATACTCTTCCTGCGTCAGAAGCGCACTCAGTTCCCGCTGCGCCTTCCCAAACATCGTGTTCGCATTCGCGTTCTTCGGGTCGAATACACCGGGAAGCCCGCCCCATCCTACATACCGCGCCATAACGGACTGCTCATCGCGCGTCGGGAAACGGTTCTCGTTCTTGACGCGTTTCAGCACCTTCAACGCATCGACGTTCCGCTGAATCTTCTCGGCGTCCGTCCCTTCGCCGAGAGCGAAGTCAGGCCCGATAACAAAATTGCCGGGGTTCTCCCCGGCAATTTCCGTTATTCCGCTTCGCTTGCCGTCTCGCTTCGCTCCGCTTCTTGTCGTCTCTTCAACTGCTTCAGGCGATTGTCCAGGTCTTGAAGGTGCGGGGGCAGATTCCTCCCTCTGTTCCCCCACAGACTCTTGAACGCGTCCTCCGTCTCCGGATCGAGGACGACTTCCTCCCCGTCCGTCTCCGGACTCTTCATGCAGAACAGGTGTCTCGACTCCGACCACGCCATCTCGTCCGTCAGATTCGGATTCACCCGCTTCAGCGCGTCCATCTCCATCCGCGTCAGGCTGGCGCGTGCTCTCGCCTGCCTCATCGCCCCTTCCTTCGGTATCGTCTTGAATTTCTCCGGATACTCCCTCCGCCAGAAGTCCAGCGTTTCCTGCGTCATCTCCTGCTCCGTCATCGACGCCCACCTCCTCGTTGCTCAATTCTACACCTTTATCAATCAATTCGGGAATCTGAATCTTACTCGTCATGAACTCGGGATAATCGGACAATACTTCGGCAGGAACATTTTCGCCCTTCTCAAGCGCCTGCTGTACTGCGTATCTGTGCATTCCGGGCGAGCGATATCTTCCATCCACCCAATCATCCCTGCGAACGCGCCATGCTTCTTTAGCACTCTCGCTTTGTTCTGATTCTACACCATCTTGAGTATCCATCTTAACGGACGGTTCAGATGCCTGCGTCGCCTCAACCACAGCCTCAAGCCCCGTCCCCTTTCGAGGATCGACGACAATAGCCTTCACGCCGAACGGATTGGCGTCCACATCTTCACCACGTCGAGGGGCGACCATATCCAGCACCGCGTTGCTCACGTCGCCCTTCTTCATCTTCCCGACCTTCAGCCCGTTCTGCTTGGCGAACTTCTGCACATCAGCGCCCTTCATACCCTCAAGCGCCACAGCCCGCTTCAAATGCGACCGCAGCATTCCCGCTCCGGCGTTCGGTTTGAACTCCTTGCCTCTGGACGCCAGCGCCGAAACAAGTTCTTCCTTCGTCGCTCCGTCAATGATCTCAATCCGCTTGTTGATCGTCGGTTCGGCAAGTATCCGATCAAGCAGCTGAGAAGGCGCATTAACGGCCTCCTGCTGCACAGATTCGTCAATATAGGGTATTTGCTCCTCCGAAACACTTTCGACGCTTACAGGGGCGTTCTCACGTGCCTGGTAAGGTGTGTAGATAAACGAGTTCACCATCTCGCCGCGCTTCGGGTCTTTCTCCCGCGCGCGCACAGCGGCCCAATAGGCAAGATCGCTGCCGACCGTCTCGAACGACTCCGGCCCGGTGCGCTTCACCGCGAGCGGGCGCACAAGCCCGCCGAGTTCCAGAATCGAATCGGCCAGCATGTCTACAAGCATCGGATCGAACGCATCCCGCGCCGTCCTCGGCGTGATGGCCTTCACGTCAACAAGTCCCTGTCCGCGCTCGTCGATAATGAATCCGTCGGGTGCGACGACATTCTTACCGCCAAGCATCTCCCTCTGCTTCTCGAACGCGGCGGCGTCGCCATCCACAATCAGCGCGCTCGTCATCTCGCCGAGTCTCGGGTTCTTCTCTCTGGCGCGGACGGCGGCCCAATACCGCAGCCCGTCGCCCACCACCTCGAACGTATCGCCGCCGGTGCGCCGCACGAGCAGCGGTTCCGTCAGCACGCCGACACGCAGCATCTCGTCCGCCATCGCCTCGATCTTATCCTGGTCGAACGACGCTCTGTCGCCAACAGGAGCAATCGACGCCACATCCACGAACGAGTGCGCCCCGTTGTCAACGAGAGAACCCTTGGGAGCGGGGGCCTCAACCGTCGGAGGCGTAGTCGGTGCAACTTCGACGTTCACCGGCGCGACTTCCTCCTTCACAGCAGGAGCCTTCGCCGCAGGAGCCTTGC
>Ga0334885_1002490_pt1 | contig 18916 bp, 16 predicted proteins | sample GraSluR1_MG_8_FD_207233 | JGI IMG/M metagenome (GOLD analysis project Ga0334885, IMG submission 207233) | Sludge microbial communities from methane-producing bioreactor in Wageningen University, Netherlands - Granular Sludge_31_05-R1 | ecosystem: Engineered > Bioreactor > Anaerobic >...
TTTATTCCTTTTTTTGATAACATAGTTTCCATCATACAAACCTCCTGCGTGTTTTTTCTTCAAATTAAATATTACAGGTTTGTTTGTATGTAGGGAAGAGAGTTTTTGCTCTCTTCCTGTTTTTTTTTGTCTGCGTTGCCAATGAAAATTATACTCTAAGCAAGGGCCCAATTAGTGATTTTCTATTTCTGTGAGCCTCTTCTATTGCTATGGAGAACAAAATCACCGTCTTTCCAATGCCCACCATAAAAGTTATTATCGATAATTGCCTCGAAAGAACTTTTTAGTTGTTGGGCACGTGCTCTGGCAGAATGTTTTTCCCATACCAGCCTTTGCCCTCTTGTAGCTATTTCTTGGGCATCAGAGGGGTTTTGAATCAGGTATTCATATGCACTCATAATTTCTTCCGGTTCAATTTCAATGGAATTTTTTCGATTGATGAATCCCAAATCGTTAAATCCCTTACAAGGATATGCAATCATAACTGCTCCGCATGCGGGTATTTCAAAAAACTTACCCAATGGCATACGCAAAGCCATGCCACAAGCAAATGAATATTTTGAGCTCTTCATGCATTCATAATATGAGCTTCTATACACAGATACCAGTTCTGGACAATTATAAGGCTTTAAGCCCAATCCGCTTAACAGCCTCATAGCCAACTTTATACTATCATTTGAACATACTTGAATACCATTTTCACTCAAAATTTTTTTGACCACTTTACGAGGATAGTATAGTCTCCCAATCAAGCTTATTTCATTCTCCCTATTGTTTAAAGAAGACCACTCAAACACCGTTTCGAACATAAATATTGGGCAAGATATCATTCTACTGCAATTTGAACTAGCAAAATCCAAATATAAATCGTTGGCCAACTTCCCAATCTTCTCCATTGAAAGCATTTTCTGATTTAGTCGCTCCACCTTTTCTATAAATTCGGAGCCGACACCTATTATATATGCTCCTTTCTCAACAAACGAGATATACTCATCAATTTCTATTTGGCTTAAGTACCAAGGATCTGCATAAATCTTTATTGCTTTTGGAATAGATATAGTTTTAAAGTCTTCCGCTATACTTCTTATAATTTCTCCATATTGTTTTGATTCAAAGCCCTTATATCTTAAGGAGCCCTTATTACTAGTTGAATCCTCAAGCATACTCGTATCAAATATAACCATTTCATATTGGTTGTGAATAAGATAAGATTTTAATCCTCTGATTAAAACTTCTTTTGAAAGATAACCTGGCCCATAGCAATCTACTTCCATGGTGTATCTTAACATCGATGAAAACATGGAATAATCCCAAGAAATGTCAGTGCTATTTTTGCTTATATACAAAATTTTCATTTTTTTCTCTCTGAGCTTAGCAAGGTAAAATGATTAATCCATGATGATATCATGTTATTGCGATTCTAAATCGGACATTCTTACCTGAATGGATAACTTTTCAGTGGTTCGTTGTCACAATTATTATGTTGTAATAATGGTTTGCGTCATTCCGGCTAAAGTTCTGAGTGATTGCCAAAACAAAAACTATGTCACTATTTTAATTATCAATAACTATCCACTCTTTTTCAGGAATCCTATATAAGTCTATTCGATTTTTTTTGCACCAATAATCTGTATAAAACCTCTTTGGAACAACAACTGTTTTATGCTGATTGTCATTCAAAAAAGCGGCCCATAAACTAAATCCACTATTTGCACATATATTATGGCAACAATGTGACATTAGGTTCATATCAATATATGCGTCGCTTCCCTCATTACCTGATACAAAAACTACTTCTTCATTTTCAAGCCCAAGTTCAATTGTATTTTTTTTACACCATTCAATGTCATTTGAAAAAATATAAAAAACCAAATGTGATGTCCTGTTTTTCACTTCATGTATGGCCCTTCGATAATAACTTAATGAGAGATTTTCAAATGTGTCCGGGTATTTTAGGTAGTCGCCTTTTCTAACATGAAGGCTAACAGAGTTACAAGAAGTAATCTCTTCCAGTACTTTGCTATTTCTATAGTCCGCTATTTTAGGAAACTGGAAAACCACTCTCATTTCATCCGGCGCTTCTTCTATAAACCTTGTAAACCCCCAATATCCCCATAAATACGTAGTTCCTGCTCTCTTAATTACTTCATCTACCGCATCCAGATCGAAAACGTGCCCAAGGTATCGTGGTTTAACTGAATAATGAATTTTGGGTACAACGCCTACTAATATTGCTAGATTTATTAGTTTTGATTTCCGGAAGGCTTTTGCAAACAAATTCCCGGAATTATATATTTTATACCGGCCCAAATCATTACATTCACTAGCTTTAATTTGAAATACTTCATTCAGAAGATATCTGTCTCTGCCAAATCGATCAAACCAAGTTAGATCCAATTCCGGCTTGTAACCCAATTTCTCTATTTGTTTGTAAAAAACATATGCAGTCATTTGGCTAGCCAACCCACCATCCATGTATAGAATTACTTTCCCATCTTCCATGACTCTACCACCACCTTATACAGAATTTACTAACACCCATTAATTTTCAAATTGATTTTCAAATATTCAAAAGCTTCGATTATATTTCAGCTAAAGCAATAATTTTCTGCCACTACTTGAAAATGCCCTCTGAGAAGCCGACTTAAAAGCTCAACATATACAGATTGAACTTTCATAACTCATTACTACTCTCCTCTCAATTCTCTTATCTCCATCACCATAATATATCCCTTATATCAATCCCACATTGTGTGTGTGAATCCATTTTAAATTTATGGGCACATTATAATTTCATGTTTACACAATAAATCAACTTTTCGTTTCCAGATATATTCTAATAAAACCTTCGAGTCAAAATGATTTTCTATATAATTCCTGCTATGCTTCGAAAGTGTTTTACGATTCTCTCCGTCTAAAATATATTTCATTTTTTCCAACAAATCATTTACATTAAAAGGTTCTGCAAATTGTCCGGTAACATTGTTTACCATAGCATCTAACGGACCTGGTATACTATTTGAAATCACTGGTATCTCCATCGCCTCAGCCTCAATTACCACATTTCCAAAACCTTCTCTGTGGCTAGGGAATACTAAAACATCCATCGCCGCAAAATATTTTTCTATATTGTTTTGATGACCCGCAAGAAAAATATTCTCCTTCCTTTCAATGTATGCCCAAACCCAAGAACTAATCTCTCCGGAGTTTTCCTTTTCTCCTACTAGCAGTAAGGCTACTTTTCTTGGAATAGCCTCATCAAGTGCTTTGAAGGCCATAATCAATTCTTCAATACCTTTTTCCCGATTCAGCCTTCCAACAAATCCGTATAATGTTACCTCTTCTGCTATGCCAAGTTTCTCCCTTATCTCTTCCCGCCATATGTTTTTTTTATCCAATCTAAACCTATCAAGGTCCACTCCACCACTACTGCCATTCCAAATAACAACACCTTTCCCCGGGGGAAAAAGCTCTTCAGATTGAGCCAGATGCAAATTTGAATTGCTTACCACTTCTATGTCAGTAGAAAGAAGACAAGTCAATCTCTCTAACTTCTTTAGCATCCATTTCTTGCATCCATTTTCGCTCAGGTAACGGATCCCCATCATATGATAGTTGCAAATCTTTATATCAGATAATCTTCCCGCTATTGATGCGCACAAAGAGGCATTCGGAGTACAATATTGTATCATATCATACTGACATGACTTAAAAATCCTTACCAATTTTCTAGTGCTACGAACAGTGCCCCCAAAATCCATCCCCCGTGGTATGTCAAGGGGCACAAATTCAATCCCCTTATCAGAAAGTGCATCGTTCAATTCCGGATCGTGTCCGCAAATTACCGTTACTACGGCGCCTTTTTCTCGCATGTATGAAAGCTCTCCCAGAAAGAAGCTTTTTATAGTAATCGGAAGCGTACTGATATAACATATTTTAAACACAATAGCCCTCAGCCTTTTCTTCTTTCCTTATATTTTATAATAGTACCTCTAATTCCATATCTTCGATATACACTTTCAATTTTTGAAGTTGCTTTGATAAATCGAATCATCATTCTTTGAAAGCTTCCAATTTGAATACGCTTATCTTTGTTGAGTAAATCTTCAATAACACTCACAAAACCATCCGGACTAAAAGACCCATCTTCAACGGACCGAATGAATTCATCGATGTTTTTTATATAATCATTCCATACATCCTCTGGAATATTTCGAAGATACTCATGTAAGCTTTCCAGGCTTCCAAAATCTCGGTAATCAATGAAACAGTTGGATGGAACATACTCTTTTATATTGTTCGCACCCCAATATACCGGAACACATCCACAAATCATGCACTCCCAAATTTTTTCTGTGATGTACCCCTCTACATTTGATTGGTTCTCATAGCATATGGAGAATTTATATTGCGACAATACGCTACGTTTTGAAGGAGCGCTCCCCCTGTAGTGGGATAGATTCTCACTCTCCCAACCAATTCCATAAAATTCAAAAGACGGCTCATGCCTCGCAAAGTATTTTATGGCCTCTAGCCTCTTCGAATAAAGCTCGTTTGGATAATGTACGCTTTTATTTGCAGATATATTAGTAACAAGCTTTCTTCCCTTATAATCACCTTCTATTTTTTTCAGAGTAAAGTCTACAACGTAATTGAATTTGATGAAATTCTCTTTATTAACTAGCACGTCATTCCAAGTGCATATGTAGTCAAAATGCTTTGCCAATCTGCGGAGTCTTTTTTCTGAATGCGCCGAATCTACGCACGGTGGTTCAAAGGCAAAATATATTTGTTTTAAATGACTATACTTCTTTAGAACATGAAAATCTATTCTTCCAAAATATATGATCATTTGAACTTTCTGCAAAGTATCAGTATCAGATTCAAATAAATTCACCAATTCAGTATTTCTTTGCGCCAATATCCTTCTGACTTGAAATAATGGATTTTCTCCTTCTCCCTCCTCGAAAAAACTACTTTTCCTCGCAAATAATTGCTCAAAGGTATGTCCCTCCGGCGGAATTATTCCTATCCATTTTTTCTTGTTATCAAACACGTTTTTCATTATGGCATTACCCCTTTTGATTCTATATCAATGTATCCTTATGTATCTTCAGTCTAGTCATTTACGTATTAGAAATATGCAAATATTATTACAACCAGTTCTTTAAATAGTGCAAACAATCTATCTCTTTGGTATCATAATCACATGTTATTTCAGTTTAGTTATCAGTATTATCTTACTGACATCCATGTACATTCTGAGGCTATTTGTGCCCTAAATGTCCACTATAAAACGAATTTTCTCTTTCCTGTTTTTCGGCAATACATATTCCGATTGTCTTTTCCATAGATTCCTTTCCTGCCTTCAAACAGAATGCTTAGAACTTTTTTGAACAACTGTATTTTACTAGCCAATCCTTCGAGCCGAAACTTCTTGTTATCACAGTATTCTATACCAAACCTTTAATCATGTAATAATGAGGCAATTCTATCAAGATTCCTCCTGCAATCAAAATGATGATTTCCAACAAATAACCCGTTTTCATGTAAAAAGTCCGCATTAGCAAGAGTTCCGAAAACCGAATAATCGTAATAGTCTACTACCGGATTGCGGGTGAAGTTCCCTGAAACAATGGGGCGATACTCAGTCCCCTCGTTTTTTAGTCTTGCAAGGACTTCTTTTCTTTTTCCCGCTTCTTTTAATATAAACGGAAACCCAAAATAGGAACTTTCTCCGAGTGGCTTTTGGATGATAACCTTGCTACTATTTCCAAATATTTCGAGATAAGATTCTCCGTTCTTCCTCCTGGCTTCAATAAATCCGGGAAGTTTCTTGAGCTGCGCTAGTCCCACCGCAGCTTCCATTTCAATCGGTCTCAGGTTGTATCCAGGATATACGAAGTGAAACATCTCATAGAAATCGTCGGATTTCTTTTCATACACCGAATGATCCATAAAAGGGCGAGTCCATCCATGGGACCTTATGGATAGAAGAATCTGATATAATGAAGGATTATCCGTTAGAATCATTCCGCCTTCCATGGTAGACATATGGTGTGAAAAGTAGGTGCTGAACGTGCCTAGGGTTCCAAATGTTCCGGTATATTTCCCCTCATATTTTGCACCCATGGCTTCACAGTTATCCTCAATTAATAGGAGTGAATGCTTCCTACATATATCTTGAATAGCCGAAAAATCGTTGGGGTTACCTAAAAGATTGACTGCAAATATGGCTTTCGTCTTTGGAGTTATGGCGGCTTCCAGTTGGTCTACATCCACATTGAGGCTGTCTATATCAATATCTACAAAACGGATTTTTAAACCGTTTTGATGAAGAACGCTGTAGGTGGTAGCCCAGGACACAGCCGGTACAAGGACCTCATCTCCCGGCTTCAGATCATATTCTTTGGATAGCAGAAGAGCTAAAAATGCCAGTAGATTCGCCGAAGAGCCGGAGTTAACCATCACCCCATACCCTGATCCAAAGTATCTGGCAAAGGTTTCTTCAAATTCTTTCACCTTGGCCCCTATGGTAAAACAATTGGAGTCTATTACCTCCATAATGGCTCTTTTTTCTTCTTCTCCCCAAGAGTCCAGGGCTAAGGGATATCCTTTTCTTTCTGTCACCTTTCTTCTCCTTCGATATTTTCTAGGTACCATTGATAGGTTTTTCGAATGCCCTCTTCTAATGATGTTTGGGGCTGCCATCCCAGCTGGTTAATTTTACTAGAGTCAAGAAGCTTCCGAAACATCCCGTCCGGTTTTTCCCTGTTATAGAAAAGTTCTCCCGAATACCCCACTATGGCCTTCACAGTTTCCGCTATTTCCTTGATGCTCCAATCCTGGCCTACACCTACATTGATAAATTCAGGGTCTCTGTAATAGTTCATTACGTAGGTAACTGCATCCGCCAAATCATCCACAAACATCAATTCCCGTCGCTGGTTCCCACTACCCCATATTTCTACTCGAGGCGCTTCTTTTCTTTTCCCTTCATGGAGCTTTCGAATCAAAGCCGCTAGTACATGAGACGACTCCGGATCGAAATTGTCTTGGTATCCATAAAGATTCGGGGGCATAATGCTTACAAATTCATCTCCATACTGATTATGATAATATTGGCATGCCTTTATACCTGCAATTTTGGCAATGGCATATCCCTCATTGGTCTCTTCCAGGGGTCCTGTAAGCAAATATTCTTCCTTCATGGGCTGTGAAGCTTCTTTGGGATATATACAGGAGCTACCTAAGAAAACCAGTTTCTTAACTCCTACTTGATGAGCAGCATGTATCACATTATTCTGAATCATGAGATTGGTCATTAAGAATCCGGCAGGGTCCTTGATGTTTGCTTGGATTCCTCCCACTTTGGCGGCAGCTAATATGACAACCTCCGGTTTTTCTTGGAAGAAAAACCCTTCCGTTTCTTTCTGGCGAGTTAAGTCCAGCTCCTTAGATGGCCTTGTGATGACATTTTCATAGCCATTTCTTTCTAGCGCTCTTTTTATAGCGGAGCCCACCATCCCACTATGCCCAGCCAGATATATTTTTTCCTTATTCCCAATCATTTTTTCTTTTTCCATCCTACCCAGCGTTTCATCCCTCTTACTTTACAAATTCCAAATCGGATTGCATCATTTCTTGAATCAATGCTTCAAAAGATGTTCTTCGGGGGTTCCATCCCAATACTTCTTTGGCCTTTGTAGGGTCCCCCAAAAGAAACTCTACCTCAGTGGGCCGAAAATACTTGGGGTCAATTTCTATCAATACGTCTCCGGTTTTGGAGTGGATGCCCTGTTCTTTAATGCCCTCTCCTTTCCATTCCAATTTTATACCCACTTCCTCAAATGCCAGATTGCAAAATTCCCTTACAGTATGGGTTTCACCCGTCGCTATTACAAAATCATCTGGTTCATGATGCTGTAACATCAGCCACATACACTCTACATAATCCTTGGCATGTCCCCAATCACGTTTCGCATCCAAGTTCCCCAAGTACAGTTTCTTTTGGATTCCGTAGTGAATTCTTGATGCCGCCAAGGTGATTTTTCGAGTAACAAAGGTTTCCCCTCTTCTGGGTGATTCATGGTTAAATAGAATCCCATTTGATGCAAACATGGAATATGCTTCCCGATAATTCTTGGTAATCCAAAATCCATACAGTTTCGCCACGCCATATGGACTCCTTGGATAAAAAGGCGTCTTCTCTGTCTGCGGAATCTCTTGCACTTTCCCATATAGCTCTGATGTCGAAGCTTGATATATCTTGATTTGATCACTAAGTCCCAGGAGCCTTACCGCTTCCAATATCCTTAAGGTTCCTAGCGCATCTGCATTGGCAGTGTATTCCGGAGTCTCGAAGGATACCTGCACATGAGACTGGGCAGCCAAATTATAGATTTCATCCGGTTTGATCTTTTGAAGAAGGGCAATCAAGTTAGTGGAGTCCGTCATATCTCCGTAATGAAGGTAAAGACCTCTTTCTTGATGCATGTCCTGTACAAGCTGTTCCATATATAAATGTTCAATCCTACCTGTATTAAAAGAGGAGCTTCTTCGAACGATGCCATGCACTTCATAGTCCTTCTCTAGCAGAAACTCCGCCAAGTAGGATCCATCTTGCCCCGTGATTCCCGTGATTAGTGCCGTCTTTTTCATTTCATTTTACCTACCATTTCATTTCTAACCTTATGATATCGTCTTCTGAAAGCTTTTCTCCCATTTGAACCTCGATAATCTCCAGATCCTTTATGGCCCGAATGCCATGCTTCTCCCTATTTTCAATTTGTACCACATCGCCGGGAAATACTCGAGTCTTCTTTCCCTCATGATACAATTCTCCTTCCCCTTTTATGATAGTCCATATCTCTTTCCGGAACTCGTGATATTGATAACTCAGTTGTTTTCCCTCGAAAATAAGTAGCTGTTTGGTAATAATGTTTTCGCCTTCATGAATTACCCGATATTTCCCCCACCGTTTTCGTTCGTACATGGGCCGCTTATCAAAGTCACCTACTAGGTCCTTCAGTTTGTATGTTTCATCTTTTTTGGATACTAATATTCCATCATTGCTGGCAACCACTACGGAATCTTCTACTCCCATTACCACAATGGGAAGACCCAAATCATTGATTACATGGGTATTGTTACAATGCTCACCTAGTAGCACATTCCCTTCTTTCAAGTTACTCATTTCAGATGTCACTGTTTGCCAAGTCCCCAGGTCCATCCACATCCCTTGATAAGAAACAACACCGATGTTAGCGGCCTTTTCCAACACTTCGTAATCAAAGCTTTTTTTAGGGAGGGTGTTAAAGTTCTGATCAATGGATTCATACGAAAAATCTCGAATCGCATATTCTTTTTCCAAGTATTCCTTGATGCTTCGAATATTAAAACAAAATACTCCGCAATTCCACAATGCTCCCTCGTCTATGATCTCTTCTGCCATCTCCTTTTTTGGTTTTTCTACAAATCGATCCACTTTTTGGAGGACCTCTCTTTGAGTACCCGCTCCTTCATTTCTCCCATTATTCTTCGGAACAATATATCCATACTTTTCTGTGGGAAAGGTAGGCTTCACTCCAAGAAGCATATATTCACAGCCTTCCTCTAAACCTCGCTCCAGTTCCTTTAATTTAAAAAAATATTCATCATCTACATAAGAATCTACTGGCAGTACACACACCGTATCGTCTAAACTGCCACTAAGGTTACTTATAATATATGAACACGCTAGCGATATGGCCGGAAAGGTATCTCTTCTCTCTTTTTCCACAATCATATGATATCCTGAACCAATTTGAAGTTCTAACATATCTCGTTGTGTATTTCCCGCAACTACGTTTACAGAACTCCAATCTCCTACTTGTGAGATTTGTCCAAACACTCGTTGCACCATAGAAAGTGGGTTACCACTCTCGTCTTTGAGTAGCTTCAAGAATTGTTTCGACCTTACTTCATTAGATAATGGCCACAGCCTTTTCCCGGATCCGCCAGATAACAATACTAAATGCATGATTTACCTCAATTTATAGAGATGACTACAATGACCTTCACTAACTTTGAGTATACCATAATTTACTTGAACTCGTTACAATTTCTTGAATGTTCAAGCCAATTACGATATAATTTCCTTGTTGTTATCATGTAAATTGGGAGAGGTATTATGGCAAAAGACAAGGGTCGGAAAGATACAAAAGGGAAGACGGGAGTCGCTTCGACAGTTCCTGTAAAAGAAAACGAAAAATCCGCAGATAAGCTTTCCGGAAAAAAAGATTATTTGTTCTCTATGAGCTACGCACCCACATTAAAAGAGGAATTACACTGGTTCCAAATGGTTCCAACCGTATTGTTTGCTGCCATAATCATCCTTATTGTACAAATGGCAAATTACGAACGGCCAATGAAACAATTCTTCTGGTATTCCGGGCCTAATGACTTAACCGACTTTTTCAGTTATTATAAAATGATTGGCATCTTGATTTGCGCCGGATTAGCATTGTTATTTTTATTATATCGAGCATTCGTCCAGGCCTTCGCTATAAAAAGAACCGTGATTTATATACCAATGGCAGCTTACATTTCCTCTGTGGTTGCTTCCTACCTCCTGTCCGACTATAAGGAGTTTTCTTTATGGGGCTGGAACGACCGATTTGAAGGTACTCTTGTCTTGATTGCATACATGATTCTTTTGTACTACACTATCAATACCATTAATGGAGAGCGGTCTCTAAAAGTTGTCATTTATTCCGTTGGAGGTTCAAGCGCTATTTTAGGACTCCTTGGAATAAGTCAGGCCATGGATAGAGATTTTTTCCGCACCGCCTTCGGACAAAAGTTAATCACGCCAAACATTATGACCGAATCCGGCGAAACGATAAACGAATTAATTGACAAGGCAAAGGAAGCCGGCGAACTTCTATTAAATTTTACATTTCAAAATGAAATCTATCAAACCGTCTACAATATTAACTATGTTTCTTTTTATCTAAGTCTGCTCATTCCCATTTTTGGAATGCTTCTAATATATACCCTGTCTAAAAAACAGGAGATGCCGCTGTATAAGAAGATTGTTGCAAGCGTTCTTTTCGCTCTTCTTATGTATAATTTGATTGGATCGGCCTCTTCCGGCGGATTCTTAGGCATGTTTGTAGTTGTGGTTTTTGCGATTATATTGCTACGCAAAAAGTTGTTATCATGGTGGAAGCCGTTACTGGTAGTCTTGGTCGTCACCATCCTAGTGGGAGGGATTTCATATGATCGATGGATGCCGGAATTGAGCGATGCCATTAAAAGTGTACGGGGGGTTACCACAGAAGAGGACACCCCAGTGGCGGTAGCGAAAAAGCGCCATATCGATTATATGCTTACTGAGGGAAATGACATTAAACTCAGCGTAGATGGGAATGAAATGGTCATTACTACCTTCCCGGATGATCCTTTGGCATTAAATATCAAGGATAGCGAAGGATTAGGCCTAGAAATGGTTCCAACAGAAGTGTCACCACTCCACACTTTTGAAGACCCCCGATATGATTTCTTCCTGATCCAACCTGCAAGATCAGAAGACGGTTCGAACTTCATAATCATTAGCATTGACCAACAAGAAAAAAACTGGGTGTTCCGTTTAACGGAAGAAGGGGTTTTATATAACAACGAATTGGGGAAAACGTTAGCTTTATCCGAATCCGTCCCTGCCATAGGTTGGGAAAACAATATAAACTTTGGTTCAGGCCGTGGTTACATCTGGTCCAGAACAATACCCATGATGAAAGAAACCCTTATAATCGGTACCGGAGCTGATACATACTGTCTCTATTTTCCTCACCATGACTATGCGGGAAAATATAATGCTGGATGGAATGCTAACCTGATTGTAGATAAGCCCCACAATATGTATATGGGTATGTGGACGGGAACAGGAGGCTTATCTGTTCTAGCCTTCCTCTCCATACTGCTATTTTATTTTATTCAAACCATAAAACTGTATTGGAGAAAAGATATCGAGACTTTCTCGGATTTCGCCGGGTTTGGCATTGCCTTGGGCGTGTTAGGGTTTGCTGTATCTGGGCTAGTTAACGATTCATCTGTATCTGTTATGCCAATGTTTTACGCCCTGCTCGGAGCGGGGATTTCAACCAACATAAAGCTATTACTCGAACAAAATATTACCCGCCGGCAAGTATAGTTATTCGGCAGACTACCTCCGTGACCCCTTATTTTTGATTGGAAAAGCAGGAGTTCCAACATATATTCCAGGTTCACATATGCTGTTAATAAGCGTTGCACCAGCACCAACCACACACTCAGAGCAGATATCAACATTATTGATAATGTTAGCTCCCACACCAACCCACACACTTTCTCCTATCTTAACACCGCCTGCTGTGCATGCTCCTGGAGAAAGGTGAGAAAAGTCACCAATGCTATTATCATGATCGATACTACAGCTCGTGTTAATGATGCAGCCATCTCCAATGCGGGTTCCCGGGTTAATTACAGTCCCTGCCATCACTACTGTACCCATGCCAATTGTAACATTTCTACTAATAGTGGCTGAAGGGTGAATTAGGGTGCAGACACTTGCCCCCTTTTGAACCAAAGATTCTTGCCACTTTTTTCTTTTTGCGGAGTCTCCTATGGCAACAAAATATTCCCGTTCGATGTTATCAGGCTCTACATCAAGGCCATCTACTACTTTATATCCCATAAACTCTTTGACTTCTTGGTCTTCGGTAAAAAAAACAATTTCATCCCATTGGCCCATAAGCTCAGCGATATCCAAGCAGACTTTGGCATGCCCTCCCGTTCCAATGATGACTAGTGATTTGTGGCCCATTATACAATTCCTTTCTGATCTAAGCGAAGACGCGTCTATTTTTGTTCTACCTTTCGTCATATCCGGTAAATCGTGTCATTGTTTCAGAATCTGCTCCAGCAATCCCATCTTTTTTTAAAACTTTTATGATTGTTTTACCAAGGATTTCTAAATCGAACAAAAAATTTGTTTCGCTTACATACTCTATATCCAGGTCGAATTTTTCTTCCCAGGACAGGGAATTTCGGCCTATCACTTGGGCATATCCCGTCAATCCTGGCCGAACATCATGTCTATGCCTATGTTTTTCATTATATCGCGGCAAATATTCTACTAATAGTGGTCTCGGTCCCACAAAAGACATATCCCCCTTTAGTATGTTTATTAATTCCGGGAGTTCATCCAATGAAGATGCCCTTAGCTTCTTTCCAAATGATGTAAGTCTCTCCTCGTCGGACAGGTCCTTACCTTCCTTGTCTTTGGCTTCTTTCATAGAGCGAAACTTATAAAGGTTAAAAATCTTTTCTTGATACCCCGGTCGTTCTTGTACATAGATTATCGGGGCACCCAATTTGATTCTGACTGCCACTCCAATAATAAACAGGATGGGAGAAAGAATCACCAAGAAAATACAGGATCCTATAATATCAAAAAGTCTTTTCAAATATTTCCTATAAATCATGGCGTTACCAAACTCTCTTCACGATTTTACAAACTCTGCCTAAATCTTCATCGGTCATCTTCGTATCGCTAGGTAGGCAAAGGCCTCTTTCGAACAAAGCTTCCGATACGGCACCCCCGACACACTCATACTTTTCAAAATATGGTTGCAGATGCATGGGTTTCCAGATTGGCCTTGCTTCAATGTTATCCTCTTCCAGGGCTCTCATTATTTTTGTGGGGCTCGCATTTCTGGGCGTGGTGATACAAGTAAGCCAATATGTAGAAATACTATCCGGGATTTCCGGCATCCAACCGATGCCTTCAAGATTTCCCAATGCGCTCTTATAGTACTCATAAATGTATCTTTTTTTCTCTACTCTGCTGTTTAAAACCTTTAGTTGACCCCGGCCGATTCCCGCTAGTACATTACTCATTCGATAATTGAATCCAAGCTCACTGTGCTGATAATGCTTCGCTTGATCTCTGGATTGAGTAGCCCAAAATCGAACCTTTTCAGCTTTTTCCGGGTCCTTGGATACATACATTCCCCCGCCGGAAGTAGTAATTATTTTATTTCCGTTAAAACTAAAAATGCCTGAGTCCCCATAAGTGCCTGTCTGTCTTCCTTTATAAGTACAGCCAAGAGATTCGGCCGCATCTTCAATCAAAGGCACATTATACTTTTCACAAATCTTTATGATAGAATTTAGTTCGGCAGAAAGACCATAAAGGTGTACTACAACAACGGCTTTCACGTCTGAATGCTTCTTAAAAGCTTCTTCCAGAAGTTCTGGGTCCATATTCCATGTCATTTCATCGCTATCAATGAATACGGGTATAGCATTCATATATCGAATAGCATTGGCTGACGCAGAAAAAGTTAGAGTTGGACAGAACACAATGTCTCCTTCTGAAACACCCTCAGCCAGCAACGCCAAATGAAGAGCCGCTGTACCAGAAGACAACGACACCGTATACTTCGAACCCACCTTCTCGGCAAATTCTTTCTCAAATTCATCCACATTTGGCCCAAGAGGAGCAATCCAATTGGTGCGAAAGGCTTCATGAACATATTCTAACTCGTATCCTTCCTCACTCATATGTGGTGACGAAAGCCATATTCGATCCTTCATCCTCTTCCTTTCTCCACACCCGGGGTCGGTTCGGGGTCGGGTACCTCAGATAGTCCGGAAAGATACCTGACCCCACTGTTTAAAATCACTAAATATAGTTTACTCTATTCGCTGTTTTCAAGCAATTCTTTTAGCCTATTTCATGATAAATCTGCCGCCCGGGTACCTTTCTATCATTTCATCAATTTCCATTTTAGCCAGGGTTTCGATTAAGGCAATTTGTCCAATGCCCGTTGCTGTACCCAATTCTCCGATAGTTTTGGGGGACTCTAATAGGGCTTTTAACACTAATCTTTCCTCGGCGTTCCCTCTATGAAGAACTCTTGTCGGTTCCTTTCCGCCAGTAGAGGTGCCTGCCCCCAAACCAGAAATCAAGTTGGAGTGGGACCCCATACTTCTATGGTGCTCCTCTATCATACCATCTTGCTTTGTTAATTGCTCTGGTGCCATATACAAAGTGGCTCCCTGCTGTAGCAATTGATTGCACCCCTTACCCTGACTTCCATAAATACTATGAGGTGGTGCAAATACTTCCCGGCCCATCTTCTTTCCATATTCCGCCGTGATCAAAGCCCCGCTGTTTTCTCCCGCTTCCGCCACCAATATTTTGCAGCTAAAGGCGCTTATGAGCCGATTCCTTTGAGGAAAGTACTCTGGTCTGGCTTTTGTCCCCGGTGGATATTCTGAAATAGCCACTCCCTGGGCAACAATGCCTTCCATTAAAGGCTGATGCTCTTTGGGGTATATCACATCCAAACCCGACCCTAAAAAAGCAACAGGGAACCCCCCGCTCTTTATACAGGAAACATGGGCATAGCCATCCACGCCCTTGGCCATACCGCTTATAACGGAAACCCCATTATTGGCCAAATGTCCAGCGGCTTCCACCGCAATTCTTTTCCCGTACTCCGAACATCTTCTGGAGCCCACAATGGCTACTCCCACCATATCCTGATTAAATTTTCCTTTGTAGTATAACACCGCAGGCGCATCAAAAGCAGTCTTGACACATTTAGGATACATCGAATCATTATATGTAAGTATATTGATTCCCTTTTGACGGGCCTTTTCCAATACATCATAAGCATCCGCCAATGACCGGGCCGAAAGAATGTTGTCAGATAGCACGTTGCCTATCCCCGGCACTTTTCTTAGCTCTTCTTCCGAGGCCTCATATACGGCTCGAGGTGTCATGAAATTCTCCAGTAATTTTCGCTGACTCCTTGCACCGACTCCTTTAATTTGACTGAGCCAAACCCAATATTCCATCCGAACCCCCTACAACACCATCAGACCCATATTTTCTTGTTCCAAGTCTCTTGCCATAAGGGCTTTCGCCACGTCCGTCTCCCGGATTGTCTTAGCCCCATCTAAATCCGCAAAGGTTCTGGCTATTTTCAAGTACTTGTGATACGAACGTGCGCTATATTCATAGCGGTCATGAGCCTTTTGCAGCAAGTCTTGCCCCGGCTTGTCAAGTTGGCAATGCTCCTTGATAAGATTCCCTGTCATTTGAGCATTGCAATTTATGGAATCGATTCCATTAAATCTTTTCTTCTGAATATCCCGGGCCTTTTCTACCCTTTCCCGTAAATCTTCCGAGCGATTTCCTTCCTCCGCCTGATTGGACAGTTCCTGAAAACGAACAGGTTGAACATACTTTTGTATATCCATTCGATCCAATAGTGGCCCGGATATTCTTTGCCGATATTTTAGTATCTCGTAATCGCTGCATTTGCATTTCGAACTCCCGTAGTGGCCGCAAGGACAAGGGTTCATAGCAGCCACCAGCATAAAACTTGCCGGATAACTGTTTGTGTATCGCACTCTTGATATGGTTACTACTCCATCCTCCATGGGTTGCCTGAGTGAGTCCAAGGTTCTTTTTGTAAATTCTGCAATCTCGTCCAGGAACAATACTCCGTTGTGTGCAAGGGATATTTCCCCGGGGGTAGCATTGTTTCCTCCTCCAATCAAGGCGTTGGTGGAAGCATTGTGGTGAGGTGCACGAAATGGCCGTTGCTGAATCAGTCCATTATTTCCACTTAACATCCCCGCTACACTATATATTTTAGTGACTTCCAAGGCTTCCCCTTCGGTCATGCCAGGAAGTATGGTGGGAATTCGTTTTGCGATCATGGATTTACCACATCCGGGAGCTCCCAGCATTAAGAGATTGTGTCCTCCGGCTGCCGCTACAACAATGTACGCAATCAGAGCATCCTGGCCCCGTACATCTTTAAAGTCTACCGTATGGGGAGAGGGGGAACTTTGCACTTCAATCTTCTTAGGAGGTTCATATTCTGATTTTCCTTCCAGGAATGCTGCCATTTCCTGTATGCAGTCAAATCCAAAAATATTCATTTCCCCCACTAATAATGCTTCTTTGATATTGGTCCTTGGGACAATCACATTTTTTATGCCGGCTTTTTTTGCGGCAATGACCATGGGCAAAATTCCATTGCAGGAACGTATTTTTGCATTTAGGGACAGCTCTCCGATATAGGCATAGCTTTCTCTTCTTCTAATCTTCAGCTGGCCTGTTTCCAATAGGATTCCCAGCGCCATGGGAAGGTCAAAGTGAGATCCACCCTTTTTCATGTCGCTAGGGGCCAAATTTATAACAATTTTCATCTCCGGGAAAGTATATCCACCATCGTTGATGGCCGCCACGATCCTTTCCTTCGCCTCCTTGATGGCCATATCTCCCAAGCCCACGATGGAAACCATAGGTTGGCCGAAGATGGTTTTGATCTCCACGTCAACCAGGTATCCTTCTACCCCTTCTATCCCCAGGCTTTTTACGATGGAAGCCATAGGAGGTCCTCTTCTCTATATTGATTTATGAATGCAACGAACTGGTTAAGGGCGTCCTCTGGATTCTGGGAAAAATACTGCAAAACATATTCTTTGTTTGTTGTTATCTCGGAGTCGGGTGTTGTTCTATCTTGCTGGTGGGATCCGACCCCGAACCGACCCCGGGAATTATTATTTTGCTGGAGGTAACAATGGTAGCTGGTCCATGGATAATCTTCCACCCTTTTCTGTAAGTTGGCTCTTACCGGATTCTGATGGATATATCGAAGTACTGTTAAGAAGTAGCTATCATTTTCCACCACTTCACTGAGGAATCTACCTTGGAACAAATACCCACTCCTTTCATATTTGCGATTGTACCAATATACATAGCTGGCCGAAATCCTCTTTACAATCTGAGAAATGGTTTCATCCTTTTCTTTGATCAACAAATGTATATGGTTCTCCATAAGACAATAGGCAAATAGTTGAAATTCACATACTTTCTTGTACCTCAAAAAAGTGCTCAATAACCGATGCCGATCTTCATTCTCCTCGAAGATGGGTTGTCCATTAATACCTCTTAGCATAATGTGGTATATTCCTGTACTGCTTTTCTTCCGTAAGCTCCTCGTCAAAATATTTCCCCTTGCTGTGTGAGTTGATTGAAAATAGGAATCATCGATGTCCCTGCCCCCAATCATAGGATATTATACATTTTGTTCTTTGGAAGGCAAGAAAATTCGACAAAAATGGTATGTCTCGTCAACTCGCATCAACTGATGCCAATTGACGTCAGTTGACGTCAACTAGTACCAACTGCCCTTACTAACAGACCGTTAACCAAGCGGTCTGTTTTTGTATGTTCCTCCGGTGTCTACAATTTGACGCTTACCTACAATTTGTCGTTTACGCTTTAACTGGGCAAAATGGTACCCGACCCCGAACCGACCCTGACCTGACCCTGATGGGAGGCCGAGGGGTTGGTTGAGGTACCGTAAGCGTCAAATTGTAGACACCTTATCAGCGATAACGATTTATGAGACAATTCTCCCTAGATAGCTCAATATGGGTTTCAGAAAGGAGAATTGTTTTCATTATGAATAAAATCCAACAGATAGAACAACAGCAATTATGGATGTCTCGCATCAATGACCTTGCCAGTAGCGGCTTAACTCAAAGCCAATGGTGTCAAGAAAAGGGGTTCTCTGTCAGTACCTTAAGATACTGGATGAGAAAGCTTCGAGAACCTGAGGAACAAGATTCCACCAACTGGCTTCAGGTAGATATTCCGGAAGATGGTCATGTAGCTAGCTTGCCGGTTTCAAGTAATGCTGCATCTGGTGGGCTTAAAATCACCTGCGGTAAATATATTGTGGAATTTCCTTCCGGTTATGATGTTTCATCCATGGCGGCTGTTCTAAAATTGCTTTCCGTTCTATGATTACCCGCATATGCCGAAGCAGCAAGGTCTTTCTTTCCTGTACACCCATTGATATGA
>Ga0334885_1002494_pt1 | contig 18896 bp, 16 predicted proteins | sample GraSluR1_MG_8_FD_207233 | JGI IMG/M metagenome (GOLD analysis project Ga0334885, IMG submission 207233) | Sludge microbial communities from methane-producing bioreactor in Wageningen University, Netherlands - Granular Sludge_31_05-R1 | ecosystem: Engineered > Bioreactor > Anaerobic >...
CTGCGCGGCAGGTCGGAATCGCGCCCCACGCCCGCGTCGCGTTCGTGATCTTGGTGGCGATCAGACCGCCAGCCAGTCGCCGAGGGTCTCGAACAGTGTGTCGACCACGGGGGTTTCGTCGTCGGCGCCGGCCATCGAGGCGGCGGGCTGTGGCAGCACCGGATCGGCGACGCGCTCGATCGGGTCGGACTTCGGCGCCTTGGTTTGCGAAGCGCTCTCGAAGACCGCATCGTCCAGCGGGCCGGGCGCGATCCAGGCCTCGCCGTCGACAGACCACGACCCGTCGCCAAGCACTGCGGCCATTGCTTCGAGACTCACGTCGCCCACGCGCTCGATGCGGATCGCGTCGGCGATGACGCATTTCCAGCCGCCGCCCACGTCGTTGGCCATGGTGACCACCAGCGTGTCGCCGGTCACCGCGAAATCGCCCAGAATCTCCCACGTTCCCCCGAATTCGGGATCGGCGAAGTCGTCGGGCGATTGGCGCTGGTCGACGCGGACCGTGGCCAACTCGGTCGAGCCGTCGTAGATGCGATAGGGCGCGTTGTCGGCCCGGTTGACGTAGGCCAGCCAGGTGGCCGACACCTGGTACACGCCCGGCTGGACCGAGAAGGTCCAACTCGCCATGCTCGGCTCGGCGCTGGCCCAGCTCAGCGAGCCGTCGTCTTCGAAGCCCTGGGATTTCCCCGCGAAGTCGGTCCAGGCGCCGGTCGCGGCGTAGCCGGCGTCGCCGTTGTCGATCACTTTGATGTCGTTGTCGGTCACGTTCACCACGACGTCGCGAAGCGTCGCCCCGTCAAAGGCCGGGTCGGCGCTGCCCGCCGTGTGGGCGATCACGGCCGTGTGGATGCGGTCTTCGACGATCCCGTCGTCGACGGCCGTGACCGTGACGGTCTGCGGCACGTCCCAGTTCGCCGGCGTGAACGTCAACGTGGTCTTGTCGAGGGTGACCTGGTCGTCGGGAGTGAGGGTGATCACCACGTCGGCCGCGGGAGCCCGGGTCAGCGCGACCTCGTAGGAATCGCTGGTCGGGCCCTCCTCGTCGACGTCGGTCGAGCCGTCGCTCTCGGTGATCGCCACGACGCCGCCCACGCGCTGGATGCGGATCGCGTCGGCGACGACGCACTTCCAGCCCCAGCCCACGTCGTTGGACAGTGTGACCACGAGCGTGTCGCCGGCGACGTCGAACTCGCCGAGATTCTCCCATAGGCCGCCGTGGACGGAGTCGAAGAAATCGTCGGGAGCCTGTTTCTGATTGACGCGGACCGTGGCCAATTCGGTCGAGTCGTCGTAGATGCGATAGGGGGCGTTGTCGGCCCGGTTGACGAACGGCAGCCAGGTGGCCGACACCTGGTACGTGCCGGGCTCGACCGAGAAGCTCCAGCTCGCCACGCTCGGTTCGGAGTGGGCCCAACTCAGCTCGCAGTCGTTCTCGAATGCCTGCCCGGTATGGTAGCTCCACTCGCCGGTCGTCGCGTATCCCGCGTCGCCGTTGTCGATGATTTCGACGCCGCCGACCCTCTCGATCCAGACGGCATCGGCGCACACGTGCGACCAGAAGGCGACGTCGTCGGAAAGGGTGACGACCAGCGAACTGCCGCCGACTTCAAACTCGCCGAGGAATTCCCACGTCTTGCCGTAGGCGGGATCGGTGAAGTCGTTCGGCGCCGCCCGCTGGTCGACCTCGACCTTGGCCAGCAGGGTCGAGCCGTCGAAGACCCGGTAGGGAGCGTCGGGCGCTCGATTCACGTAGGGAAGCCACGTGGTCGCGACGCGGTACGTGCCCGGCGTCACGGAAAAGCTCCAGGTGGCCACGTCGGGCTCGGCACCGGCCGGGCGGCGGTAGCTCAGCAGAAGGTCGTCCTGGAATCCAATCCCCGAGCCCGTGTACTGCGTCCATCCCCCGTTGCCGGCGCCCGTGCTCGCACTGAAGCCCGGGTCGCCGTCGTCAATGATCGTCGCCACGAGGGGCGACCCCGAAAGCAGGTGCCTGCCCTCGAGCGATTCCATGTGCAGGCGTCGCGCCCCGTGCGACACCGGCGATTTCCCGCGAATGCGATTCCCATACCGTCGACGCCGACGAACACCGAATGTACCTCTCATGATATCTCTCCCAGGCGCTCTCTTGGTGCAGCGACGCGGTTCCTTCCACCGAGACCTTCCATAACATCCCCGTCATAATGCCGAACGTCGACGACGTCAAGCAAATAGCGAGGTTAGCCCGAGCGTAGTTTCTACCCGGGAACGACTATAAACACTGCGCCACCCCAATGCAACAAAAACATCCTCTTGCATGCGGGAGGTCGCCGCGGTTCGGTGTGGGCACCTTGCCGAATGGCCAGGCGGTATAAACCCCCCGGTAAGGACCGTGCAGGGGTGTGGAGACGACGGGGCAACGAAGAGCGAGACCGCCCCAAGTCACGCCGTGCCATCGACTTCAGTCGACTTGCGCACCACCGGCGCGCGGCCGGGCGTACTCGGCTTCGACGGCCGCGAACATCCGATCGCGCAACGCGTCGAAGTCGGCGACCAGCCGTGCGGCCAACGGGGTCAGGCAGCTTCGCCGCGTGCCGGTGCCGCCCACGCGGGTCTCGACCAGGGGTTCGCCGACGACCCGTTCGGTCTGCTTGATTCGGCCCCAGACGTGGCGGTAGCTCTTGCCAAGCTCGCGGGCCGCCGCCTTGATCGAGCCTGTGGCCTCGACCGCCTTGAAGATGCGGCTCATACCATAGCCGAAGACGTACCGGCCCTCGACTTCGAGCCACACCTTGACTCGCGCCTTGACCAGCCGGCGTCGCTTGGGTGTGCCTCGGGATCGCGCCATAACCCGTTTCCTTCCCATCGAAGCGAAATCCACCACCGACGGCGCCGTGTGCCGGACGCGGGACAACGCCAGAGAAGCACGAAGCGGCTGCTTCGCCGCCCCTGCCGCGTCGCCGACGCGGGGCGGATTCGGACCGCAGTGTAACCCGTTGTCGAGCGTCGGCCAATGGTCTGCGCGCCAACGCTTGTGCGGTGGGCCCGGCCCGGGCAGAATAAAGGTGTCTGCGATTCGCCCCGATCCTCTTGCCCCGCCAAGCCTCGGCCCTGCCGGAAGGAGGTTTTCTCATGTCCCGCGCTGCGCGACTCTCCCGTCGACGTTTCCTCGCCCGATCGGCCGCGGCGGCGGCCGGCGGCATGGCCGCTCCCAGCTTGATCCCCTCCACGGCGCTGGCTTCGGCCGAGCGCCCCGGCGCCAACGATCGAATTGGCGTGGGCTATATCGGCGTCGGGCGCCGCGCCAATCAGCTCATGGGCCTGCCGCCGGACGGCCAGATCGTGGCGGCCGCCGACGTCGATTTGGGCCGCGCCAAAGCCGTCGCCGCGCGCCAGCGGTGCCGGGCCTACCAGAACTACCGCGAACTGCTCGCATGCGACGACGTCGACGCCGTCGTCATCGCCACGCCCGACCACTGGCACGCGCTGGCGGCCATCCACGCGTGCCAGGCCGGCAAAGACATCTACCTCGAAAAACCCCTCACGCTCACCATCGCCGAAGGCCGGGGGCTCGTCGAAGCCGTCCGAAAGCACCAGCGCGTGCTGCAGACCGGCAGCCAGCGGCGCTCCATGAAGAACCACCGCATCGGATGCGAACTGGTCCGCAATGGCCGGGCCGGCAAGATCCACACGATCATCGCCCACAACTATCCCAGCCCGTGGCGGTGCGAGCTGCCGGGCCAGCCCGTCCCCGACGGCCTCGACTGGGACCTGTGGTGCGGCATGACCGAACCGGTGCCCTACCACAAGGACATCTACCTCCAACGTGCCAACCCCGGCTGGATCTCGCTCGAACCCTACTCGGGCGGCGAACTGACCGGCAACGGCGCCCACGGATTCGACCAGATCCAATGGGCCCTCGACATGGATCACACGGGCCCGGTCGAGGTCTGGGCCGAGGGCGGCAAGCTCGAGCCGCTCGTCTACACCGAGCCCGAAAGCCGCCAGCGGGGCGACGCCCACGGCAGCCGGGGTCGCGAGGTCACCTTCCGCTACGCCAACGGCGTGACCGTCAAAACGGGCGCCGGCTCGGTCTGCGGCGCGATCTTCCTCGGCGATGAGGGCAAGATCACGATCGACTGCGACAAGTTCTCCAGCGATCCGCCCGAGATCGCCCAGGAGCCGATCGGCGACTCCGAGATCCATCTGCCGGTGAGCGACAATCACCTTCAGAACTGGTTCGACTGTATCAAGTCGCGCGAGAAACCGATCGCCGACGTCGAAATCGGCCACCGCTCGGCCATCCTCTGCCACCTGGGCAACGTCGCCCGCTGGCTGGGACGCAAGCTGCAATGGGACCCCGCCACCGAGACCTTCCCGGGCGACGACGAGGCCAACGCCCACCTCGATCGCCCCCGGCGAAAAGGCTTCGAACTGCCCGCGTAGAAAAAAGTAGAAAAAAGGTGTCAGGAACCATTATTGACGGCGGGAGAAGGTTTCCGTAAGCTCGCGGAATGGGACGGCCATTGAGAACCGCGACCGGCGGGCTGGTGTACCACGTGCTCAACCGCGCCAACGGGCGCATGCGGATCTTCCACAAGCCCGAGGACTACGACGCCTTCGAGCGGATCGTGGAGGAGGCCGCCGAGCGCGTCGCCATGCGGGTATTGGCCTATTGCCTCATGCCGAACCATTGGCACCTGGTGCTGTGGCCGCGCGAGGACGGCGACTTGTCGCGATTCGTCGGCTGGGCGAGCCTGACGCATACGCGGCGGTGGCATGCGCACCGGCGGAGCGAGGGGACCGGCCATCTGTATCAGGGCCGTTTCAAGTCGTTTCTCGTCGAGTCGGACGAGCATCTTTGGACGGTCTGCCGCTACGTCGAACGAAACGCTCTGCGTGCGGGCCTGTGCCAACGCGCCGAGCAGTGGCGGTGGTCGAGCTTGTGGCGTTTCGTGTGCGGCGACGAAGCGGCGCGGAAGCTGCTTTCGGAGTGGCCCGTCCCTCGTCCCAGGGACTGAGAGAGAGAAATGGTTCCTGACACCTTTTCTGCTACCCTTCCTGCCTGGCCTGTTCGTCGCGTTTGAGCCCTTCGTCGATGAACTGTTCGACCGCGCGGACGTCGTGGCGCCCGACCAGTCGGCTGAGGCGCCAACCCGAAGCGGTCCTGCGGAACATGAGCAGTTGGGGAATGGGGCCTCCGCGAGTAAGCTGTCGTCCCAATTCCCGTTGCCGGTCGACGTCGACGACGGCAAAGGCCACGCGGCGCAGCAGGCCGCGCTGCTGGACTTTCGGAATCACGCTCCCCTCCATCACCTTGCAGGCGGGGCACCATTCGGCCCCGACCATGACCACCATGGGGCGGCCCGTCTCGGTCGTCTCGCGATGGGCGTCGGTATAGCTGTGGCCTGGGGACGCGGCAAGGCAGAACTGCAGCACGGAGGCGACGGCGAAACCGGTCAAAATGGTCTCCTTTCGTCCAGGGTCTGGTGGGAGCTTGATATCCGTGGTGTCCGGTGCTCAACCTCCGGCGAATCGCCGCAAGCGAGAATGGTTCTTTCCAGTCTATTTGGGATGACTGAGCGTGCAAGGGGGGATGTTTCGGCCATAACGAACAAATAAGCTGCGAAAAACGCGCCGTTTTCATCTGCCCGCCAAGCCAGGAAGACATCCTTACCCATCGGAGTGGTTCGACGCGGCGAAACTCCTCCGATCGACAACCGCAAGTCGCCCTGACACAATCACTTCCGGTCCGAATCTGTTGAGCGAGGCGACTCCGGTCGACTATAATCCCGGCGCCGCCTGGAATCGGCGGCAACGACCGGCACGAACGCCGATAGGTTACCCGTCCCGGTGGCGACCGGGATTGTGAGCCGCGCGTATGATGAAGCTTCGTCTGGGGCTGGTAGGGTTGGGAGAGTCGTGGGACAAGCGGCATCGGCCCGCGTTGCGGGCGTTGGCCGATCGGTTCGAGGTCCGCGCCGTGTATGAGCCGGTGACCTGCCGGGCCGAGCGGGTCGCCTCGGAGTTCGGCGCCGCCGTGGTCGACGGGTTCCGCGCGTTGGCCCGGCGTGAGGACCTCGACGGCATTCTCATCCTCGATCGCGGATGGTACGGGGTGCTTCCCATTTTCGCGGCCTGCGAGTCGGGCCGCGCGGTCTACGTGGCCACGGGTTTCGACCTCGAATTCGACGCGATGCGGCGGATCCAGCACCGCGTCGACCGGTCGGGCGTCGCCTTCATGGCCGAGCTGCCCCGCCGGCTGTCGCCCGCCACGATCCGGCTCAAAGAGCTCATCGCGACTTCCCTGGGGCCCCCTCGCCTCGTGTTCTGCCATCAGCGGGTTTCGCTCGACGAGGGACCGAACCATCGAGCCGACGATCGCCCCGCCTCGGCGGTACGGCGGGAACTCGTCGAACTGGTCGATTGGTGCCGTTACGTGGTCGGCGAAGAACCGCGTTGGGTCACGGGGATGACCTGCTGCCGCGACGATTACCAGATGATGAGCCTCGACTTCTCCCGAGGTGGTGCTCCCGGGAGCGGCCCGGTCGCCCAGATCAGTTGCGGCCGCTATATCCCCTCGCGCTGGTCCGAGGCCGTGACGTACCGGCCCCTGGCGGCCATGCAGATCTTGTGCGAACGGGGCATCGCCTTCGTCGACCTGCCCGCCACGTTGATCTGGTTCGACGACGCCGGCCGCCACCTCGAATCGCTCGCGAGCGAACGGCCCGTGGGCGAACGGTTGCTCACGCAGTTCCACCGGGCCGTGACCAGCCTCGTGTCGAAGACCTGCAACCTCGAAGACGCCTGCCGCGCCCTGTGGATCGTCGAACAGGCGCAGGCGAGCCACTGCCGGGGCGAGCGGATCGCGCTTTAGCGTCTCAAACGGCCCGATGTGCCCCTCACGGCGGGAGGGATGGTCCCTCCGCCCTCCTCGGCTGCGGATTGAGGCGTTTTACCCCGAAGTCGCGCGTCGCGAGGCACATCCCGGGGCGGCTTCTCGATCGCACGATGGAAATCGCGCCGGTCACGGCGCGTGGGCGCCGAGGGCGGGACGCTTGTCGGCGGGGCGTTTCTCACCCGCCGCCGGATGCCGATACTGCCAGGCCAGGGGCGATTCGGCATCCGCCGCCGGCCTGCCGGGAGTCGGCGGCAGCTCCAACGCGGTCGCGGGCAGGTCGGCGCGGAGCATCGCGCCGGCCGAAGGGGCAAGACGGTAATCGTGATCGCGCGGCGCGACGAACAGGAGAGCGTCGATCCGCCGGAAGACGTTCGTCCGCGGATCCAAGCGCGTGCCGGCGGCGCCGGCGAAGCCGCCGCTGAACCAGTTGTGTGCGCCGGCGACGCTCTGAGTCGTCGCGCCGGCCCGGGCGCCGGCCACTTGCTGGTTGTTCTGGCGGAAACCGCCGTCGGTCACGAGATTGCCGACGAGCCGGGCCGACGCCTTCGGAGCCGACAACTCGATGACCGGCGCGACGAAGGGGGTCACGATCGTATTGAAGGCGAGGTGGGCCGTGCCGTCGTGCTCGCGGCCGCCGTCCTGGCCGAAGTGGATTACCGCCCGGTTGCCCTTGCACGCGGGGTCCTTCACGATGACGTTGCCCAGCAGCACGGCGTGGCTGCCGGGCCGCGCCGTGTCGCGGGCGTCGACGAGGTCGAATTCGCGATTCGCCGAATGGTGGACGTACGAGTATTCGACCCGGGTGTGGTGGGCCCGGCTTTTCACGTTGTGGCCGGTGAGGCTCGCATGCACCTCGCAGAAGCGGAGCGTGACGCTCGTGCCGCCCAGGTAGAGGTTGTGATTGTACCCCGGATGGGCGAAGTCGCCGTTGTGATGGATGCGGCAGGCCTCGATCCGCTGATCGACCGCGGTCTGGGACGTGCCGTCGCCGCCCGACATGATTCCCATGTCGTTGTGATGGATGTTGCAGCGGCGGACGGTGACGTGGCTGGCCTGGTTGATGCGCACCCCGGCCCCGTTGTGGCTTGCGTTGTGGGCGCCGAAGATTTCGAATCCCTCGAGCACGCAGCCGTCGGCGCCGGGGTCGAACTGGAAGACGGCCCGGGGCACGCTGCCCCGGCCGCTGTGATCGAAGCCTTCGCCCGAGACGCGAACCCACGACGCGTCGTCCGAGGTCGCGGCGCGAAACGTGAGATTGCCCTGCCGCACCAACACGCCCGTCTTCTCGTAGGGCTCGCCCTTGTCGCGCGGGTAAACGAGAATCACGTCGCCCGGCCGGGCTTGGGCGTTGGCGTCCTCGATTCGGGCGAACGGTCGTCCCGGGCCCACCTCCAACGTGACGCCCGGCGAGTCGCTCGCAAACGCGAGGACGGCTCCGGACGCGAACAACGCGCGCAGCAAACGGCGGGCATCCACGCAGTCGCCTCCCGATCGAGGTGGCTACGACGACGGGGCGACGGGTCGCCGCTTGACCATGGTGACCTCGTTGCCCGACTCGTTGAAAATTACTTCGTCCATCAGGTTTCGCATGATCGCCAGTCCCCGGCCCCGACCCGGTTCGAGGGCCTCGGGGTCGTGCGACTTGGGGACGGCGCGGACGTCGAATCCCGGACCCTCGTCGCGCACGACGAAGCGGATTTCGTCGGTCGAGAGCTGCACGTCGGTGAAGATGCGGCGGTCGCGAAAACGGGGCTCGGAACGCGGGTCCTTGATGAGATCGACCTTCTTGCCGCTTCGCACCTGGTCGAGCACCTGCTGCATCTGCCGGGGATGGATCTCGAGGCTGCCGTGGAAGAGGGCGTTGAGCAGGGCCTCCTTGAGGGCCATGCCGATCCGCCGCTTCTCCGTGGTGTCGCAAAGCCACACGCCGCCGACCATCTGCTGCACCAGGTCGACCAGCGGATCGATTAGCGCGGCGTTGAGGGCCAGGGAGAACGTGAACTCCGTCCGGGTCAGGCAGTTGATCAGGTCTTCGTAGGTGCGGTCGGCTTGGGCCAGTTCGAGGACCTTTTCGACCGTGTTGAGCAGCTTGTCGGCGAGTTGCGGTTTGGGCACGTAGCTGGCCGCTCCCCGGTCGAGCGCCTCGACCGCCAGCGATTCGCTGCCGTGGGCCGTCACGAGAACGACGGGCACGCTGGGGTGGTCGCGGCGGATCGAGGTGACCAGCTCAAGCCCGTCCATCTGCGGCATTTGCAGGTCGGTGATGACAAGGTCGGGCAGGTTCTCCCGGATCTGCGCGAGGGCCTCGACGCCGTTGGCGGCCTGCTGGATCATCCAGCGGGGGCCGAGCAGCTTGCCCATCACCGCGCGGTCCACGGCCGAATCGTCGACAATCAGTATGGTGGTCATTCGTCGATTCCTCCCGACGCCGATCGTCCGGCCTGAACGGCATCGGGGAGGCGTCCACCCGGCGCAGGCGCCTCCCGAGATGCCCGAGCCATGCCGCTCAGGCCGAGCTGTCTCTCATTGGTCATTTTGTGGAATCAGCGAGTTGATTTGATCGATCACCCCCTGCTCGCTGGTGGCGAACGCATAGATCCGGAGCCATTCGAGATGGTCGTGGAGCGAGACGTCTTCGCGGGCCCCCAAACTCGTGGAGGCCGCAATGGTCACTTTTTCGTAGCGGGAATCGGCATACGAGAGATCTCGCAATTCCCGAAGGCTGGTCACAGGCTTCATGTCCTGGCTCGCCGTTGAGTTGGTCCTGGTCCATGAATGACGGAAAAATGTTTGGAAGACCCGAAACCGCACCGCAAAGGGTCGATCGTTCCGCCCACCAGCATAGCAGATCGAGCCGTCGCGCTAAGTGCCCACCCGGAACCACAGGGCACGCCCTCTTGGTGGCAATCACAATGTGGGGTATTAAATACCTCTCGCGGCGACGCCGACTCGCGCCGTCCGTGCCCGCAACCGCCCACTACTGGCGCGACTTCGCCTCCAACTGCCGATCGACGATCCGTTCGACTTCCTCGAAGGGAAGCGTTTCGGGCTGCGATTCGAGTTCCTCGGCGATTTCGTCGAACGCGGTCCGGACGCTGACGTCCGTCGGCCTCGCCGTAACGCCGCTCTCTTGGAGCGCGGGTGCGCGAACGGCCTCCTCCGACCAGACGCGGATGCGCGGCGTCCAAGCGCCGATCCGCACGCCCGCGTACAGAAGCCGCGCTTGCCGCTTCGAGCAGCCGCCCGCAAGGCACGCGTAGTAGAACATCCGGTCGGCGTCCTTGCGCGCGACATCCGGGTCGTCGCACGCCACGTCGTGGACAACCGACGCCCGTCGATACGCGCCCGTGTAGGGCGAACCGACGATCGACCAAAGCGGCGAGGGAATACTCGCGCCGTCGATGACGCTTCCCGCGGGGGCGCACCACCTGTTGCCGTCCGGATCGTCGTACCAGAAATCCTCGAGCAGCCTCATGCCCCGGTCGTCGCCAGCCTCGTCGAGCCATTCGGTCTTGGGGCTCTCGGAGAACTTGCCGTATTCGGCCGACATGCCCGGGCCTCCCGTGAGGAATTGACGTGGTCCGTCGATGCGGAAACCGTGCCGCAGAGACGGTCATTCTACGCGAAGAGAGTCACCGATGTCCATTTCCCAATGGTGACCCTGGTTTGGGCACTTTGGGCGGGAATCGAGGGCTTCGATGCGCTGCGTGGGCTTCGAGGGCCGCAGAGCGGCGGATGCGTTCCCACGCGAAGCGTGGGAACGAGGGGCGAGGGGCCTGCGGCGCGCCCGATCAGGTCCCCTGCGGCGTGGCGAGCACGTTTTCGATCGTGGCGAAGAGGTCGTCGGCCCGGACCGGCTTGGCGACGTAGGCGTCCATTCCCGCGTCGAGGCACCGTTGGCGGTCGCCTTGCATGGCGTGGGCCGTCATGGCAACGATGGGAACGTGGGCGCCCGACTGCTTCTCGCCGGCGCGGATGGCCGCCGCGGCTTCGAAGCCGTCCATCTCGGGCATCTGCACGTCCATGAGCACCAGGTCGAACGGCTGGGAGCGGAACATGGCGACGGCCTCGCGCCCGTTGTTGACGGGAACCACCTTGTGGCCGGCGCGTTCGAGCAGACCGATGGCCAGCTTCTGGTTCACGAGGCTGTCCTCGGCCAGCAGGATCCGAAGAGAGCCGAGTCGACCGGGACGTTCGTCCGGGCGTCGATCCGCCTCGAACGTTGGAGGGGCAAGCGCCGCCACGACGGCGTCGAACAGCTCGGACTGCTTGACCGGCTTGAGCAGGCACGAGGCCACGCCGAGCTGCTCGCACCGGCCGACGCCGCCCGACTGGCCGCCCGACGAGAGCATCATAATCGTTGCGCAATCGAGGCCCGGCTCCCGGCCGATCTGCTCGACGAGCTCGAAGCCATCGGTCGCGGGCATCCGGTCGTCGACCAACGCGAGCGCAAAGGGCCGGCCTTGCTCGGCGGCCCGGCGAAGCGCATCGAGCGCCTCGCGCGCGGTGCTTGCCGTCGTGGGAACCATGCGCCAGTTGCGGAGCATCGTCTCGACAATCTCGCGGCTGGTGGCGTTGTCGTCGACCACGAGCACGGTGCGGCCTTCGATGCGGTTTTCGCCCGGCGCGGCAGGCGGGGCGGGGGGGGAGTCGGGCCGTTGGAGCCGGACCGTCGCGTGAAAGGTGCTGCCCCGCCCGACTTCGCTCTCCAGCCAGACGCGCCCTCCCATCATCCGGGCCAGCTTCGCGCAAATCGTCAGGCCCAGCCCGGTGCCGCCGTAGCGGCGCGTCGTCGAACGATCGGCCTGCTCGAAGGCGTCGAAGACGGCCTCCCGCCGCTCCTCGGGGATGCCGATGCCCGTGTCGCAAACCGCAAGGTGCAGCACGGCCCCCTCGTCGTCGCGCTCGGGGCAGTCGACGCTCAAGACGACCTCGCCGTGCTCGGTGAACTTGATCGCGTTGCCCACGAGGTTGACGATGATCTGCCGCAGGCGCGCGGGATCGCCCACCAGCGCGCGGGGCACTTCGGGATCGATGCGCGAGGCCAGCTCGAGGCCCTTGCCGTGGGCCCGAAAGGCCATGGCCTTCATCGTGTCGCCGATCCGCTCGCGGGAGTCGAACTCGACCTGTTCGAGATCGAGCTTGCCGGCCTCGATCTTCGAGAAGTCGAGCACGTCGTTCACCAGGGTGACGAGGTTCTCAGCCGAATCGTGCACCATGCGCAGGTACTGCCGCTGCTCGGCGGTGAGATTCGAGTCGAGCAGCAGCTCGGTCATGCCGGTGATGGCGCCGACCGGCGTTCGTATCTCGTGGCTCATGGCGGCCAGAAACATGCTCTTGGCCCGGTTGGCCGCCTCGGCCGCCTCCTTGGCCTCCTGCAACTGGGCCTCGTTCCGCTTGACGTCGCGAAACAACAGCGCATAGGGCTTGCGCAATCCCACCTCGACGAACGCCTTGTAGACGAGGTAGAAGGAAACGATCTTCAGATAGTGGCCGAGCATGTTGGCCGTGCCGTACACGTCGGTATACTGAGTAAACGCCAGCTCCGAGGCGATCGTCAGGATGAACGACGCCATCAGCAGCACGAACACCCCGGGGTCGAACTCCATGCGCCGGCGAAACAGCATGCCCAGGGCAACCAGCAGCACGGCGCAGATCGCGTACTCCGCGGCGATCTTGAAGGGCGTCAGCTCCCCGGCCGTGCTCGGCGCGCCGGCTTGCTGCGCGCCGGCCGCTTCGACAAAGCACGTGGGAAAAGCCCCGGAGAACACGATCGCCAAAAGGGCGGCGGTCACGGCCGCGTACCCGCCAAGCACCAGCGCGGGCCGGAGCCGGCGGCGAAGCAAGGCCAGCGCGAGCAAGAGCGAAACGCTCTCGACCGACCGGGCAACGACCCAAAGCTGAATGCTCAGATCGGGGATCCGGTCGTCAAACACGCCCATCCCCTTGTAGGCCAGCATGTGAACCAGATCGAGGAACCCGACGAACAGGTAGGCGATCCCCATGAGCAGGAAGCAGCCGTTGTCGAGGAACCGCCGGGCGTTCCAGAACACGGCGAAGATGGCGAAGGCCACCACGATGCTGAACGTCTCGGCCAGGCTGTGGAAGAGCAGGTAGTTTGCACCCTGAACCCAGTACAATCCCAGCAGGATCAGGATCGCCGCCGCGAAGGGCGCGAGGCGTTCCCGGGCCGTCGGACGCTCGGATGCTGTGCTCATGATGGCCCCTCCGCCCCAGTCGGACAAGCGAGCCGATCGCGCCGCAACGCGGCAATTCCTTCCCGGCGAGACGCTGCCGCGGCCCAGAAAGGATGCCCGCCGCGGCCGGCTCGGTAGGTGCAAAACAAGGGGTCGACTAACTGTATTATACGAACCTTCGGATCGGATGTCGAGCAACAAACGTGCCGACCGGCGATTCCACAACGCGCCTCGAATGGAACGGAAGGGGCGGGGGGGAACGTGCCCTCGAAGCCCGTTCGATCATCCGCGCGCCCCCCTTGCCCCACGCCGCCCCACGCCGTACGATGCCGAGGTGTCGGGCAAGGGGGTGCCGCGCAACGCGCGGCCCGAAGGTCCGGGCAAATCGAGACGGCGGCCTCGATGCTGGAGGAGCCTTTCCGCCGGTTGTTTCCGCAACCTCCCGGGAAGCCCAACCGGCCGAGCCGACGTGGCGAACCGGTAACGCCCGCAGCCCGAGGTCGCGCAGGGCAACCCGGGTTCCCGGGGCTTCGACAACGCCGATTCTCGATCCGTGGAGGAAGAAGCCATGTCAGCTCCATCGCCCGATCGTCAAACCGCGGGCGCCACGCGGCGCGGATTCCTCAAGCGCGTCGGCCGGACCGGCTTGGCGGGAGCCCTGCTGGCGGGCGCTGGCGCGGGCCTTGACGCCGCCGAGCGCCGCGTCGTTTCGACCCCGGGCACCGTCGCCAAGCGCGTGCTGGGCAAGACCGGGTTGAAGGTCTCGGAGATCGGGTTCGGCGGCCACAGTTGGAATTTCGCCAGGGTCCCCGACGGCAAGGGCGGATGGCGCCGCACCACGCTCGACGAAGCCACCGAGATGATCGCGATCGGGCTGGATCTCGGGGTCAACTTCTTCGACTCCTGCACCCCCCTCGAAGAGCACACCGTGCCCGGCGAGGTCATCAAGCGGCTCCACCGCCGCGGCGACGTCATCGTCAGTGCGCGCCTGTGCCACAAGATGAAAGGCGTGCCGGCCGACAAGGAGACGATCTACCGCTGGGTCGACGAGCGGCTCAAGCTCTGGCAGACCGACTACTTCGACGTGCTCATGCTCACGAATTCCGAGGGCGACACGCCCCAGTCGGGCTTCTGGGACATGTCGTACTCGCTCGAGGCCCTGGACCGGGTGAAGCGACAAGGCAAGATCCGCTTTGCCGGCTTCGGTTGCCACTTCACGCCCGACGGCTTTCGCGAGGCGTTCGCCCGCTTCGGCAAGGATTTCGACGTCTGCTCGCTGCCGTACAACTACCGTCACCGGATGGCGGAAGAGCTGTTTCCCGAAGCGAGGCGATTGGGCCTGGGGATGGTCGTCATCAAGGCGTTCGCCCGGGGAGAGCTATTCGCGGCCCCGGCCGCCCGGCAGAACCCGCGCGACCTGGCCCGCGACCTGATCGCCTTCGTGCTCGAAAACCGCCAAGTCGACTGCTGCATCTGCGGGATGCACACCGCCGCGCAGGTGCGCGAGAATTTCAGCGCCTCGTGGACCCCGCTCACCGCCAACGCTCGCCGGCGCTTGGAGGAAGTCGCCGCCTCGGCAGGCCCGCCCGGCGCCTACGGGTGGCTCGACCGCGGCTGGACGGCCCGAGCGTATTGCTGAGACCGTATTGCTGAGACCTCTGGCCGACGCGGCTCGGCGAGGGGCAGCCCGCCTGCTACGACTACGGTCCGTGCACCCATTTGAGCAGGAAGGCGCAGAGCAGGCCGGCGTAGGTGCCCAGCACGTATCCGGCCACGCCCATGACGGCACCCACGGGGGCCAGGGCCGGATGAAACGCCCCGGCGACGATGGGGGCCGAGGCCGCTCCGCCGATGTTCGCCTGGGATCCCACGGCCATGTAGAAGATGGGGGCCCGAACGGCATGGCGCAGCACCAGAAGGATGGCCGCGTGAAAGACGATCCAGGCCCCGGCCACCAGCAGCAAGGCCGGCGCGTCGAGCACCTTGGCGAACTGGGCCTTGGCGCCGATCGTGGTCACCAGCAGGTAGAGGAACACCGAGCCGATCTTGCTGGCCCCGGCCCCTTCGAGCCGCCGTAGCCGGGTGCACGAGATCGCCACGCCCAGCGCGGTGACGAGGATGACCGTCCAGGCGAACGGGCCCAGAATGCCCCCCAACTCCGGCAGAAACGACGCCAGGTAGGTCGCCAGGGCCGTGCCGGCCACGGCGAGGAACAGGATCGCGAAGAGATCCTTAAGCGCGGCGACGGTCTCGACTTCCCTCTGGAAGGCTTCGACCTTGCGGCGGAGCGTTTCGAGACTGCCGCGGTCGGCGCCGATCGCGGCGTCCATGCGCCGCTCGTTGGCCGCGAAGAAGAGCAGAACGGCCATCCACAGGCTGGCCAAGGCCACGTCGACCACGGCGATCATGCTGAGGGTCGAGTCGGCGGCCCCGACGGCCGTGCCGATGGCCAGGAAGTTGGCGCCGCCCCCGATCCACGAGCCGCTCAGGGCGGCGAGCCCCTTCCAGGCTTCGCCCTGCATGTCGGCGGGAATCCACGATCCGAAGCACCAGTAGGCCAGCGGCCCGCCCACCACGATCGTCGCCGTCGCGCCGAAAAACAGGACGAGAAGCCTCGCGCCGAGCTTCGCGATGGCGGGAATGTCGACCGACATCGTCAACAGAAGCAGCGACGCGGGAAGAAGCCAGTCGCGCACGAAGTCGTAAAGGGGCGATGCCAGCGGAATGACGCCCAGGTTCGACAGCGCCGTGGGGATGAAGTACGCGAAAACGAGCAGGGGCACGACGCGGAAGAACCGCTTTCCCGCCGGCAGGGCGGCCAGGCCGAACAGCCCGGCAAGCACCCCCAACAACACGGCCAGCACGGCGACGGGCGTTTCGATCATGGCGTCGGCCTCGCGATGGGTCGCTCCGGAACGTGCCCCACAAGATACGCGCGGCGCGCGGAAATGGCAAGCCAAGACCATAACGCGGCCCGTGGTCGCAACCAAGCAGGGGATACGCCATGAGGGAACGCTGGCAGTGATGGAATGGTGGAGTGATGGAATGGTGGAATGTTGGAATGGTGGAGTGTTGGACCCCCTCCGAGCCGAATTCCATTATTCCATCACTCCAACGCTCCATCCCTCCACCGGTCCACCACCTCACAACATGCGCGCACGGCGCGTGGGAGTTGCGGCGTAAGACCCTAATCCACCAACGCGCTGCCCGCGTCGTAGAGGAACTTGCCTCCGAACCCGAGCAGCATGATGCCGCAGACGGCGAGCACGACCTGCTGGAGCCGGCCTCCCATCCGCTCGGTCCCTTTGTGGCTGGCCTGGGAAAGGGCCTCGAGCCAGACCAGATCGCAGAGCCAGTGGATCAGGGCGAACAGGGCGAAGGCGGCGATCCCCAGTTGGGCGGCCTCGGTGGCCAGGGCCAGCCCGACCGTGGCCCACCAGATCAGAAAGTACGGATTGGCCGCGGTCAACACGACTCCCGTCGCGAGGGGCCCTCGCCCGTCCGAGGCTTCGACGCGCCCGTCCGCCTGGCGCGACGCCCCGAGCAACTGCCCTCCCATCACCAGAAGAAACAAGCCGCCGGCCATGCCGATGCCCAGTTTGACCGGTTCGAGCTGAAAGATCTGCCCCACCCCGACCAGGATCACGAGCATCAACGGAAACTCGATTACCGCATGGCCCAGGGCGATCATGGCCCCGGCATGACGGGACCGCGTGCCGGCCGCCAGGGTCGCCGCCGTCATGGGCCCCGGCGCCAGCACGCCGGATAGCGAAATCGCCGTCGCTTTCAGAAGAAACGCGGTCAAGTACAAGTGGCTCCCTTGGGACGCGGCTGCCTCGCTCGGCCCGATTCGTCCGGCTCGGCCGTGACGGCGCCGCGCGACGCCCGGTTTTCGAGACGTGCGGGGCGAGGTCGAGAGGATTGAGGATTATGGTCGGGACCGGCCGACGGGGCAAGCGGCGACGCTTCGAGCGGTGCATGACGGCACGCCCGGCAATCGGACCGCGGGATGCCCCCCGTCGCCGCTTCAGCGGACGCCTCCCCTCCACATCCCCGGTACGGCGGCGGTCCGGGCCTGGAGCTGGGCGATCATCCGCTGCTCCAAGGCGAGGTCGCGGCCCAGGCAGATCCAGCCCTCGGTGGTCGCTTGCGAGCCCACCGGATCGGCCACGCGCGTCAGCGACGAATCGTTGCGGAAGGTCGCCGCGCCGGCCGTCGATTGGGTGGGCCGCGACAGCTCTTCCAAGTCTTTGAACACCGCCACGTCGACCCAGTAGCCACCTTGGGCGGGCATCACGCGCACATGCGCCCGACGGCGGATCGATTGCAGCGTGCTCTCGAGTTGCTCGTACGGACCGACCGAATCGTGATGCCAGGGCTCGAACATGGTCGAGCCGACCGTCGGAAACGTGTCGATCCGGCCCTCGGTGAGCACGTTGCCCACGATCCGCACCGGTTCTTCGTCTTTGATATTGAAATAGTCGTCGACCACGTCGACCACGGTCTCCCAGGCCGTCTCGTGGTCGGAAATCGCCAGCAGCGTGGGATTGTCGTAGGGGACTGCCGTCTGCAACGTGGGGCCGGGCGCCGCCATCCAGCAACCCGGCACGATGAGCAGCAACAGTCCGGCCAAAACCTGCCGCATGGAGATACCACCGCGTCGAACATTCGGGTGCCAATCGCTGGGGGCGCGTCGAGGAGCCCCCCCGAAACCAAGGGGGCGTTAGTTTCCCAAGAAGCCCCGGCTCCCGCAAGGCCAAATGCCCATCGTCGACGTACCCGCCACGCCGACAGCCCCCTACTTCTTGGGCAGCTTGATTCCCATCTCGGCCATGAGCATCTGCATGTCCTCCCAGGCGGGGCGCTTGGCCGATTCATTGCGCAGCAGATAGGCCGGGTGGTACGTGCACAGGACCTTGATGCCCTGGTAATCGTGGAAGCGACCTCGCAGTTCGCCGATCGGGGCGGTGGTGTCGAGCAGGTTCTGGGCGGCCACCGCGCCCAGGCAGCAGATGAACTCGGGCCGGATGATCTCGATCTGGCGGTTCAGATACTCGCGGCAGGCGGCCGCCTCGACCGGCAGCGGGTTGCGGTTGCCGGGAGGGCGACACTTGAGGACGTTGAAGATGTACACGTCCTCCCGACGCAACGTGCAGGCCGCCAGGATCCGGTTCAGAAGCTCGCCGGCCCGACCCACGAACGGCTCGCCCTGCCGATCTTCGTCGGCCCCGGGGGCCTCGCCCAGGAGCGCCAGTCGGGCGTGCGGATTGCCCGCCCCGAACACGGTCTGCGTTCGCGTCGCGGCCAGTTCCCGGCACCGGGTGCACTGGGCCACGCGCCCGGCCAGTTGGGCCAGGAGCGCGACGCGGTCGCCGCGACCCTCCGTGCGAGGGGTTGGCTGCGTCGGGAGGCCGGCCTCGGTCGGGGCCGGCGCCTCGTCGCCCCGCGAATCGGAAGTCCGGGCGGCCTTTTTCGGCAAATGCGTGACGCCGGCGCGTTCGAGGCTCTCGAGTCGCTGCACCATTGCCCGGGCCGCCCGGCCTTTCGACGAATTCCCTTTCGTTGCCATGAAGTCTCCTCGCCGTGTGCTTGGGTACCATCGAAAGTATATCGGCGAAGGTTGCGCGTGGCAGCGGGGCCCCGGCCACCCGCTGATCCGACCGGTTGAGCGCGTTGCCGGTCGGCCCCGCGACGGCCTTCGGCGGGGGAAGCGAAGGCGAGCCTTCTCTCCTCCCTTTCCGTGAATTAAGATAGAGCTGGGTGTTTCGGCCCGATTGCCGAACGCAGCTTGGTCGCTTGCCCCGTTGAGTCCTGCCCCTTTT
>Ga0334885_1002502_pt1 | contig 18865 bp, 18 predicted proteins | sample GraSluR1_MG_8_FD_207233 | JGI IMG/M metagenome (GOLD analysis project Ga0334885, IMG submission 207233) | Sludge microbial communities from methane-producing bioreactor in Wageningen University, Netherlands - Granular Sludge_31_05-R1 | ecosystem: Engineered > Bioreactor > Anaerobic >...
CAAATTTACAGATAACCTGGGCAGGGGCAAAACGCAAATCAGCGAGTGCAAAAACTGCCTAAAAACATGCTCCCGGGAGTTTTGTATCCTTCAGGCACTGGAAAATAGCCGCAGGGGTATGGTTGAACAGGGATTAATATTTTCAGGTCAGAACGTATATAAAATTAAAGATATATTACCAGTGCGGGTAATAATTGAGAACCTGGCGAAGGCTTTTACCAGCAGTGTCTGATTGCGGCTTAAAAGTATAATTTAATCGGCTATGCAGGACGTCTTAAAAACTGGTATAATAGCCGGGTTGGTTATAATCAAGATTATAGAATGGGGAGAAATAATGGAAAACACCCGGCGTATCACAGTAATCAATGAAGTTGCCAATGCGGTAACCCATGGTATCGGAGCCCTGCTGGCAGTTGCAGGTTTGGTCCTGCTAATCGTTTTTGCGTCAATCTATGGGAACACCTGGCACGTGGTCAGTTTCTCGATATATGGTTCAACACTGGTTTTGCTTTTTTTAGCCTCAACCCTGTATCACAGTATCCAGAAACCTGAAGCTAAAAGGATTTTGAGAATTATAGACCATTCGGCGATCTATCTTTTAATAGCAGGAACTTACACTCCTTTCACCCTCGTTACTCTGCAGGGAGTGCAGGGCTGGGTATTGTTCGGGGTGATCTGGGGTCTGGCCCTGCTTGGAATTATCTACAAGGTATTATTTATTAACCGGCTTGTAGTTGTTTCAACCCTTTTTTATCTACTGATGGGCTGGCTGATTGTTTTTTCGATCAGGGATTTATTCCACGGTTTGTCAGTGAATGGGATAATCCTGCTTGGTGCCGGCGGTTTGTGTTACACTCTGGGGATGATTTTTTATGCCGGCCGTGACCGCCTGTTAATGCATGCCATCTGGCACTTATTTGTTCTTGGCGGCAGTATTTGTCATTTCTTCGCTATACTCTTTTATGTTTTGCCTTTAAAGGGTTAACCTTCTCTAATAATGTTATAAGACCGACTATTATAATTTACAAATATCTAAATACAAGTTATCATACAGGGTAGGTTGTATTAAGATTATAATTCTTTTCGGAGGTGAATAAAAAATGAATTTACCTTTGTTTGGCTGGTTTGGCATAATTGCGGCCCTTTTTTATATAGCTGCAATTATTGTTATCACCGTAAAAGGACTCGTAAAGCCGAAGTTTCGGGTCAAGATACACCGGGCTCTTGCTGGTATTGGGTTACTATTTATGCTCCTTCATGCCGTTATTGCCCTTAGTTATTACTTTTAAAAATGTAATATATGGACAGGTATGGGTTTATAAAAACATCACAGGCGGGAGGGTGAGAATATGCGAAGGATGATATTGGCTATTGTTGTTCTTATTATTTTATTTGTGCCTGCAGGTTGCGGGCAGGAGACAGCGCCGGATATTCCTGCAGCCGAAAATGGGGGTTCAGAAGCTCCGGTTTCCGAGGGTCCGCTGATGGCGCGAGTAGATGAAGCCCCGGCGATAGATGGTTTAACAGCTGGTTACCCGGCTGAACCGCTTGAAGTAATGGGTGGAGTAATTCATATGGCTCATGATGGTGAAACACTTTACCTTCATTTTGAACTTGCAGTGGAAGGTTGGATTTCTATTGGCTTTAACCGTACCGGAGGCGGGATGGACGGGGCCAATATGATCATAGGTTATCTAGACAATGGTTCCCCTGCTTACAGGGAAGATCTGGGAAGCGGTAGGAGTCACGAGGCAGTTGCCGAGGGTGCTATGCAGGATTTTTACCTTGGTTATAGTGAAGGGGTGGCCATTATGGAGTTTGCCTATCCCCTTGAATTCCCGTCAGGTCAGGGTTACAATCTTGACGGGCTGGATCCGGGGCAGAAATATACCCTGATTCTGGCTGCGCATAACAGTTCACAGGAGATCGACCGTTCTCACAGCAGCCGCGGCAGCGCCGAATTCACGGTTGAACCGTAAATTCCCCGGCAGAAAGCCCTTTTTCAGGTGAAGTTTAACCAGAAACAACCGCTTTTTTTAAGCGGTTGTTTCTGGTTAAATTATTTTATAACATGTGCACTTGATCCGCACAGTTATTAGGATCATCCGGGAATGTGTTCGAGTTTTTGAATCTTACGCCAGTGATAAAAATATACCGGCAAGGAGATAGAAATAAAGGCAAGGCCCCTGATCATATCACGGATCAGGCTGCGGTTGTAGTTTTCTAATGCGATTTTGTCAAAACGTTCTTTTTCTGCCTCAATAAACTCCTGTCCGAATTTTTCTTCCCAGCGGGTGATATCCGGGTTCGGCCAGGCTGGTGAGAAAGGACTGTAATCTTCATAAACCGGCGTAAAAAAAGCTATGGCGGTTTGGGTCAAATTAACTGCTCCGATTATGATTAAAATCAGGGCAACAAAGCTGACCAGGTAGAAATAGACATGCTCTATATCCCACTTGATTTTCAAGGTTATTACCTCTCTTTCATTGCACCCGGTTTTACTTTTCTCCAGTGATAGAGGTAAAAGGGAGCTGATATGATCATCAGGGCGATCGAGTTGAGCAGGCTGCGCCAGGTATAGCCGCGATAATGCTGCTCCATATTTTCCTGCTCCGTCCGGCGTTCTTCAAGTTCAGCCAGTGGCGGAGGATTAAATAAGGGTTCATCAATTCCTTCCCTGAACTCCGGGTAGTAGATGTTAACAATCGGTATGTTGGGCCTGTCTGGCATGGCCAGCTGCACCGCCGTATTTATTGCAGAGATAGTTCCTCCTATAAAAAGAAACAAGGTAACCAGGCAGACCAGATATAAATACAGGTTTTTAATACTCCAATCCCTGGACATTGCTTTCACCACCAATACTTTACATAAATATACATCTCTACTTAAACTATATACCCGGATCTTTGAAATAGCAATCATTATTTATTATAAATCTCCTGGCATTATTGGCCAGATTTTAATGCCGGGGCCAGGTGTTTTTTATATAAAAGATCCAGCTGATGGTCAGCCTCGCGGCGAAACTGGCTGTAAGCCCGAGTCAGGGTGGCTGCCCTGGGGGTCAGGGTGGAATGTCCACCGCCAGCTCCCCCGGCCTGTTTGTCAAGAACAGGGTAGCCGAGGTTATCTTCAATCATCTGAACCAGCTTCCAGGCCTGGCTGTAAGACATGTTGATTTCTGCAGCTGATTGACGTAGCGAGCCTGTTCTTTCAATACGGCTGAGTATGTCGCAGGGGCCGTCGCCAAATAATTTCTCTCCGTCAGCTTCAAGCCAAACTTTTGTTTTTAGTTTTATTTCCATTGATATGTCCCTCCAGACAACCTGCCAGAACTTAATTACTATACTTATGAGAAACAAAATAATATTTACTCGGCAAATTTTGTTATATGTTTCGGCATAAGCTATAATATAAGGGGTGAAGAAATGATAAAAGTTTTGCTGGTTTATTTTTCCGGTACGGGAATGACCCGTTATTTTACTACCCTCATCCAGGCAGAAATGGTTAAGCGGGGTTACAGCTGTGACATTGCCGACCTGGAAGAGCTGGTAGACATGCCTACCCTGTGGCAGAAAAAACCGGTTGCCCTTCGTTATACCATCCGGGCCGAAGAAAAACGTCCCCTGGGTAAATACCCCTGGCCCTACCTTGATCTTAATACCGCTTTAAATTCAGCCAAACCTAATCAGTCACTGAACAAGCTGATCAAGAAATGGACAGACTATGACCTGATAGGTTTTGGTTCTCCCGTTTATGCATTCAGACCTGCTCCGGTTATGATTCGCTTTTTACTTGACTTACCCTTTTTCGATAAAAAAGTTCGCGCCTTTTCCTATGCTACGCATGACGGAGCCCAGGGTGATTACGAGCCTTTTATGAAAAGCCTTCTCAAGACAAAAGGGTTTAAATATGTCGGGCACTTGGATCAAACTTTTATCAACTCTGCCCTGGCGGTGATGTTGAAGAATTTTGATCATCTCAAAACCGGTCGCCTGCTTGCGGAAAAGAGTTTTCGGGCCCGGAAAAATATATTTCTCTTCCTGGAATATATTCACTCGCTTTTTTATGGTATTCCCTTTAAGTATCGCTCCGCTAACCCGGTAGAAAAAATATTTGGTATCCCCTATCGTTTTGTATATTCTTACGGAATTGATTTTCTGCTAAATAACTTTCTCTTTGGGTTTGGCATCCATAAGGAGAATTGTATTCTCTGCATGACCTGTGTTCAGCAGTGCCCCCAGGGATTAATAGAACTGGATGACGACGGTTATCCCATTCGCCACTATCACTGTATGTACTGCTTGCGCTGCCTGAACTGGTGCCCCACAGATGCGCTCTATTTTTCGCCGCTGACGGATGGAAAAGCCCGATTTCCGGGGCCGGAAACCCTCCTGGAAGCGGTCCACCAGGATAACCTCAGCCGGCGGATTGATCTTGAAGAGTAAAGAAAAGTTATTCCTGCTGCAGGTTACTGCCTGTTTATCGCTTCACTGATCAGCGTGCTGTATGCCTGATCCAGCAAACGCTCCATGTTCAAGCGGTCTTCTTCTCTTTCCACAACTGGGAGTTTTGGCCTGGTGGCCGGATTTTTGGGAACAAAGAGGGTACAGCAATCCTCATAAGGCAGAATCGATGTTTCATAAGTGTCTATATCCTGGGCGATCTTGATGATTTCGAGCTTATCAAATCCGATTAGCGGCCTGAGGATCAGCATTTTGGTAGACTGGCTAATCACATTAATGCTTTCCAGGGTCTGGCTGGCGACCTGGCCCAGGTTGTCTCCCGTAATCAGGGCCTGCAGGCGTCGTTCAGCCGATAATCTCTCGGCAAGGCGAAGCATGAAACGCCGCAGCAGTATAACGCTCAACTCCCCGGCGCAATTAGAGCGCAGTTCCTTTTGTATCTCGGCCACATTGATAGTATGAAGGACTATCTTTCCTCCGTAATGGGATAACTTCCGGCAAAGTGTTGCCGCTTTTTCCAGAGAGCGTTTGCCTGTAAAGGGAAAACTATGAAAGTGCAGGGCTTCAATGCGCAGCCCGCGCTTCATTGAAAGCCAACCGGCTGCCGGGCTGTCAATACCACCGGATAGCAGAAGCAAAGAGCGTCCTGTTATTCCTACAGGTAAACCACCGGGGCCCCGAAGTTGCTCCAGGTAAATATAGGCGTGTTGATAACCAATTTCAACGCTGATTTCCAGGTCGGGGTTACCCAGGTTTACCTTAAGAGAGGGGTGGTGCTTAAGAATATGAGCACCCAGCAGACGGCAGATTTCAGGCGACTGGCAGGGGAAGTTTTTATTGGCCCGGCGGGCGGATATTTTAAAAGAACTGCTCTGTGCGGGAGCAATTTTGTCGACCGCTGCCAGCGCTGTATCTTTTATTTTTTCCATAGCGAGAGATGTTTGCATGACCGGGCTAACAGAAATAACCCCGAATGTTTTTTGCAGGCTATTCAGCATTCCTTCAAGGTTTTCAAGGGGACCTTTAACCATGAAACGCCCGTGCATCCTTTCAACCGAGCCGCCCAGGGCTTTAACTGCCCCGTAAAGGTTGCGCTGAAGCTGTTTCTCAAATTCCCCCCTGTTTTTCCCTTTCAGGGCGATTTCTCCGTAGCGGACCATTATCAAAGCAAGCATAGTTTAAATACCTCCGGGAGTCGTGGTTGCGTTAAGCGAACAGGCGCTTAAGCTCATTGATGGTTTCTGCGGTAAGGGCTGCTGCCTGTAGAACTTCTTCCCTGGTGTTCATTCCCGAGAAACTGAAACGGAGAGCGCTATCGATTAAATTGCTGCTGATGCCCAGAGCTTTCAGCACATGACTTTGCTCCGGATGCCTCGAATGGCAGGCAGAGCCCGACGATACATAAACGCCCCTGTTTTCAAGGGAATGCAAGATTGTTTCTGCCTTCAGGCCGGGGAAAGAAAGGTTAATAATATGAGGTGCACCCTGCTCAGGCGCTGGTCCGTTTACCAGGAACCCCGGGTTGTTTCTGCGCAGTTCCCTGAGGAATATCAGCTTCAACTCCATTAAATTTTTGCTGCTTACGGCCATGTTTTCCAGGTTTATCTTTGCCGACAGACCGAAACCGGCGATGGCAGCAGTATTTTCAGTTCCTGGCCGATAGTTATTTTCCTGTCCGCCGCCGTGGAATAGAGGTTCGATAACCAATCCTTCTTTAATCCACAGGGCTCCGGCTCCCCTCGGTCCATGTATCTTGTGGGCGCTGCAGCTAATCAGGTCAGCCTGCCATTTTGTTGCCTGGATCGGCAATTTGGCATATGATTGCACTGCGTCAATATGAAACAGGGTCTGCCGATTTTTTTCTTTAACAGCGCGTCCTAATTCAGCCAGTGGTTCTATGGTGCCCGTTTCATTATTAATATGCATAATGCTTACAAGAATTGTTTCTTCAGTGACAGCCTTTTTTAGCCGATCGGGATCAAGGTAGCCGTGCTGGTTTACGGGCAGATAGCTCACACGGAAACCGTTACTTTCCAGGTGCTTAAAGCAGTTTAGAACAGAAGGGTGTTCAATCAGGGATGTTACAATGTGGTTACCCTGTTTCCTGTTTTGTCTTGCTGTGCCGACTATGGCCAGGTTGTTTGCTTCCGTTCCTCCCGAAGTGAAAACTATTTCCTCCTCGCGGGCATTGAAGAGTGCGGCAATCTGGCAGCGAGCGGTATTTATTGCCCGTTCGGCGGCAATACCCATTTCGTGCATGGAAGAAGGGTTCCCGTATATTTCATCCATGATTCTGCCGGCCAGGCTTGTTACTGCAGAATATGGCCTGGTGGTGGCGCTGTTATCAAGGTATATATGAGTCAATTTATTACCTCCAAAAAGTCAAGAAAAAACCCGGGTTGCCCCGGGTTTTTTCAGTTGAGACTTTTTTAAACCGAAACAACTTCTTTAATTGAAGCAATTTCCTGTTTTAATACTCTTTCAATACCCTGTTTCAGGGTAATCTGGGACATAGGGCAGCCGCCGCAGGCACCGGTTAATTTAACCTTTACCACTCCGTCGTCGCCTACTTCAACCAGTTCTACATCGCCGCCGTCTCTTTGCAGGGCGGGGCGGATTTTATCCAGCGCTTTTTGAACTTCCTCTTTCATCGATCGTGAGCCTCCTTCCAGTCGCCTTAATTGTTTAGCATAATCTTATTATAACATACCAGCCGTAATGCACTTATTCAAGAGCAATTTGTAAAGTTTTATGTGGCTGGCAGTTTGTTGACACTAAAGGTTATATCACTGATAATAGCTGTAACAGTTTATACCAGAAGAAATGATGAAAAGGAGATAATTAATATGGAAAACAACAAGCTATACGATATGGTTATTCTTGGCGGAGGTCCGGCCGGTGCAACAGCGGCTTTATACGGGGCCAGAGCTGGAATGCCTGTTGTGATAATAGAACAGATGACGCTCGGTGGGGAGATTTGTTCCACCGATCGGCTCGATAATTTTCCAGCTTTTCCTGACGGCGTCAGCGGGGCAGAATTTGGTATGCTTCTGCAGAAACAGATGGACAATCTTGATGTGCCTGTTGTCAGCGGCCAGGTTGAAAAAGTTTCCCTTTTAGGAGAGGTTAAAACCGTTGAAACGACTGCCGGTGAATTCAAGGGTAAAACGGTCCTGATCGCAACCGGAACCGAACCGAATCTGCTTAATGTGGAAGGCGAAACTGAACTGCGCGGCAGGGGAGTTTCGTATTGTGCCACCTGTGATGCTGCTTTCTTCCGCGGCAAAAAAGTTGCTGTTGTCGGTGGTGGTGATGCCGCTCTCGAAGAAACAATTTTTCTGACCCGTTTTGCAGAAAAAGTATACCTGATCCATCGCAGGGACAAGTTTCGCGGGTGTAACTGGCTTCAGGACAAGGTGCTCAAGATACCTTCTGTTGAGGTGCTCTGGAACAGCACTGTGAACAAAATCGAAGGGGAGGACAGGGTCAGCGGGCTTAATATAAAGCAGGATGGCAAGGATCGCTCAGTTGGCATCGATGGAATATTTATCTATGCCGGCCGCAAACCGAATGCCGAATTTTTAGAGAGTGTTGACCTTGAATGTGATGAACGTGGTTTTATAATTACCACCAGCAAGATGGAAACATCTGTTCCCGGCGTTTATGCTGCCGGAGATATCAGGCAAACTTTCCTGCGCCAGGTAATCACAGCCGCCTCAGACGGGGCTGTAGCAGCGACTGCTTGTTCACAGCGGTTATATACCTATTGATAGAAATGTTGCCACATAGTTTTAAGTTTAATAACCGGTTTCCTCCGGGCAGGATACCAAAAAGGAGTGAATCTGTTTGACTCTGCTACCCTGGGAAATAGCGCTCAGGCTGCTAATGGCCGTTGTTTTAGGCGGATTAATCGGTTTTGAACGTGAAAGCCACAACCGTCCGGCCGGTTTCCGTACCCATATTCTGGTTTGTTCCGGTTCAGCCCTGATTATGATGGTATCCGCGTACGGCTTTACCGGCCAGATCGGTGCCGGTTTTGAAGTGGATCCGGGCAGGATCGCTGCCGGGGTGGTTACTGGTATCGGTTTTCTTGGTGCGGGAACTATCCTCCAGCAGCGGGGCAGTATTCATGGCCTGACCACAGCTGCTAGCATCTGGGTTGTTTCCGGTGTCGGGTTGGCAGTTGGAGTCGGGTTTTATCTTGGTGCAGCGTTAACTACCGGTTTTGTTTTGATCAGTTTACTGCTGCTGCGCAGAACAGAGAAAAGTTTTTTCAGCCGCCACCGTTTGAAACGCCTGCACATCAGGGCAGTTGACCAGCCGGGGCTCCTGGGTAAAGTCGGAACAGTTTTGGGTGATTCAGCGGTCAGTATCCGCAAGAGTGAAGTCAGCGATCCTGAAAAAGAAGAGTCAAGCGGCGCTGATTTAATCAGTCTGGATTTTCTCTTGGAGACCCCCCTTGATCTTAACCGCCTCGAGCTTTTTGATTCGCTTTATAAACTAAATGGAGTGATTGACCTGTTCTGGGACAACCAGCATATTCCCCGAGGTAGTTGATAAATATTTCTTTCTTTGTCTCAATCCCCTTGTTTAAAATCCTGATTGCCGAAAACCACCCGCTGCAGCATTCAACAAACCTTTCCGTTCTCCTGTAACAGGGCATATTATGCACTTGCAAACTAAATTAAAATCGGTTATTATTAATAAAGGTCAGAGAAGGTCAAACATTTAAAAGCAGGAGGTATTAATGCCCAACCTTACTGATTATATCGAGGAATATATTAAAAAACTGCTCCTGCTTAGTAATAGCCGGCACATTGAAATAAAAAGGCGCGAACTGGCTGGGAAATTTTGTTGTGTGCCGTCGCAAATCAATTATGTTTTGGAGCGGCGCTTTACTATTGATCAGGGCTACCTGGTTGAAAGCAGGCGCGGTGGCGGGGGGTACATTCGCATCTACCGCATTGAGCCGGAACAGGTAAAACCCTGGCAGGAGTTAATAGATAATCTTGGTGAAAACAAATTTGAACCGGCCCGCATCAGGCAATTGCTGAAGCGGCTTGTTGAAGAGAAGGTAGTTTCCCGGCGAGAAGCATCTGTTTTGAATGCTGTGATTGATGACGAACTGTATTGCTCCGCGGGGGTAAGCCGGGCTGAAGCCGGTAAATTGCAGTTGAACATTTTTTTGTCAGCCCTGCGGGAGATGCTTAAGACAGGTTATTGAGGGAGATGAAACCATGCTTTGCCAGGAATGCCGCAAAAATGAGGCAACTATACATATAGTAAAAAATATTTACGGCAGGCAGGTTGAGCTGAACCTGTGTGAGAATTGTGCCAGGAAAAAAGAAGAGCTGGATTTTACCTTTGAGCCGCAGTTTTCATTGCATAAACTATTTGCCAGTATGCTCAACCAGGGGCTCTTTAACGGTAGCGAGGTCAAGTCAGTTTCAAACCTGAAGTGTCCCGGATGCGGTTTTACTTTTACCCAGTTCAGCCAGGTCGGCAGGCTGGGCTGCAGTGAATGTTTTAAAGCCTTTGAAGGTAAATTGAAACCTCTGCTGCGCCGTATTCATGCTGGAACTGTTCATAAAGGTAAGGTGCCGGCTGGAATAGCTAAAAGAGTTCATACAATCCGCGAGATAGACAGTTTAAAAGAAGATTTGCAGCAGAAAGTTCAGGATGAAGAATTTGAAGAGGCTGCTCTTATTCGCGACCGTATCCGTTCTCTTGAAAGAATGATGAAAGATAGTAAACAGGTGGTCGAAACGGGACAGGATGAAAGTGATGAAGGAGAAGAACAGTGAAAAAGGTCGATTTTAGTGTCAGTTACTGGATGGAATGCTCAGGTCCGGAAAATGATATAGTAATAAGCTCAAGGGTTCGCGTGGCCAGAAATCTGGCTGGACAGGTTTTCTCCTGTCTTGCTTCAAACGAGCAAACGAAGGCTGTTCTGGATAAGGTTTATTCTGTTATCGAAAATCAAAAAGAACTGTCTGATTTTAATCTTTTTACCATGAAGAATCTTTCCATCCTGGAAAAACAGGCGCTGGTTGAAAAACACCTGATCTCGCCTATGCTGGCCCGCAACTCCCAAAATGGTGCTTTGCTGCTGAGCGGAGATGAAGCTACCGGCCTGATGATTAATGAGGAAGACCACTTGCGGCTCCAGGTTATCCTGCCCGGCCTTCAGCTGGAGGAAGCCTGGAAGAAAGCCGATTATTATGATTCACTTATCGAGCAGGAGCTGGACTATGCTTTTGATGAACAGTGCGGTTATCTTACTGCCTGTCCTACTAACGTGGGAACAGGCCTGCGCGGTTCGGTAATGCTGCACCTGCCCGCCTTAATTATGACCGGGCAACTGAACCGTCTGCTGGCGGCCCTTTCGCAGGTTGGCCTTGCTGTTCGTGGCCTTTATGGAGAGGGCAGCGAAATAACCGGTAACCTGGTCCAGATTTCAAATCAGGTCACCCTGGGGCAGAGTGAAGAGGAGATTATCGGCAACCTCGGCAGTATGATCGGACAGGTGATGGAGCAGGAACAGAACGCCAGGCAGGCACTGCTGGATAAAAAGCGGGCCCAGATGGCGGATAGGGCCTGGCGGGCGCTGGGGTTGCTGCGTTACGCCCAGGTAATGAGCTCAAAAGAAGCGATACAGCTTATTTCCGACCTGCGTCTTGGCCACGACCTGGGGCTGGTAAAATCTGTTGATCACCGCCTTCTAAACCTGCTGTTGGTTTTGATTCGGCCCGCCTGTCTGCAGATATTGGCAGGGCGCGAATTGAGCAATGAGGAAAGAAACCTGGAGCGTCCGGTCCAGATTAAAAAGGCTTTGGATATTTAAAAAAGTAATTGACGGTATGATGCTTTGTAATATAGGGTTTTAAATAAAACTGTATATACCGGTATGCCTGTAAAGATAGCAAGTTGCGGCACAGGTTGTTTTATCTCACTGCCGCAGATTAAAAAGTAAATGAGGTGAAGTAGAATGTTTATGTTTGGAAGATTTACTGAAAGAGCACAGCAGGTACTGGTTTTGGCCCAGGAAGAGGCCAAGCGTTTAAATCACAATTTTATAGGGACCGAACACCTGCTTTTAGGATTGGTTCGGGAAGGATCAGGTATTGCTGCCCGGGCTTTGCAGAATATGAATATTGATTTGAGCAGCCTGCGTTCCGAGGTAGAACGGATTACGCCCAAGGGGGAGAAAATTATCCAGCAGGGAATCAGTTATACCCCTCGAGCCAAGCGGGTGGTTGAGCTGGCCATAGAAGAAAGCCAGAACCTCGGACATAACTATGTCGGCACCGAGCACCTTATGCTCGGCCTGGTCCGTGAAGGAGAAGGCATTGCTGCCCAGGTGCTGTCGAACATGGAAATAGATTTAAAACGCGCCCGCAAAGAAGTGATTCATTTGCTCGGTGGTGAAGAAGGAGTATCAAGGGCGGTGGAAGGAGAAAAGTCCGGACCGCAGACACCCACAGTTGATACCTTTGGTCGTGATCTGACCAGGCTTTCCAAAGAGGGGAAGCTGGATCCGGTCATCGGCCGTGAAAAAGAAATCGAAAGGGTAATCCAGATTCTAAGCAGGCGGACCAAGAATAACCCCTGCCTGATCGGTGAACCCGGGGTAGGCAAAACGGCCATTGCCGAAGGGCTGGCCCAGCGTATTGTAGAGGGAAAAGTGCCAGAAATACTTCGCGATAAAAGGGTTGTTACAATAGAACTTGCCGCGGTGGTGGCAGGCACCAAGTACCGGGGCGAATTTGAAGAGCGCCTGCGCAAGCTGATGACTGAATTACGCCAGGCCGGCAATGTGATGGTTTTCATTGATGAGCTGCACACCCTGATCGGGGCCGGTGCCGCTGAAGGGGCGATTGATGCCTCTAATATTCTCAAACCGGCCCTGGCCCGTGGCGAGCTGCAGTGCATCGGAGCCACAACAATGGATGAATATCGCAAGCATATTGAAAAAGATACCGCCCTGGAAAGGCGTTTTCAGCCAATTACTGTAGGCGAACCATCCCGCGAGGAAAGCGTTGAAATCCTCAAGGGACTGCGGGACCGTTACGAGGCTCACCACAAGGTAAAAATTACCGATGAAGCTCTTGAAGCTGCGGTAAAACTTGGTGACCGTTACATCCCTGACCGCTTCCTGCCTGATAAGGCGATTGACCTGATTGATGAAGCAGCCTCCAGGGTGCGCATACGTAATTATACTGTCCCGCCCGATTTAAAAGAGGTGGAAGAAAAGCTCTATGCCCTGCGAACTGAAAAAGAGGCAGCGGTGCGCAACCAGGAATTTGAAAAGGCGGCGAAACTGCGTGATGAGGAGCATAAGCTAAAGGAAGAACTTGAAGAGCAGAAAAAAGAATGGGAGCAGAAAGTCGGCACCTCCGACCTTTCCCTGGTTTCGGAAGAAGATGTTGCTTATATAGTTTCCAGCTGGACCGGCATTCCCACCAAGCGTCTGGCCGAGGAAGAATCGGATCGTTTAATGAAGCTGGAAGAGACCCTGCATAAGCGGGTTATCGGTCAGGATGAGGCGGTCCGCTCGGTCTCGCGGGCTGTCCGCAGGGCCCGGGCAGGATTGAAAGACCCGAAAAGGCCGATCGGTTCTTTCATTTTCCTGGGGCCGACCGGTGTTGGTAAAACTGAACTGGGCCGGGCTCTTGCCGAAGCCCTGTTTGGCGACGAAAATGCCGTGATCAGGCTCGATATGTCCGAGTATATGGAGAAGCATACAACCTCACGGCTGGTTGGGGCTCCTCCCGGTTACGTCGGTTATGACGAAGGCGGTCAGCTGACGGAAAAAGTGCGTCGCAATCCTTACTCGGTTATTCTTCTGGATGAGATGGAAAAAGCCCACCCGGATGTTTTTAACATTCTGCTTCAAATTCTTGAAGACGGCCGGTTGACCGACGGCAAGGGCAGAACAGTTGATTTTCGCAACACTGTTGTGATCATGACCTCCAACGTGGGAGCTACCCTGCTTAATAAAACGGCAATGGGTTTTGGAGCCTCCAGTGAAGAGGCCGATTACGAGCAGATGAAAGACCGGGTAATGGATGAGCTTAAAAGAACCTTCCGTCCCGAGTTTCTGAACAGGGTTGACGACCTGATTGTTTTCCACGCTCTTAATGAAGAACACATCAGGCAGATTGTTGAAATTATGCTTGATGAGCTGAACAGGCGAATCGAAGAATACAGCCTCCACATGGAGGTCTCCGACGAGGTTAAAAGTATACTTCTCAAAGAGGGGTATGATCCTAAATTTGGGGCGCGGCCCCTGAGGAGAGTTATCCAGAGACGCCTTGAAGACGGTATCTCCGAGGAGCTGCTCCTGGGTAAAATTGCTCCCGGCGACACAGTTGCTATTACGGTTGGCGATAAAGAAAATCTTTTATTCACAAGAAAGTAAATTAAGGCGGCAGTTTGCCGCCTTTTTCTTTATCAATCATCCGATTAGTGATTCGCCCGCTATAATGTATAAATATTATGAATGTATCAACTTTAGGCCCTCTAAAGGAATTTAAATCTGTTTTGTCGAATATGGAGAACTAATAATCGCAATTGGGTGTATTTTTTTGCCCTAAGAAAGGGTGTTTATTTTTTGAAAATAGCTGTTTCCGGCAAAGGTGGTGCCGGTAAGTCAACGGTATCCGCACAGCTGGTGCGCTGCTTTACTCTCAATCAGAAGCCTGTTTTTGCAGTTGATGCCGATCCTGATGCCAACCTGGGGCTTGTTCTGGGTTTAGATCCGGACAAACTGGAAAACCTGCGTCCTTTAATTGAACTGCAGGAGGTAATCGAGGCAAAAAATGCCGGGGGCGGAACGCTTGTCGATCTGAACCCCGATGTTGATGATGTTCTTGATAACTATACGCTGCAGGACGGATTGCTGCGTTTTTTGAAAATGGGCGCTCTCAAGCAGGGAGGTTCAGCCTGCTATTGCAAGGAAAACTCCTTTCTTAATGCTGTTCTGACAACAATGTTGTTGGATCGCCCCGAAGCAGTGGTGCTTGATATGAGCGCCGGCATTGAACATCTGACCCGCGGAACAGCCCGCGGTGTTGGGGTGATGCTTGTCATTGTGGAACCGACCAGGGCGGGGGTGAGCACCGCCAGGGCAGTAGATCGTTTGTGCCGCGACCTTGAAATTGAAAAAGTATACTTCATTGGCAATAAAATCCGCACCGGGGAAGATCGTAAATACCTCGAAACTTCGCTGCCGGCCGAACGCTTTGCCGGTATGATCCCATTTTCCGATATAATCCTGGAACGAGCGCGCCGTGGTGAACCGGTGGTCTCAAGTCTTGATGACCTTTTGCCCGGCCTCGAAAAAGTATACGAGATGGCTTGTGGGAGGTGACAGCAGAGTTTTATTTGGCTTTTCCCGACTATCTATTATTTAAAAGTAAATATGGATCAAGGGGACAGATTAACTTTTTTTGCACAAAGTTTTTATCTCAACACTTTAAAGGAGGTTAGACCATTTAATGTCCGAAGAAAAGAAAAAAATTGACAACAGAAGGACAATTGATCCGGCTGCCCTGGCAGTAATTGATAAGAATACAGCCAACGGTCAGCTGGAAACTGCTTACGAACGTTATGTAAAAATGCAGCCGCAGTGCAACTTCGGTCGCACCGGGGTTTGTTGCAGGATCTGTTTGCAGGGCCCCTGCCGCATTACCAAGAAATCATCCAAAGGTATCTGCGGTGCCCATGGTTATACCATTGTTGCCCGCAACCTGATCCGGGCTATCGCCGGAGGTTGCGGAGCCCACGCCGATCACAGCCGTCACATGTTTTATGCTATTCATGAAATGGCTGAAGGCAAGGCTCCTGATTACTCTATTGAAGATCCCGACAAGCTGCACCGGGTAGCAAAAAGGCTTGGCCTGGAAACAGAAGGGAAAGATGATCTCTCACTGCTGAAAGAGGTCGTAGCTCTGGCCGAAGCCGATTTCTCCAAGATGAGCCCGGATCCCTGTAAGTGGCTTGAAACTACTGTGGTTCCCGGCAGGATGGAAGTTTTCGACAAGTGCAACATACAACCCCGCTCGGTCCATACCACCATATCAGAGGTAATGGGTCAGACTCACATGGGTGTTGACGCCGACCCGGTAAACCTGATTTTCCAGGGGTTAAAAACCTCTTTGGCCGACTATATCGGCATGCACATTGCAACTGACCTTTCCGACATACTATTTGGCACTCCCAAGCCGGTTACAACCGAAGCAAACTTTGGGGTAATCGATCCGGAAATGGTTAACCTTGCTGTACACGGCCATAACCCGCTGCTCAGCGAAATGATCGTTCGCCAGGCCCGCGAAATGAAAGCGGAAGCGGAAGCGGCCGGTGCCAAGGGAGTTAAATGTATGGGTATCTGCTGCACAGGTAACGAGGTGCTGATGCGCCAGGGAGTTTCCGTGCTTACCAACTTCCTTTCCCAGGAGCTGCCGATTATGACCGGTGCAATTGACTTGATGGTGGTTGATGTCCAGTGCATAATGCCTGGAATTAAGGCCCTGTCGGACTGCTACCATACTAAAATTGTTACCACCATGTCGCACTCGAAAATCCCCGGTTCCTATCATGTTGAATTTACCGAGGACCGGGCGGTTGAGAAGGCTAAAGAAGTTATCAACCTGGCTATAGAAGCCTTCAAGGAACGCAAGGGTAAAGAAGTTGACATACCCGATGTGAAACATAAAGTTACCGCCGGCTTCAGCATGGAAGCAATGGAAGATATTCTTGCCGCGGTTAATCCCGATGAACCGATTAAAGTGGTTACCGATGCTGTAGACTCCGGTCAGCTGCGCGGTGTAGTTTTGCTTGCTGGTTGCAACAACCTGCGGGTTACCCACGACGGCAGCGGGGCCCATTTGATCAAGGAGCTGGCTAAGAACAATGTTCTGCTGCTGGCTACCGGCTGTGCCGCCGGAACAGCGGCCAAGCTCGGTCTGATGAATGACCAGGCTGTTGAAGAGTATGCCGGAGAAGGGTTAAAAGCTTTCTACAAGACTCTCAACGATGCCAACCAGGAAAGGCTGAAAGAAAAGTTACCGCTGGTATTCCACATGGGTTCCTGCGTGGATAACTCCAGGTGCTATGATTTCACTACCGCTCTGGCCCGCCAGTGGGATGTTGATGTTCCCAAGGTTCCCTTTGTTGCCTCCGCACCGGAAGCGATGAGCGAAAAAGCCATATCAATCGGCAGCTGGTGCGTTACCCTCGGCATCCCGACTCACGTTGGTGTTGTTCCCGAGGTAACAGGCAGCGCTTTGGTCGATGGTATCGCCCTGCAGATCGCCGAGGATGTTTACGGCGGCTATTTCATGTGGGAAGAAGACATCGAAAAGTCTGTCGATAAAATCCTGGGCGCTCTTGATGAGCGAACCTGGAAACTGAAAGTGCATAAGCAGACTGCCGAAAAATACGAAACTGAACTATCCACCGGATGGTAAAAAAGCTCACAAAAAGGAGGCACGATAAATGAGTACAGATGGAGTTCTGACCAGAGACTGGAAAGATTCATTTGATGAAATATTCGACGGTGCTGTTGACGAATCAAATCCACCGTTAAAACTATTTGAAAAAGCATACGACGGGGCGGTTATCGCTACCAGTTATGCCGAAATCCTGCTCAACCAGGCCATCAAGCGTTTTGGCCCGGACAAGCCGGTCGGTTACCCCGATACTGGTTACTACCTGCCCGTTATCAGGGCTCTCAGTGGAGAAGCGGTAAAAACCCTGGGTGAATTACCGCCTATTCTTAACCGTATGCGCAACCAGATCCACGAGGAGCTTAACTTTGATAATGCCCGCCTCTGCGGAGAAGCGGCCGCCTATTCGGCAGAAATTATCGAAGCGCTTCGTTACCTGGATGGAGCCACCCCGCACGTTGAACCCTGGACCGGTTTCCTGGGCGACCCTGTGGTGCGCCGCTATGGTATTCTTTTGGTTGACTGGACTATTCCCGGCCAGGCAGTAATTATGGGGAAAGGTAAATCGAGCGAAGCGGTCGGTAAGATGATTCAGGACCTGCAGAGTAAGGGTTTCATGATTTTCCTCTGCAACCAGGTGGTTGAACAGGCCATTGAAGCCGGTTGTAAACTCGGTATCGACTTTATTGCTTTCCCGATCGGTAATTTCACCCAGATTATTCATGCGGTAAACTACGCCCTGCGCGCCGGTATTGCCTTCGGAGGTATTCCCCCCGGAGAGCGCGATAATACCCGTGACTACCAGCGCCGTCGCGTACGTGCTTTTGTGCTGCAGCTTGGCGAAATTGACGAAGTGCAGGTGGCAGCCCACTTTGCGGCAATCTTCCTCGGCTTCCCGGTGATCACCGACCAGGAACTGCCGGAAGACGAGCAGATTCCCAACTGGTACGTTTCACACCCCAATTACGATGATATGATTCAGGTAGCGATGGAAATCCGTGGCATTAAACTGAAGATCCTTGATATTCCAGTGCCGATCACCGTCGGCCCTGCTTTCGAGGGTGAGGTTATCCGTAAGGGAGATATGCGGGTTGAGTTCGGTGGGGGCCGCACCACTGCTTTTGAACTGGTTGAGATGGTTGATGAAGACCAGATCGAGGACGGCAAGATCGAGGTAATCGGCCCCGAAATTGAAGAAGCGCCGGAAGGCGGCTCGCTGCCTCTCGGCATCATGGTCAAGATCTTCGGCCGTAAGATGCAGGAAGATTTCGAGGGTGTTCTCGAACGCCGTATTCACTACTTAGTTAACTATGGTGAAGGAATCTGGCATATGGCCCAGCGCGACACGATCTGGATGAGAATCAGCAAGGATGCTGCCGCCAAGGGTTTTAAGATTCATCACTTTGGCGAGCTGCTGATAGCCAAGTTCAAGGATGAATTCCCCTCCATCGTCGACCGGGTTCAGGTTACCCTGATTACCGATGCCGAGAAGGTAGAGGAAGGGCTGAAGCATGCCCGTACATTCTACAGCGCCCGTGATGAAAGGCTGAAGGGTTTGACAGACGAATCGGTTAACGAATTCTATTCCTGTATTCTCTGCCAGTCATTTGCCCCGAACCACTGCTGTGTTGTTACTCCTGAAAGACTGGGGCTCTGCGGTGCTGTCAGCTGGCTTGATGGTAAGGCAGCTTATGAAATTGACCCGACCGGACCGAACCGCCCGATCAAGAAAGAGGGCTTGATCGACGAGAAAAACGGAATCTGGGAATCGATTAACGAGTATGTATATAACAATACCAACCGCACAATCGAGAAGTGCTCCATGTACAGCTTCATGGTAGAGCCGATGACTTCCTGCGGTTGTTTCGAATGTATCATGGCCATTCTGCCCGAGGCGAACGGGGTAATGATTACCACCCGTGAGTATAGCGGTGACACGCCGATCGGCATGAC
>Ga0334885_1002528_pt1 | contig 18688 bp, 14 predicted proteins | sample GraSluR1_MG_8_FD_207233 | JGI IMG/M metagenome (GOLD analysis project Ga0334885, IMG submission 207233) | Sludge microbial communities from methane-producing bioreactor in Wageningen University, Netherlands - Granular Sludge_31_05-R1 | ecosystem: Engineered > Bioreactor > Anaerobic >...
ATGCTGGCTTACATCAATTCCTCGAATCCCTTCTCGTGGAGGGTGCCCATGGAAACCCGATATGGCATGACTCGTTCGTGTATGCGATCCTGAGACGGGGATCGGCGAAAATCCTAGGTGATCGGATGCTCTGGATCCAAAATCCCCATCTCATCCACCCGCTCGGTTCTGTTTTTTCCTTTTGTTTTTGCTTGATAAAGCGCTTGATCCGCTACTTTAACAAGATCCATCGGGTCCTGCCCCAGGCTGGGTTTGATTGTCGCGCACCCCAGGCTTAGCGAAACAGTCTCCGCAACGGATTGATTTGCTGGTTGAATTCCCAAACCCAATACCTTCAATCGAATCTTCTCCGATAAGGATATTGTTCCCTCGATTCCTGTCCCGGGCAAAAGCAGACCAAACTCGTCGCCTCCGTACCGAGTCACCAGGTCCGCAGGTCTACGCACGCAGGATTGGATGGCGGACGCCACCATTTTGAGTACACGATCTCCTGCAGGATGCCCGAACCGATCGTTGTATGTTTTGAAGAAGTCGATATCCACCATGATAAACGAGAGCTCGTTTCCTTCCCGGATCGCGCGCCGCCACTCCAGATCAAGCCACTCATCCAGTCTTCTTCTATTGGCAATCCCCGTAAGCGGATCCTGATACGACAGGCTTTGTAAACTCTGAGCGGTTCCCTCCAGTCTTGATTTTTCGGTGGAAAGCTCTTCAATTTTCACAAACGACGTTGCATATCTTCGGGAAAGGACGATGGCTTGCAAATAGATAAACAGTAGAGAACCGATCGGAACTAGATATGCGGATGAAATGATCTGCTGATGATAAAAGATATCGTTGATGATACACAAAGAGTATATGAGAAACGCTGCCAGGAACAGCTTGGCTCCTTCCCTGTTGCGATATGAAGCTATTGCAAGAACCACCGCGATGTAAAGGGACATAAGCGCAATAATGACCTGCATGGGAAACACGAAGTCCGTAAAAAACACCGGGGGAGTGAGAAGAATCATGGCTGCGAAGAACAAACCCGCAAAAATCAGTCCTCGGGAAACAAGCTTGTTCATCTCGCTTTCATAGAGCGATTTCACAAAAAGGGTGGAAAAAGTGATTGCGAGCGCCAAGGATAGATAGGTGATCCGCACATGAGCGTGCCATGGAGTGAACGGAGCAAACAGGACCAAAGATTGTTCGTCCACGACAAGCGATCGAATGGCCATCGTGATGCAGAATAGAGAGAAGAATAATGGGCTTTTTTCCTTTCGACGCAGGAGGAAAATCACGAAATGATAGAGAGATATCATAAACAGGCTTCCGAAAGAAAAGAGTTTGATGCCAATCCCTTTTTCTCTCATATCCCGGATTGCTTCTTCGGTTCCAAGATAAGGAACCATGGCCGGGCCACCTCGGGCATGTTCGAAGTTTGAAACATGGAACATCAGTTCCAGCGTTTCGGAAGAGGAATCGAATGATAGAACCAACGGGCGCCATGACGGGACTGTATCGGAATGGCCGATCCCGGGATTTCCTGTCGAAGCTGCTTCAGTCCCGTTTATAAAGACCCTGTACGCCGTTTCCCAGGCGGGTATGAGCAGACTCAATCGTTCAGGGACATTTGCTTTCATGCGTATAGTCAACCGATATGTGGCTATGCCAATACCTGGAAGTGTTTCGCCTTGATACACATATCCCTTCCATGTTGAGGGGACTTTGATGGGTTGAACCGCATCGGCCCATCGGGCCCCCGTTGCTTCTTCGGGCAGAACATGGCTACCATACACAAATTCCCATTCTCCGCCAAGAGTCAGAACACCGCGGCCGGATATGTCTACACCCGTCAGATCCAATACGCCCCCTTCGGCATAGATCGGATCGATCAAAGCCCCCGATAAGAACCCTTGACATGAGATCGTTGTAAGGGTTAATAAGAAGGCAAGCACCATAAGTGCCCCCTTCCAAACGAGCCGCCTTTCTCCCCCTAATTTCCTGTTGTGTCTTAGGTCTCCCAAAATGTTGCTCCTTTTTGCGCTAGAATCGAAAGGAGGAAGCACAAGATCATGGTTTGGAGCCATTGAGGTATTATATCACAGGAGATTTGTCAATTCTGAATGGATGGGCCCGTTTGTATTCCCTACAGATGGTTCAGATTGACAGGGATCGCGAAGAAGGGTATAATCTGTGAAGTGAGAAAAGGTCGGGGATCAGGATCGGTGCCGATATTTGAAAAAGAGGATTTGCCTATGAAAACAGATCGTCTTGTCAATATGATTTTTCTTCTGTTAAAAAGAAAAAGGATCAGCGCAAGAGAGCTGGCTGATTCCTATCAGTGTTCCGTTCGGACCATCTATCGGGATATTGCAACATTGGAACAAGCTGGTGTTCCGATCCTTTCATACAGAGGGGCTGAAGGAGGGTTTGAGCTCATAGAAGGATATCGAATCGATAAGCCCTTTCTATCATCTCAAGAAGCATCGATCATTCTTGGTCTGCTTCATGGAATCAAAGACGTCGTTGATGATGTCGAGATCGAAAGCATCTCGAGCAAAATGGATGGAGCGGATGCGGCTTTTTCAAACCTCTACTTTGATATGAAAGGGTGGTGGATGAGTGATGATCTCCGAACAAAGGTCAATCAGATCAACCAATGCATCACCCGACATCAACAGGTCTTTATGGAGTATTTCAATTCGTATCATCACTCGTCAAAAAGGACCGTTTATCCGATCAAAATTGTCGTCAAAGGATCTCAATGGTATCTTCATGCCTATTGTACCTTGAAAAATGACTATCGATTGTTTAAAATTAACCGAATCAAATCTCTGCAACTCCTTGATGAATTTTTCAATCCGAAACAATACCAAGCCCTTCCCAAGCAAAACAACAATTGGGCAGGCAGGGCGGAATCCCCAATCATTCTTAAATTCGACATAAACATCTATTCGACGTACAAAGACTTCTTCCTCGAAGAGCAAATTACTCAATACAACCAAGATCATTTCATCGTCAAAGTCCATTACCCGATCGATAATTGGGTTAAGGGACTCATTTTGAGCTTTGGAACAATGGTGGAAGTGATTGAGCCTTCGTCGCTCAGAGAGGAAATCAAGAAAATCGCTCAAGAGGTTGCCGGGATATATGACATAACCTGACCGGTTCTGCCGCTACAATCGCATTATGAACGGATACGAGGATCAGAAAGCTTTCATAGTTTCAGTTTCCAAGCAATCCTAAGAGATTTGGGTGTGAATGCTATCCAAAGCGGCGTTGAGGAGGCGCGATTATCATGAAAGAACTCATTTCAAAATGTGGCATGAACTGTTCGCAGTGTCCTGCATTCCAGGAGAATTGCAAAACAGAAGAAGATCGCATTCTTTGCTCAGAAGGCTGGGGTAAGTATGTGAAAATCAATATCTCTCCCGATGGATGTATCTGTTCGGGATGCCAACATCCGAATCCCTGGTCCGGCAACAGGGTTTTGCCAGATCGGTTTTGTTTGATCCGGAAGTGCGCGGTAGAAACCCAAGTGCCCAATTGTGGAGCATGTTTCCATTATCCGTGCGCGCTGTTATTGAAGAGTAAGAAAGGAGCTACCTATCTTGATCGGCTCCGCGAGGAGATTCCCAGTATGGAATATGAAAAGTTCGTGAGACCGTATAGTCCGAGCGAAAGTATGGAACGGTTAAACCAAACTCACGAAAAAGGCGATTTGATAAAACCGGAAATCAAACCATTGAAAACCAATCTATCGAAACCTGGCCCCAAAACAGATCGAAAATATCGGGATTTCTACTTGTTTATTGAGAAGATATTTCAAGCAAGAACTGAGTTATACTATGATCAAATCCTATTCAAAACTGGGAAAGGTTTATTTAAGTGCGTATTGTGGGTATTTGGAAAATACGGAGAGATAGAAAATACTTCATTAGTAATCAACCAAGATGTGAAAAACCAACCAAAATGCTTCTCTTCAATCGTAAGGAAAGATCCTTTATCACTTCATACCAGTTTATTGAAAATCATCCCTTTTTTGCAACTGTACAAGGTTCATATCCTTTTTTATACTATATCGAATAAAAAATGGAGATTAGAACTATCATTCGATTCCAATTTGGATCATATTATTGTTTTAAAGGAATATATCGCAAATCTTATATCTTTACATGGCGATCCGGAATATATAGGACAATCAAAGTATAAAGGGGATGCTTTTAAAAAATTTTCTCAATTGCGATTTGATCACAGAAAAGAGCGGGGGGGGGTGATTTCATCCCATTGATCTCACCCCCCCTCTCCCATTTGGAATGTGTCTTTGAAGACAGGCAGTACACCACAGAAACGCATCTCCTTCCCCCTTAAGGGCCTCGAGTTTTCCTCATACCTCACATGGTATTTGCTTGATTCCTCGAAAAAAAACCAGGAATTGTGATAGAATCCAGCAGGATGAAGATCATTATGATAAGGGAGAAGGAGGAACCATCATGCTGTATCGACTGATATATGGAAATCCGACTATGCAAGGATGTTTGCCTGAGGATGGGTCATTTCTAACCACCCGTTTTGATCCAGGTGCTCCGTTGTTTCACCTGGATCAACAAGGCAACCGGTTGCAGGATCTGTCCTTGGAGATAACTGACAAAGGCACTGAATTGATCCGCTGGATGGATAGAGGACCAATTTATGGGTATGGGGACAAGGTCGGTCCGTTGAACCGGAGAGGGGGAAGGTATATCTTTCAGAATACCGACAATTTCACACACCATCCCTCTTCTGATCCCTTGTATAAATCACTCCCTTTCTCCATACACCTCTATCGCGATAAAGTGGTTGGAGTATTTACAGACTTTCCCGGTTATATGGAAACGGATGTGGACACAAGAAATGATGGAACGATTCGATACTTTGTCAAGGATCAGGGTTTTATGCAATACGTGTGGGAAACAGAGACCATTGAAACGCTGATTCAGGAATGGATCGCGCTGACGGGAAAGAATGCGCCGGTACCTTTGTGGGCCTTCGGCTATCAGCAGAGCCGATGGGGGTATGTGAACCAGGATCAAATATTGGACACAGCCAAGACATTTCGGGACAAGCGCTTTCCCTGTGACGTGATCTATCTGGATATCGATCACATGGAACGATTCAAAGTCTTCACCTGGGATCCCGTCGCTTTTTCCGGGAAAGATCAGATGCTTGCTCAATTGCATTCTCAGGGCTTTCACGTAAGCGCTATTATTGATCCAGGGGTCAAGGTAGAAAAAGACTATCCTGTCTTTGAGGAGGGCAAGGATCGGTACTTCTTGAAAGACCGATCCGGGAAGGATTTTGAAGGCGCTGTATGGCCTGGAAGGACACGATTTCCCGATTTTCTGGATCCCATAGTGCGTAAATGGTGGGCAGAAAAGGTGGGACGGCTCTATCAGCAAGGGGTTGATGCTTTTTGGAACGACATGAATGAGATCGCGATCTTTTTCACTGAGAAAGAGGTTCGAGAAGCGATCGATACCTTAACGGATCTGGATATCGATAAAGGGATCAATGGTTTGATCCACCTGAACAGCATTGCTGCTATGGGGCAGCGCAGCCATGCAGAGGAGATTGTGCATCTGGATGGCACCTCCCATTCGGTGGTGAAAAACCTATATGGTCGCGAGATGATCCGCGCAGCTTATGAGGGGATTCGCGAGGTCGATCCTAAAGCGCGCACCTTTTTGATCTCCCGATCTGCCTATCCTGGGATTCAAAAGTATGGCGGCGTCTGGACCGGAGATAACCACTCATGGTGGGAACATATCTTGCAAGAGATCATCCGAATCGCGTCCCTGGGATTGTGCGGAATCTTCTATGCGGGATGCGATATTGGAGGGTTCAGCGGAAACTGTCATGCTGAGCTTTTGATCCGGTTTATGCAACTTGGTAGTTTTATTCCAATGTTCAGAAACCACGCAGCTACCGGGACCAGCCCCCAAGAACCGTGGGTATTTGGGGAAGAAGTGGAAAAAATAGCCAGGGAAACGGTGGAAAGGCGCTATCAGTTGATGATGCATCTCTACTCCCAATACATGCAAAGCCTGATACACAATCGCCCCTTGATTCGTCCTCTCTTCTTTGATTACCAAGCGGATGAATGCACTTGGGGTATCGAAGACCAGTTCATTTTCGGAGATGGCATAATGGTGGCTCCAGTATACCGTCCGGGAATTACGCATCGCGCTGTGTATTTTCCTGAAGACGGTCTGGATCTGAACATGTATCAGATTTATCCCAAAGGATGGCATGTGGTTCCTACTCCACTAAACCGAACAGCCCATTTTCTGCTCAAAGGTCATATGGTCTTTGAAGTACCTGCTTTGCAGCACCTCAACGATCCAAAGTGGGATCATGTGATTGTACGGTGCTTTGGAGACATTGCAAACGCCAAGCTTTATGAAGATGACGGTCTGACCACCCAATACGAGCAAGGGGTCTATTCTTTAAGAGAATTCCAATTCAACTCCGGCAAGGTAGAAATAGATACCTCGCATAAAGGCTTTACCCCTCATCCAAGGAAATGGATTTTTTTGGATCATACCCAAGGTGGCCAAGAAAATGGGGTTTGGGAAACCGTGATGTAAAGAAAAACGGAGGGCGCAATAACTGGGTGTGGGTTTGAAACGGATGATCCGGTCAAGAGGCCACCCTTGAAATATGACACAACCTGACAGGTTCTGTGGGTAGAATCTTATTGGAATCAAAAAAGCAGGGAGGTTGAGAGAAATGCAAAGTGGTCAGGTATGTCAAAGCTGCGGAATGCCCTTGACAGAAGAGGTGTTGGGAACCGAGAAAGACGGGAGTAAGAACGAAGATTATTGTGTCTATTGCTACAAGGAAGGAACCTTTGCTTCAGACTGCACCATGGAAGAGATGATCGATATCTGTGTTCCCTTCATGGAAAAAGAAGGCATGAACAAAGAAAATGCCAGGAAGCTGCTTGAGAACGAGTTACCGAAGCTAAAGCGGTGGAAGCACAGATCAGCTTGATTCACACTTCTGAATGACCCTTTTCCCCAACCATGAACTGCGGTTTGTGGTTGGGGATTCTTGATGAAACTCTTTACCATTTTCCGTATGTTGTTTTCTCTAAACCCTTCGAATCGACGCCAATGTTTTCAAGGTATTCGATCATTCGACAAGAATGTTCCAATGAATGGATCGTAAAAAGCGCTTCTTCCAAAGTCTGCGCGCACGAAAACACACCATGCCCCTTGACCACTACTGCTTTGTAGTTTTTTAGATACTCCGGCAATACATCCTCCATCTCTTTGGATCCGGAAGAAAACTCAAAGCCCACCACAGGCGCCTTGCGGATAAAATAACCGCCTTCGACATCAATCGGGATGATCTCGTTTCGCACCATGGAAAGCGCAGTCGTCGCAACGCTATGACAGTGGACAATGGCAAGCGCTTCCGTATGCATATAGATCTTTGCGTGGACCCGAGATTCTGTGGAAGCGATCATCAGGTTGCTGTCGATTCGAAATAGATCTACCTCAATCACATCGTCCTCTTGAAGATAGCCCAGCATTGATCCGCGGCGGGTCACATACATTTTGCTTCCAACGCGCACACTCAGGTTCCCGCTATGCGAGTTGTTCAAACCGGTCAGGAATGTAATCGAGCCGATTTTTTGAAACTCGCGGACAAGATCTTCATTTACAGCCATGGCACATCCTCCTTCAGTTGAAACCGCTCGATCGTCGCGGGTGTCGGTATTCCTTGATCATCCCATCCTCGGTAATCGTAGTACTCCTGAAGCATCTCTTCCAAAGGGACCGTCCTTCCTTTTGACAACCCTTCCTTCAAAGGTTCGGTCAATAAACGTTTGGGTAAGGTATCATCTTTTTTCGAAAACCCCAGTTTGAGATTGATCAAACGTTCCAGATTGTGTACACGAGCCCCAATGGCCTCCACCTCAGCCGAAGTGTAGTCCGTTCCCGAAACACCGTTGAGGATCCGGGCCCAGATATCCATGGAAACAGCGTAACTATTAAAACGGCATACGACCGCAGAATCGTAAAAGGCCCCGATATCTTGGCTTCGAGCCACATGGGTCCCTTTTCCGCTAACCGCCAATCGGTTGATTCTCCGGGGGGTCCCCAGCTCTTCATATCCTACGGAATAACCACCGCGGAGATGGCAAGCCCCTCGGTTGGATGTTGCGTATCCAACACCCATACCCATTGAACCCCTCGGATCATATGCCGCCAATTCCATTCCTTTGACGTTCATGGCAAACTCCGCTCCCCCAAACTGATCGGATAGCCTTTTCGAACCCAACGCCAGATGCTTGCCTTCGTCTTGGCAAGCAGCAATTTTGTGAATCAGTTCGATCAGTTTTCCTTTTTCTCCAAAACGGATGCCAAAATCATGCAACCCTTTCTCTGTCGCTTCCATCGCGTAGCTAATCGATCCACCCGCGCTGATCGAGTCCATTCCGTACGCGTTGCATAAGTAATTGGCTTGGGTGATCACGCTTAGGTCATCGATGCCCAGGTTCGGTCCCAAGGCCCAATTGGTCTCATATTCAGGCCCGTCTCCAGAAATCCCGTTTACCTCCGTGCGCCTGCCGCATCGGATGACACATCCCCAACAACCGGACTGCTTTCTTAGGAGGGTGTCTGCAATCGCCTCTCCATCAACCTTTTGAATGCTTTCAAACACACCTTTCTGGAAATTCCGGGTCGGGAGCATCCCAAAGAAATTGATTACTTCCATCAAAGCGTTTGTTCCTAAAGCCGGCAACACTTTGGAGGTGATCGGATTGGCTTTCATTACTTTGATAAGCTCGTAATTGGCTGCGTCAAAGGCCTCTTTGTTCCCGATCTCTGGCCTTTTCGTTCCTTTGACAGCGATAGCCTTCAGTTTCTTGGAAGCCCATACGCTACCCAACCCCCCTCGTCCGAAATGACGGTGCCCGTCTACGCAGACGCTTCCATACAAGACCCCGTTCTCTGAGGCTTGGCCTATGGATAGGATCGATGCGCCTTGAGACGACTGTTCTTTCAAAAACTTTGTGGTGTCTTGTGTCGATAAGCCCCATAGCGACTGGGCATCCAAGATTTCTACCCCTTTGTCGCTTATATTCAGCATGACCGGCCGTTCTGCCTGACCTTTCACCACCAGCGCGTCATAACCGGTGAATTTGAAGAAGGGACCAAACATCCCTCCGGCATTGGTATCCAACAGAGTATTCGTAAGCGGCGAACGGGTCGTCGCGCTTGCCCGCCCGCTCCCGGAAACTGGCATACCAGTGATTGGCCCAACTGCGAGAATGACCGGGTTGTCTTCCCCAAAAGGATCCACGTTTGGATCGGGCGCGTACTGAAGATACAGATAGGCGCCGATGCCTCGACCCCCCAGATACTTTTCGGACACGTGTGTAGGGATTGGTTTGACTTGAATCGATTCCGTGGTAAGATCGACTTCCAGATACTGGGACCAATATCCACTCATATAACCTGTTTCCTCCTTTTCAGATCTTCCAGCGATCGCCGACTATCCGCCGAAGACCATCGGAATGAAAGCCACCTCGTCTTTATCTTTCAAGAGGGTATCGAAGCCCTCTAGATAGAAAATACTCGTGCCATTGATCATGATTAGCACATCGTTCGGTATTCCTTCAAAATCTACTTCCAGCAACGGTATAAGCCTTCCGTCAAGCATTTGATCTGCCTCTACAATCAGTTTTTCGACCGTGATCGTGTCTTGACGAATCGTATGCTCCATCGTTTGCACACCCAGCTCCATCCGGTATATGGAAAAAAAGGTAAGTCGGATTGACTTTCGCCCTTCGTTCATAGTACCCGTCCCTTCACATTCCGATAGCAGGATCAAACCACCGATGCCTATGCAATTATACACGATCGCCAATCAAAAACGAAACGGAGAATGCCTACAGACCGCATTCTTCGGAACCGATCGGATGAGAAAAGAAGACGTGAGTTTATCGATGATCTTAGCCGAGGATTCCTTCCCGCATGCAATCGTGACCAATGGAATGACCTAAGTCATGCTGGATTGGTCAAAGTCATGACCATGGCTACTTCGCAAACCCCGTTATTTGCCGTATAATCCGAACCGAAGTCAAATGACAATTCGATTGGGAGGTATGGCTATGTACGACATTCGGTTGCAAAACCTGACAAAACGGTATGATGACAGACTCGCCTTGGACAATGTATCCCTGGATATCGAACAGGGGGAGATTTTTGGGTTGTTGGGACCCAACGGCGCGGGAAAAACAACGATGATCCATATCTTATGCGGATTGATCCCGATGGATCGTGGCGATGTGCATGTTGGCGGTACGTCCATCAAAGATCATCCTGAAAAGATCAAAGCGCAAATTGGCTATGTGCCCCAAGAAATCGTACTCTTCGATACTTTGAGCGTGTGGGACAACATGGATTATTTTGGTCGATTATACGGACTTCGGGGGAGTTATCTTCGGGAAAAGATCGATCAAGCCCTTGAAATTGCCGGTTTAACCGATCGAAAGCGCCAGAAGGTCAAAAAACTCTCGGGCGGGATGCAACGGCGACTCAATCTTGTCTGCGCCATCATGCACGATCCAAAGATCCTAGTGCTTGACGAGCCTACAGTTGGGGTGGATCCACAGTCCAGAAATCATATCTTGGAGGCCGTTCGGTCAATGAACAAGAAAAATCAAATGACGGTAGTGTACACTTCCCACTATATGGAAGAAGTGGAAGCCCTATGCGACCGTTTGATGATTCTAGATCTTGGCCGGGAATTGGTGAAAGGCTCGAAAAAAGAGATCCTGCGCACGGTTACCCAGGAAACTGTTATGGTGGTTCGGGCGGAACCGATCCCGAAGGAGCTTGTCTCTTCTTTGAAGGAGATCGAGGGGGTCAAAACGCTGTCGTTTGAAGAGGATATAATCCGGATTGTGATTCAATCTTCGGATGATGCGGTGGAGGAGATTATTCACCATTTGCTGCAGCAACCGATGAGGATTCGCAATGTGACCATTGATGATCCCAATCTGGAAACGGTATTTCTCAGCATTACGGGCAAAGCCCTCCGGGATTGAGAGGTGAGCATGATGAGGATGAAATTGCGTTGGTGGAACCATCTGGGCACTATTGTTCGGAAAGACCTTAAGGTGCTCCGAGGAGATTCGCCCATTTTTGTGATCTTATTGATCCTATTCCCATTGGCTTTGAGCTTTTTCTATAGCCTCATGTACCAAAATATCATGGATCAGAACATCGAACTCAAGGGTCTGACCCTATACATCTCCATTGATCAAGAAAAACCCAGTTCCCACTTGTCCATGGAAGCGTGGGCTCAGATGGTGGGGTATGGTTCCTTTCCATTCTTGGAGGTCGTTCCGCTTTCAGCACCAGAAGGACTTGAAGACCTTTTGAAAGAAGAGAATCGGGTTGGTTTGGTGGTTTCTGGCGAACAGCTCCGATGGGTAAATCATGGGAATGATACATTAGAAAAAGAAATGGTGCTTCGATATTTATCGGAAGCGGTACGGGAGGCCAACCTATCGATAATGCTCCAAAGCCAAATCGCTTCTTTATCTGGACCGGAGCACACCGAACTGTATAACGCTTATATAAAGCATTCTCAGGAAATCGACCAAACCTCGTTTGTACAAGAACTACCTCAGATGGAGATTCGGGCGTTATCATCCAGGGAATACTTTATGATCTCCGTATTCGTGTCCTTCAGCCTTTTTTTCTCGACCGGGATTGTATTGCAACGGGAGAAAAAACTAGTTCGCCGGGCTTTTGCCACGGGTTTGTCAAAGAGGATTCTGTTTTCCGGCAATGCTCTTACCACCTTCAGCCTCGGCTTTCTGATGATGAGCGCCTATTTTCTTTTGACATTTTACGGAATATTACAGCTGAAGGTACCGTTGTTTCCCCTTCTACTGGTGGTGGCTATGCAAGCTACGATGATCACAGGATTCCATTCGATGCTGATGGGTTTGTGCAAAACCGACAAATCCAGCACCCTAATCAGTGTCTTCGTTCTGATGATCTTCCTTTTATTGGGCGGAGGCAACTTTCCAGCCGATACATTTCCGGCTGGTGAAACCTTGGCAAATGTGATCCCCAACTACAATGTATCCAAGCTGTATGAAGCTTTGATCTTGGAAATTCCTCTGATGAATCTGCTGGGAAGATTTGGCTTAGTCTTATCAGTATCAGCTGTGATGGGTATGATCGGATGGTTTGCGTTTATGAAGAAAGAGGAGGATTGATGATGATGAATGTTTCATTAATTGTTGCGAATATTCGAAGGATGGGAAAAGACTGGAAGCTTTTGCTGGGCGTTTTTTCCTTGCCGCTCTTGGCGATTCTGGCCATCACCATACTCACCAACTCATCGGCCGGGATCCAACAGATTTCGATGGGTATTGTCGATAAGGACGGTAGTCCCTTTGCTCACCGGTTTATTGAAGAAATGAAACAAGACTCTTATCTCGCGATTTCGATCTACGATGAGGCAAGCGCCCAAGAAAAATTCATCGCTCGGAAGACCCCGGTCATTCTGACCATTCCCGAGGAGTTTTTCGCTCGGGCCATTGCGGGGGAAGCTGTCCAGATGGGTTTGATGAGAATGGAGACCGTTCCGGCAGAATCGGTGATCGAACGAGCCCAACAGATTGTCCGAAGCCTTCTTCGCGAAGAGGTGTTGGCAGTGTTTAGTGATAACAGCCGATCCGAAGATCTGGCCTCCTCCGTGATCACCCTTGAAGTAGAACGAATGGATCGACCCCCCAACCGCTTTTTGGTTATCAGCCTGATCATCACTTTTATGATGGTTTCGGTGATTTTCATGTCCCATGAACTGATTGATCTACGGAGGAAGCGGCTCTTTTTCCGAATGTACGCCACGCCGCACAAACCGAGACAACTTACGGGATCTTTGATGGGGACTGTCTATATTCTGCTGGCAATCCAGACGATCGGTTTGTTCGTGGTTGGATCCATATTTATGGGGGGGCCTTTGGTAGAACACAACTTAGCAGGCACCGTTGTGCTGATGGCTTGCTTTATTCTGTTAACACTGAGTTTGGGCGTGATCATCGCTCGAGTCTGCAAAACTCCCAGCATGTTGGGTGTGTGGGCCAACCTGATCATTCTCCCCACGGGGATGATCAGCGGGATTTTCGTTCCCCAAGAATATCTACCGGATTTCTTGAACAATATCTCTTTTCTCGCTCCCCAACACTGGGTCATGACCGGACTCCAGAAAATGAACGCCGGAGAACCCTTTGTATCGATCCTGCCCAACGTGTTGGTTTTGCTGCTTTTTTCCGCTTGCTTGTTCAGTTTTGGGATCTTCCGGTTCGACCGTTTGGTCAAGGCATAACCGAAACAACAACTGCCCATCGTTTCCCGCGAACGGAGAAACGATGGGTTTTTTCCATTATGACACTCGTTCCACAACAATCGTGCATTTTGTTGCTAAAGCAGCAATCGCTCCGATCGCTGCCCAGACTGGTAGAAGAATCGCGCCCACTACCCCCAAAGTAAGCGGGATTTCGATTAAGGTTTGCCCTTCTTCATTTTTGATTGTCAGTCTCCGAATATTCCCTTCATGAACCAATTCCTTAATTTTGGTGATGATCTGGTCTGCTTCAACACGAAACTCTTCCTGTTTACCCATCGCTTTGCTCAGCTCCTTTGATTACCTCCCGGACGGTTTCCTTGATTTCATCCAATCATACAGGATCAACTACCGATATATCGATCGGGATGATCGAGGATTTTCAGAAGAGTTATCGGGTTATTTCTCCTGAACTCGCAAATCATCCGTATTTCTCCCTAATTTGCGGATATTGTCTTATTTTCATTCATTTACGCCATTTTTGACTCCAGGTCTTTCTTTTTTTCATGAAGGCTGGTCATGGTTTACCAATGTGTTATACTATGAAACAGATTCTCCGATCAATGGTATGGAAACCCAGGATGCCAATGTCAAAATGGTCAAAACATATAAAACACCCTTCGGGAAGGAGAATAAAACTATGGATTCGCCTCAAAAAGCAAATGTTCGGAGATTGAAACGAATGCTTGGCGAAGTCGTTCCCTATCTTGTACATCGGCGAGAGGCAGCTCTTTCATGGCAATGGCGCTCTGAACAGGATCAGGAAAAAAAAGCGTTGGTTGTGGTCCAACCGGGTTTTGAATGGGATCGGAACCATTGGCCGGTATGGTTCTCACGCGAACTACTCCTTCCAAGCAGGAACCCGGATGAACGGGTTTGGCTTCGAAGCTGGTTTGGAGGAGAAAGCTGCGTTTTTGTTGATGGACATGCTTTTGGGGAGATCAATATCCACCACAGGGAATTGGATCTCTCTCCTTTTTGCGATGGGAAAAACCACCGAGTTGATGTGGAAGTGGTTCCCTATGGGTTATTCGGAACCCCCGAAACTGAGATTCGGTTTACCGAAGCGGCTCTTCTATGGAAAAGGACAAACGTTGTTCGCGCGTTCAAGACCTTCCAAATTGCGATCGAGCTTTTGGAGAATACGGACAATGAAGAGCTGATGGATCGGCTGACGAATGATTTGGAGCGCGCTTTTCGAGATCTATCTATTCTGAGAGGGACGGATGCGTACTTCCAGACTGCGCTCCAAAACCCTTCTCTGGCCCCAGAAGTGACCAGTGTATGGAAGATGCCCGATTTTCCGAAGGATATCATACCCGAATGGGGGGAAGAAGCACGCGCCTCTTTGGTAAAGTCTGCGAGAAACCTTCGGACAGGACTCGATCGCCTCGCCCAGCGGTTTCCTTCTCAAGGCTCCCTTTGGACATTTGGCCATGCCCATATCGATTATGCGTGGCTGTGGCCAGTGGAAGAGACCCGACGCAAGATCGTACGAACCTTTGCAAATGCCCTCCAGCTTACCGAAAAATATCCGAAATTTATCTTCAGCCAATCTTCAGCGCAGATGTACGAGGACCTTGCACGCATGGACCCCGCGCTGTTTTCGGACATCCAAAAAAAGGTGGAGCAAGGTCAATGGGAACCCGTTGGGGGAATGTGGGTGGAAAGCGATTGCAATGTTCCTGCGGCTGAATCACTGATTCGGCAGTTTGTATACGGCCAGGCCTTTTTCGAAAAAGGCTTTGGAAAACGCTCTCGGGTGTGTTGGTTGCCCGATGTTTTCGGGTTTCCTTGGATTCTTCCTCAAATTCTCAAACAGGCAGGGATCGATCTCTTTGTCACTACGAAAATCAATTGGAATGATACCAACCGGTTTCCTCATGATCTTTGCCTTTGGCGAGGAATTGACGGCACTCAAGTCATCTATCATAGCTTTGAAAATCCCAGCCATGGATACAATGGTTTGATGGATATCCATGGATTGACCCAAACATGGGACAACTATCATCAAAAAGCTCTCTTCCCGACATCACTGTACTCCTTTGGGTACGGGGATGGTGGTGGAGGACCGACTGATGATATGGTGGAGTCCTTCCTCCAACTAGATCAGGCGCCACAGGTTCCAAACCTGTCGTTTCAGAGGATGGAAGACTATCTTCATGCCCTTGAAGAAGAACCAGATCTCCGGGAGAACCTTCCGGAGTGGGATGGGGAGTTGTATTTGGAGTTACATCGAGGCACGTTGACCTCTCAATCGCGAACGAAACGATTGCACAAGGAGGCGGAATCATGGCTTTGCCTGTGGGAGCTATTTGCAGTCCACGATCAGAATCATCCGTATCCCCATGATCCGATCGATGCCTGTTGGAAAGACTTGCTGAAGAATGAATTTCACGATATTCTGCCCGGTTCTTCGATCAAAGAAGTCTATGACCAGGCGAATCAAGAGTTGAACAACATCATCGAACAGGCAAAGAAAGGATCCAAAAAATTGTGGGTGGTTTCTCCAGGGGAAGAGAAGGGGAGTATCATCAATCCCTCTGCTTGGAACCAAAACGCCTTGTTTTTTTTGACAGGACAACCCCGTGAACTGACCAATGATCAGGGCGTTCCGATCCTCAAGCAGACGCTGGATAACGGGATGACGATTTATTGCGCAGATCCACCCCTTGAACCGTTCCAATCCCGTTGGTTTTGGGTTTCCAAACAGCCGGTCCATCTCCCTGATCAGGCGCCCATTCCGAATCAATTCATCTTAGAAAATGATACGTTGCGGGTTGAGGTTATGGAGGACGGTTCGGTACAGGTGGAACACCTTCCAACGGGGAGAAAGGCTTTTGCTCCCACAGGAAACCAACTCCATATCTATCGAGACGTCCCAAGCTATTGGGACGCATGGGACGTTGACATGGCCCATGGCGCTTATGCGACCCGCTTGAAGGCTGATCGCATTGAATGGGTTCATACCGGTCCGATTCGGTGGACCATTCGGGTGACCTATGGATGGGAACAGACACAGATCATTCAGGATTACCACCTGGATTGCGGATCCGGACGATTGGAGATCGAGACGCATATCAATTGGTGCCATAGGCGGACTTTGCTCAAAGCCCTCTTTCCAACAACCATTCTTTCGCGTACGGCTCGATATGACCTTTCGGCAGGGTATATCGAAAGACCAACGCATCGGAACACTTCGTGGGAAGAGGCAAAGTTCACGGTTCCTGCTCATCGATGGGTCGACCTTTCTCAACGAGATTTCGGCGTATCTATCTTGAATGATGGTCTGTACGGCCATCAGGCTCATCAATCGACCATCGGATTGACATTGATCAAGTCCGGGGTCTTCCCTGATTTTTTCGCCGATGAAGGACTCCATCATTTTTCTTACGCCATCTATCCCCATCAAGGACAGGATTTGCTCCCGACAATCCAACAAGCCCACGCCTTCAACTCTCCATTTTTTCTCCATGAGGGTACTCCCGCCTTTCCTTTTGAGATCCGGACCATTTCAGATCCCAATCTGAAGGTATTGGCCATGAAGAAATCAATTGACGGAACGACAGTGGTCCGACTTGCCGAAATGACTGGGGGGAGCGGACAAGCGAGCATTGTTTTCTCCCAAGTCTTGTCTAAAGTGTCCAAAACAACGATTCTCGAAGATGAGATCGAAATCCTGGAGCGACAAAACCGCGCTTTCACTGTTGATTATCGTCCCTTCGAGATTCTTACCCTAAAACTGTGGCAGTAGGTAAAAAAAAACTTTCAAAATAAAGCGGGGTGAAGAGATGAACAAAACGGCATTAATCATTTATGGCGGTTGGGAAGGACACCAACCCCGAGAAATCTCGGAACAATTCAAAGGGTTTTTAGAAGAACTCGGATTTGATTGCGAGATGCATCCGGACCTAACCGTATTGGAGGACGAAGGTCGGATGATGAACCTCAATTTGCTCGTCCCTATGTGGACGATGGGTGAACTGAGTGGGGTTGCAACCCGTTGTGTTCTCGAAGCTGTCGAGAAAGGAATGGGGCTTGCCGGTTGTCATGGGGGCATGGGCGATGCCTTTCGGGCAAACACGGATTGGCAGTTCTTGACTGGCGGCCAATTTGTCAGTCATCCCGGGAATGACGGAACCGACTATCGAGTGAATATCAAACGCGGATCGAGTCCGATCCTCGAAGGAATCCATGATTTTTCCATCAAAAGCGAACAATATTACATGCATATTGACCCGGCCATTGAGGTGCTTGCTACCACACGTTTCATGGCAGATCCTTCCTTTGGGCCTCATACAACCAACGGAGAAGTGGATGTGCCCGTCGTATGGACCAAACGGTGGGGCAGAGGAAGGGTTTTTTACAATTCATTGGGCCATAATACAAAAGTATTTGACCAATATGAACCTGCGGAGATAATGAAAAGAGGATTCCGCTGGGCAGCAAAGAGGTAAAGGAGGACGGAAGATGAAGATTGGTGTTGTAGGCTGTGGCAATATCAGTGATATCTATCTAAAGAACTTGACTCAGGTCTTTTCAAACACCCAGGTGGTTGGGGTATGTGATCAAGTCGAAGAAAAAGCCCATCAAAAAGCGAGAAAGTACGATATCCCTCAAGTGATGACCCTCGACCAAATGCTCAGCAATCCTAAGATCGATGTCGTACTGAATATTACCGTTCCCAAAGCCCATTATGAAATCAACAGACTGGCATTGGAAGCAGGAAAGCACATCTATTGCGAAAAGCCACTTTGTATAACCAACGCAGAAGCAAAAGAGATCATGGATCTGGCTGCTGAAAAGAAGCTTCAAGTGGGGTGCGCTCCGGATACGATTCTGGGAGCCGGGATCCAAACCTGCAAAGAATTGATCGAAAGAGGAGAGATCGGTCCGATTATTGGCGCAACAGGGTTTATGACCTGCCCGGGGCACGAGTGGTGGCATCCCGACCCGGACTTCTACTACCGAAAAGGGGGAGGGCCGCTTTTGGACATGGGACCGTACTATCTAACCGCCTTGGTCTATCTGATCGGAGGCATTTCGCGGGTACAGGGAATGGGTTCCATTCCTCAAGCACAGCGCGTTATCCACTCTGAACCAAAAAAAGGGCAGATGATCGATGTGGAAACCCCCACGCACATCACTGCGTTGATGGCTTTCGACCAAGGCTGCATCGGAACCATGATTATGAGCTTTGATACTTGGTACACGCATTTGCCATTCATTGAGCTCTATGGATCCAAAGGCAGCATCTGTGTTCCTGACCCCAATTCCTTTG
>Ga0334885_1002540_pt1 | contig 18642 bp, 14 predicted proteins | sample GraSluR1_MG_8_FD_207233 | JGI IMG/M metagenome (GOLD analysis project Ga0334885, IMG submission 207233) | Sludge microbial communities from methane-producing bioreactor in Wageningen University, Netherlands - Granular Sludge_31_05-R1 | ecosystem: Engineered > Bioreactor > Anaerobic >...
ACCGAAAAAGAGCTTCGATATATTCTTGATCCCCAGGATGTCTATGGTCCTGAATTTCCTGGTGAGACCTTCCGGGTGTTGAAAGAAAAAGAAATCCGCCAATATGGTGAATATCGCACTCGCCGATTGGTGCTGGAAGCCTGGGAGCGATTGAAGCAATGAAATTACTTCCCTTACGTCTTAAAATTCCCCTCCGTGGAGGGGTGCCGCTTGCGGCGGGGAGGGTGCCTTTCAGTAACACGAGAAACTTTCGCTATCGAGGTATTTTAGGAACAACACTAAGTCCTCCATCAATGGGGAAGACCAAACAATTCCCCTCCGTGGAGGGGTGCCGCTTGCGGCGGGGAGGGTGCCTTTCTCAGTTTCTTAAGGCTTTGCACATCGAGCAAAATCCGGATACTTTTCAATAGACTAAATGAAAAGTCTCAGTAAGAAAACAATTAAAGGCACACCCCCCTTGAATCCCCCCTCAATGGGGGAATAAATTCAACAATTCCCCTCCTCGGAGGGCTGCCGCTTGCGGCGGGGAGGGTGTCTTTATCAGTTTCTCAAATAAATTGATTGTAGGGGTATTTCCAATGAGTCCATTGTCAAGACGAAGAATTCCGTATGATCCGAAGTTAGTATCAAGAGCAAGAACACTGCGCAAGCAAGGAATTTTATCCGAAGTCTTGCTTTGGAACCAACTTCGGAATCGCAGGTTAAGAGGATATAAATTTTTTCGACAAAAACCAATCGGACCCTACATCGTCGATTTCTTCTGCGAAGAACTGTCTTTAATCATTGAGATTGATGGATATTCCCACCAGGAGAAAGACCAATACGATAAAGACCGAGATCATTTTCTTCGGTCATTCGGTTTTCATTGTGTTCATTTTCGTGATGAAGACATTAGAAAGAATCTAAATGGTGTGCTATTGGTCATTGAAAAATGGATTGATAAATCCAATCAAAAAACATAAAAGGCACACCCCCTTGAATCCCCCCTCAATGGGGGAATAAATTCAACAATTCTCCTCCTTGGAGGGGTGCCGTTTTACGGCGGGGAGGGTGCCTTTATCAGTTTCTCAAATGGCGAGCATAGAAATTATTTAGGGAAAATAGCTGTCATTTAAAGGATAGGGAACGTTATAAATATTTTTCATTGATCTTAAAAGGTTGATTTCAAACTGATTGAAAGAAATTTAAAGGCACACCCCCCTTAAATCCCCCCTCAATGGGGGAATAAAGATAAATTCCCCTCCGTGGAGGGGTGCCGCTTGCGGCGGGGAGGGTGCCTTTCCTTTCAGTTTTTGCTTTTATAAAGCTGATCATTGGCAATTCGGGAGACTATTCTTACTCAATTAGAAAAATAATAAAAAAAATAAATCAAGGAGGAATAAGAAATGCAAGAAAAAGCAACAAAGATCACTGTCGATTGTGTTGGTTTTTTAGGACTGTTCTCAAATAACAATGAGGATTATGCCGGAGCGATATTAGTAACTGATGATCAGGGAATACCATTAGAATTTCGCTATACTGAGAAAGTCAAGCCAACCGAATTACAGAAAACACTCTACGGAAAAACCTTATTAACCAATATTGGGGTCAGTCTATGTGGAGTTCCGCTTATCCAAGCTATTGAAACGCGACCTAACTTTGTCTTAGTGAATAATGAAATCCTTTTAAATGTTCGCAAAAACTCCCGATTTCCAGTCATATTTATAAAATCTTTCAGCAATGACAATGTTCATTCTATTACCACCGACGATGTCATTGCATGGGAAAATCAACAAAAAAACCAAAACGGGCAGCTTCCATTGCAGTACACAACCTTTCCTACCTATGAAGCCGAATTGGCTATGGTAAAAGAAGCCTTAACTTCTTTATCATCCAATTTCAATTTATTTGAGCCTTTTCAAAGAATCGAAAAAGCTTTGGAGACCGTTGCTCAAGGCAAATAGACGAGCTTTCTTGAAAAGGGGAAAAATAAAACTATTAATGAAGAACCTAAAAATTCTATTCAAATAAGGCGGTTAAAAATGTCATTTATAAGCAATATTTTCGATTGGTTATGGAATAAAGTTAACCCTCTCCCCCGACCCAAAATTTATGCTTTGATTTATTATCGGTTACCGGTTTCCGAAAAAGAGAAAATTTTAAAACAATATCGTCAATTACCAATCCAAGGGGGAGTGACTAAAAAAATAGATAGAGAGTTAATTCAGTTAGAGAATTCGGTTGCTATCGAGTCAATTTCGGTTGATAGACAACAATTGTGTCGTATCATCTATATTCCAGTTCAAAATAGTATTTTCCTATCTTCGGTGAATACCGAGCTCCCCCAGTGCAAAATTACATCTCTCCCATCATTTTTTGATCTTAAAGTCAATCAAATAGAAATTTTAGACAAAGTAAAAAATCAAAAAGCTGTTATAGAGTTTAAAAATCGAGTAAGTCCATTGCCAAGCTATTGTTTTTCTCTTCATCAAAACTTAACTTTAAAATACTTCGATGATTTTTTCTTCAAAACCAATATGAGAAACGTAATCTTCAAAAATGGCATACCAAACGGGAATAATAGAGAGCACTATTTATACCCTTTACTCTTTGGGTTGAAATATCAGGCCTGGTTAGATTTTAGAGTATTTTTTGGAGGAATGATTTATTTATTCAGCAGCGAAAAATCACCCAAACCGAAAATTGAATTTTTATTGATTTTGTTTACCAATCAGAGGACAAACCGAAAATTATATTCTTTGTCCGATTTTAAGCCCTGTCCAAACCGTGGCAGAACGTTAAACAAGAACGAAGTGAATGAAAGTAATTCAACCTGTAAAAGATGTGGAACAAAATTAGGAGATTTTTATGTGTATACAGATATTGCTAATTTGAATAATCCTTACTCACATGGGGATAAAGGATTTACTTATATAGAGCAAGAAGTAGAGAAAAGTGGAAGGATGAAAATAAAAGCTGGGAAAGATGTCAAGTATGTAAATGGAGTTCTCGGGAGGAATGAGTATTTAAAAATTGATAATCAAGGCTTAACAGAATTTAGCAATTATGACAGTTATCTTTTATGGGATGGAGAACAAATAATTGAAGAAAACGAACCAAACCCTTTTTGAATCTAACTCTTTACCTTTGGCTCTTTTCTCTTTTTTCATTAACGGAGGAAGACCAAGATGAGGGTGAATAGTTGAATTGTTTTCATCTTATATTGAAAGGTGAAATGCAGTGCGGGAGAAAATTAATGATCTAATTCAGCTTTTTTGCGAAGCATTAAGTATTGAAGCGAATTATGAAAAAGAGCAGGGTGGGAAACCTTATCGTTTGTTTAATATGCAATGTCTTGGCAAAGATGATGGTGGCTGGATATATATTTTCGAATCCGAGGTTGAGCTGTTTTTGCCAGATGGTTTACCGATTAGAATTGAAAAATTTAAAAAATTTTATGGAGAAATCTTAGCTTGCTCAGGTTATGAATTAGTGCTTCTATTGAAAACAGAATTAATTGAAGCAGAAGAACTATATTACTTATACTGTGAACCTTGGGAAATTTTATTAGAGTTACAAAGGAAATTAATAAATTTATCTGAAACACCTAATTTTGGCAAATTGAGCCTTGCTTATCAAGCTGTTTGTGCAAGTCAAAAATTAGTTAACCAAGCATCTCAAAAATTGCTACACAAAGGGCAGGAAAAAGCAATTCAATTTGCACAGGATAATCCAGTTAGTTTTATATGGGGCCCACCAGGGACAGGGAAAACTGAAACATTAGCTAAAATTGCTTTTTCACATTATAAAAACGGAAAAACAGTCCTAATTCTTTCCCATAGTAATGTTGCTGTTGATACGGCTATTGAAAGAATAGATCGTATTTATCAAAATGAATATCAACCAGGAGAAATTGTTCGATATGGTTATCCTCGAATAAATTCAGTAAGAAGTCATTCTTATTTAACTACTTATAAATTAGTTCTTAATAATAATCCTGATTTAAAAAGGCGGGTTGAAGAACTAAGAAAAATAATAGAAAAGCTTAAAAATGATATTAATGTAAGAAATACTAAAGCTAAGATAGATAAAGAGTTACATGATGTAAATGAAGAAATAAAAGAGAAAGAAAGAGAAATAATTAATAATTCGAAAATCATAGCAACTACTTTATCTAAAGCAACTATCGATACGACAATTAGCAATATTCTTTTTGATGCAGTTTTATTGGATGAAGCGAGCATGGCATATATACCTCAATCATTTTACGCCGCCAGTTTAGCCCGAAAGAATATAACCTACTTTGGCGACTTCTTACAACTGCCACCGATTGCCCAAAAAGAAGATGATAGTAAAGTTGAAAATTGGCTTATGCGGGATATATTTGAACAGGCAGGAATAAAACATTGTCTTGAAAATGAAACCTATCATCCTCTAATGGTTTTACTTGATGTTCAAAGACGAATGGATCCGAAAATTTCGACTTTCATTAACTGTTATATCTATAAAGATTTATTAAATGATAGCGAGGACATTATACAAAAAACAAAACCAATTGTTGAAAGAGAACCCTTCCGAAAACGTTCATTTGTTTCTATTGACCTAACTCCATTTCCCTCGATTTGCCACCAAGATGGAAGTTATTCAAGATACAATATTTTTAGCGCATTTTTTTCTGTTCTATTAGCATTAAGTGGACTATTAGATCAAAATGATTCAATTGGGATCATAACTCCATATTCGACTCAGTCAAAATTGCTTCGTTCGATCCTTCAAGATTTGATGGGAAAAGATTTAAGAAATTCACCAATTTACGCTTCAACAGTTCATCAATTTCAAGGATCAGAAAGAGATATTATTATTTTTGATACAGTGGATAGTTATAGATTGAAAAGACCTGGAATATTGTTAACCAGGAAAAAGAATGATAATGCATTAAGGCTTATAAATGTTGCAGTATCAAGAGCAAAAGGGAAATTCATTCTAATTAGCAAACAAGATTATTGGTCACAAAGACTTAATTCTAATATGACCTTATTTCATTTATTTAAATATTCTAAAGATATTTTGGCAAACATGGAAAATGACCAGTTATTGGATTTTATAAGAAATTTAAATTTGCCTAAAAAATATCAGGAGGTTATTAAAGTTTTTTTAGGAACAAACATCGATGAGCTAATCAAAGAAATTGAAGAGGCTCAAGAATCTATTTACTGTTCAATACCTGATTCGTTTCAATATTTATCTCAAAACTGGATTGAAGCGATATCGGAAGCTTTAAGCAGAAATGTCGACTTACAAATTCGGACCGAAAATCCAAACAGGTTTCCACTAAACTGGGAAGAGTATATAATAACTGACTCATTTTCTTGGACACCATTAATTATTATAGATAAAAAAATTACCTGGTTTGGTTTTCCAAAAATAGATTCTAATGATTCAGTTAATATTTTGATAAGATTTAAAGGAGAGAAAACAGCAAAAACCATTTTATCTTTAATGCAAGTAAAAATTACAAGAAATTCTGTTTCTGATAAAAATTCAAGATTAGCAATGTTTATTATAAAGAATTTTCAATGCCCAGAGTGTAATAAAAATCTTAGTTTAATAAAAAATAGTAGAGGGAATCCTTTTTTAGGTTGTTCGAGTTATCCAGAATGTAATTTTACCCAGCCTTTTACAGTAGAAATTTTAAATTCATATATCCAAATGGTTAAGTTACGTTGTTCAAGATGTGGTTCCAGAATGAGAGGTTCAAGAGGGAAGTATGGATTTTTCGTAGGATGTTCTTCGTATCCACAATGTCGAGAAATAATCTCGATTTGGAAACTATAAATTATCTGTTAATAATATGGTCTATTTGAATTAGCTAAATATCCTAACCATTCATAATGGTTTACTATTAATGTGTATTTTTTATTTCTTCTTCCTTGATGGGAGAAGGTTAAGATGAGGGTGAAAGCCCAGAATGAAATTATAGTTGGTTGTTATAAATATATTACTTATAAAATCACTCCGGAATTTTTCAGGATAGACCCTCATGCCACGCTGCGGCACCAGATGAGGATGAAAATATAAACTCAAGAACCAATCTCCCCCTTTAGTAAAGAGGGTTAGGGGGATTTGAATTTTTTTCTGATCCGTCATTGCAAGAAGTCCAACCGATTTTTGGTTGGGCGACGTGGCAATCTCATTTAGTATTTTTTAAGGAATCAAAGGATGACCGATTAAAGACACCCTCCCCGCCGTAAAGCGGCACCCCTCCAAGGAGGGGAATTGTTGAATTTATTCTTTCTCATTTCGTTTTAATCCTTTTTCACTTATTCCGATATTTTCAGGATAAACCTTCATGCTACTTAGCAGCATCAGATGAGGATGAAAAAAAACTGAGGGGGAGAATGGACGAGGGGGTGCAAAATTTTTAGGAAAGTATTGTGCAACGTGACAATCTCTTTCACCCAAGAAGTTATTGTATAATTATTTTATAGAATTGTTGATTTGAAAAAAAGATGAAAAGATGAGATCCTCACGCGGGAAAGCACCGCTCAGGATGACGTCTGCGGTGTCAGATAAGATTTTAATGCCCTCAAAAAGTGAGTGCTCAGGATAAAGGTATTTTTTATTCATTAATATCTATATAAGATAAATATTTTTGGAGGGGAGAAAAAATGATAGATCCTATTACTCATGTTGAAACTGACAACTCAGTTTGGAAGAGTCTTTATAAAATCGCTGCTATAGCTTCCCTGACCGTGTTCGTGCTCATGTCGATCCAGATTGTTGTCTTCATCCTTTGGCCACCACCGAACACCGTAATCGGCTGGTTCAATCTTTTTCAGATCAATAAGTTTGTAGGGTTGCTCGACATGGACTTACTTCTAATTGTCGATTATGCCTTATTGGGTTTGGTGTTCCTCGCTCTCTGGGTTGCCCTTAAACGATTCAATCAATCTTTCATGGCAATTGCTTTGACCTTCGAGCTAGTCGGGATCACGACCTACTTCGCATCAACCGCAGCTTTCGAGATGCTTTCCCTGAGCAACCAATATGCGATTGCAACCACCAATGCAGAGAGGTCTGTATTATTGGCCGCAGGTCAGACCATACTTGTGATCTGGGTAGGTACAGCGTTCAATGTGAGCTATATCCTTAGTGCTATTGCCCTTTTGATCGTCTCGGTTATCATGGTACGCAGTCCAATCTTCAGTAAGACTACCGCTTATATGGGAATCTTGGCGAGTTTATTGATGTTCGTACCACCGACCGCCGGGTCAATAGGTGTTTTTATCTCCCTCATCTCTCTCATTCCTACGGCAATTTGGTTGATTCTGATTGCTCGAAAGTTCTTCCAATTAGGTCGGAGAGAATAAAAAGCAACGGTAAAGAGGATAAAGAGAGATATCTTGAAGAAATATATTGTCAAATATCTGGGGTCAGGTCTTGATTCTTGAATTGTATTAATTGTTAAAAGTAGAGGAGAACAAAAAAGAAATCAGAAAAGAAAGATACATTTCTGAAGCAAATTTTTAGTAAATAAGAAAGGGGTAACTTCCGATCCAGATATAATGTTTAGTTAGTGGAATAATGCTTCTAAATATTTTTTATCTTGGAAAGGATTAAAGCAGTTGAAAAACTTTCCTCATCGAAGAAAGGCGGGAGAAAATTGTAGTGTTTCTTAATGAAATCCCATAGGGGAATTGGGACATCTTCAATGTTTAATATTGGTCGAGTATAAATGAGTATATCTTCGATAACGTTGTAACCATGTTCTGAATCCAGTTTAGTTGACACAAAATCACTTTTTGAGAAATAGTGATCAAAGTGAAAACTCCACCACAGGTATTGGTTGATTTGGTGAAAGGATGTAATGGGATTGTTACTGATAGCGGTAAAACAACGAGAATCGTTGACCGGCATGAGCAGAACGATAGTAATTTGTTTATTGACCAAATAGGTGGTATCAGTGAGGGATAAGAAAGACCGTGCTTTTTCAAGGTCGGGTATGCCCAGCTTTTCTTTATAATCGAAAATAATTCCAGCAAAATGATAGGTTGGATTAGTTTTAGACCAATCAACTATAACATTTTCAATTGATCCATACTTCAGTTTTCCAGCCAAGAATGAGAGTTCTGGTATTTCCTCGCTGACAATTTGGTTCAGGAGATTGGTGATGCTTGACGCAAAGAGGGTGAGACAAAAGCAGTTCTTTTCTGCTAGTTTAGCGTCTTGTTCCCATTCCATTGCTGTTTTCAGAGTGAAAGTATAGAGTTGATCGGGAAGACGCTCTAAAATAATTTCGCCGATTTTGGTAGAGGAAAAACATCCCTTTGGTCGCTCCAGGCTGGGATGGACGATAAGGTGGTACACAATTTGTTCTGGAGTTTTTTCAACGTTTACATGGACTTGAACAAACTTATCTTCTCTCATCATTTAAAACATACAGCTCCTTTCTGATTAAAATTCAAATTTTAATTTTAGATTTATGGTTAGAAACGTAAACGTTTTGTTTTCTAATACTTATCTTTCAAATTACTTATTAGGCAATATTTACCAGCTTTGTTCTTCATGAAGCTCTACCTTGATGAGGATATCAGGTTCTAAGCCAGATGGCTTTTTGTCTGTTGTAAGGACCACTATTTGCTCGATGCAAAGTGGAACATCAATCCTTTTATCAATATTATGCCCGTCAGTCATGAGAATGACTGTGTAATTATCCAAAACATTCTCTTCTATCCATTGGAATGCAGGTTTGAACTCGGTCCCTCCGCCTCCTTTGATATGTTCCAGAATCTCTTCTATTCCCATAACATTTTCCACAATATCTTCTTTGTAAATTTCTGCATCACAGGTTAAAAAGGTAACATTAAACACTTGAATGATGGCCAAAACTTCAGAGATAAAAAGTCGAAGCTCATTTTCGCCAATACTTCCCGATGTATCGACAATCAGGATCACTTTTGCTTCTGGAGCATGAAGGGTTGGAACGTAGATGTTTTGTTGGCGGTAGTAAGGGTGGCAGCGGCGATAACTATAGTTGTTCTTGGTGATGGTTGTGGATATATCACTCAAGAAGTTTTTCCAGGTGACTGTGGGCGTCATCAGCTTATCAATCATTCTTTTCAGGGAAGCGGGAAGAATTCCACATCCTTCGATCTCTTTTATACTTCGTTCGATTTGTGCTGCTGTTGAGAGGGCATTTTGAGTAGATAACTTAGCTTTGATTACTTCACTTTGAGTTTGAGGGTAGACGTGGTTATCAAGTTGCTTTCTTTTCTGGTAAGGAAAGTAATTGTTTAAATTTTTCTGATCGTTGTCACCTTCGCATGGTTTTCTTTTTAACTTTTTTTTGGCTTGTTTGAGGAGTATCTCATAAATCTTTTCGGCATAATAGTATTTATTATGAAAGTAGGAAGAGTAGAGAGCATTTTTTGGAACTTTAAATCCTATATCATGGAGTAGGTAGTTCACCTCGTAATCACAGGCAATATTCCACAAATATGGATCTCGGTCACCTCTTCGAATCAATGATCCTGTCAATAGGTGGAGGGCTTCATGGGCTAACATGAATTCCAAAACTTGAGTAGAGATATCAAGCACTTTAAATTGTTCCGGGTCATAGATAATGGTATTGGTCACTGGATTCACACCAATTGGTCTCGCTATAGCGCCAATGGGTGGAATAACTGCTTCTTCATACTTCATGCGTAAGCAGATTGACCCAATCACCGGTTTATTCAAGATAAACTTAATTAATATTTTTTGAATCTCTTGATAGATAGACATTGATATCACGCTCCTGAGTTATAGATTTGAAGTTCTTTGAATCGTTGGCTGAATTCATGGGCATATTTGCTCTTAGCCAGCTTGGTAATTTCTTGAAAATTAAACTTGAGAACCATGTTCTTAATCATACAGATTGCAAAGGTGTTCCAATATTCTGGAGCTTTAGTTGAATATTCCATTAAGCGTTGGATTTGCTCATCATTTTTCGCTGAAACAGGAAGGATAGTTGCTAACATCCATGATCGTTCTATCTGGGAGGGTTCAGGAAAGATATTCTTTCCTTTGAAGATATTCCCTAAGTCTTTCTCAATATCAGCGCAATGTTTTATAAAATTGAAAAAGTTTATTCCTACATCCTCACCCACAAATCCATAGACCAAGAAGGGATTATCAAACTGATGCACATCACTCACATTCTTCCAGGAACGAGGAGTGCAAAATGGCCGATCAATTGAAGGTGGAGTAACGAAGTGTTCAGGGAACCTTTGGAGGTAAGCATAAATAGAGGGATGAATATTTCCTGATACATATCCCCATTCTTTCCAATCATCAAAGCTTGGTTCTAACATCAGGTGGCAACAACGATTGATGAAAGGAGCGGTGAATCGACTGGGATTTATTTTGTCTTGGTTACGATTTCCAGCAAGGATAATCATGGTATCCTCTGGGAGCTGGGTATCAGCAATCTTTTTCTCTTGGATAATTCGCAAACAGGCATCACGAACTGCTGGTGGAGCAGTATTAATTTCATCAATTAGGAAGATGAATCGTTCTTTGGGAAGGTCTATCATTGGAACGGTTCTAACTATTTTTAGTTCTGGGTCATAAATCATTAATCCTTTGACTTCGGTTGGATCGTAGAGGGTGAGAATCATAGAAACGATTGGTGTTTTTTCCTCTTCTCCTAATTGGTAACAAATTTCAGTTTTTCCAATTCCTGGTCCGCCCCATACCATAATTGTTTTTGGGTTATTCAACTGCAGGTTCTTTTTAATAATGTCTTTGAACTGCTTTGGAGTAATTCCACATTTTAAATTCATCAAGCAACACCTCACTTATGAAATAGTTTTCTTAACCTCTTTACCTAGAAATTTCTTAGTAAGTTTTTGTTTTGGTTCTTGTTCCTAGTAGCAACCACTTTAGTCTGGCAAAGGAGACCATGAGTCTTTAATGAGTGTTCATTTTTAATTATGTCAACCCCCTTTCCATAATTTATGTAGAAAAAATTGACTTAGGATCTAAAGAAATAATTGATATTTTCAAATGCAAAAGTCAGAGGATATTGAAGATAAATTGATTAAGCGGTTTAGATTGTTTTTTAAATGTGAATTGTTAGTTTGAAAAAGTCTGGGTTTTAATGAAACAAGGAGAAAAGAGTAAGCTTTTTTACTCAAAGGTTTTGAGTTGTCCTATGGTATATATATTGCACGTCGGCGATAAATTAGGAGGCATATATAGTCGATCTATGGCTAATAGCCAGTTAAAAATGAAGGATTTGCAGGAAGAAATTGATAGGTGTTATTAAGGTTTTTTCTGAGAGAGTAAATCAATATTTCCACCCTATATATACTATACACTGGTATAAAAAATCACCTTTATTATTCCAATCATATATATTGCACAAATCGGCTTTGGTCAAACAAAGGTCAAAAAAATATTTAATATTAAAATTGCTCCTAATATATAGAATATATTTGAAAAGAAAAAAATTTATTTTCAGCCTACCAGTATTGTATTATAAAAAAAGCCTATAGAGACAAAGAAAACGAAGGTAAAAAAACCAATCCCTCATTGTGAAAGAAAATATCCGATGGCTAAAAACTTCTGTAAAACGGTATTAATCTTTTAAGTTTTTTTCAAAACTTCAAAGATTGTGATTAGCTGTTTTCAGCCTGGCCTACCACAGCCATTTTGTTATGCTATTCGAAATAATCTTTTTTTAGGTACCTTAATTTCTAATAAAATCCAAAAAATAGTATCGGTTTTTTGATTTACTCAAAACTCTTATTATAAATTGTGTAATTATAAAAAAAGCTTATCTCTAAATTCTTGCTTAACGTTATGAGTTAATTTAATTGATTAGAAAGCCCATTTTAATGCTCTGAGATTTTCTCAAGTAAATACATTTAAGGTTTTTAAAGAAGTTTGTTTTAGTTTGTAGAATTTATATAAAGCAAAGAAGAAGGAAAGATGTAATATAATTACAAATAATTATTGACAATGTAACAAAATAACATTATGATTTTAATAATGCGAAAGGAAAAAGAAAAAATGTATAAAAAAGCATCTTTAAAAAATAGTTTCGAGGCTTATTTTTTTATTCTTCCTGCGTTTGTTATTTATGTCATTGTTGTACTAAAGCCATTATTAGATACTATTGTTTTGAGTTTTTATGAATGGGATGGAGCTTCAGAAAAGATATTTGTTTTTTTAAAAAACTATCAGAAATTATTTTCTGATCCTATATTTTTAACTGCTTTACGAAACAACTTAGCTTGGATAGTAGCTTCAATTTTTATACCTATGATTCTTGGATTATTGCTCGCTGTTCTGCTATGGAGTATTAAAAATCAAAGAATTCGTTTCCTTTTTCAGACTAGTTATTTTATGCCGGTTATTCCAAGCTTAATTATTGTAGGAATAATCTGGGGTTGGATTTATAATCCCGTTTTTGGTGCTGCTAATAAAATTCTTAAAATGATTGGATTAGGAGCATTGAGCCGAGGGTGGTTAGGAAGCCCTGTTTGGGCTTTACCTTCAGTAATATTAGCTGGTAATTGGACATTCTTTGGTTTCTGCATGACTATTTTTCTTGCTGGTTTGCAAAATATAGATAAAAACCTATTTGAAGCAGCTATCATTGACGGAGCAAATAGAATTCAATCCTTTCGTTATATAACTATTCCAAGCTTAAGAAATCAAATTAACTTATTAATTATCTATATTTTAATTGGTTCCTTTAAGGTGTTTGATATTGTTTATGTGATGACTAAAGGGGGTCCATTTAATTCAACCGAAGTTGTTGGAACCTATATGTATACAAGAGCATTTGAGCATAGTTTGGTCGGCTACGGAAGTAGCATGGCAACGATTTTAGCACTAATTGTTTCGATTAGTACACTAATTTTTCTTCGATTAAGAGAGGAGAAGTGAAAAATTGAATAGAAATTCAATTTTAATCAATGTAGGAAAATATACAGTTGCCATTCTATTTTTAATAATATCGATTATTCCATTCATTTGGATATGGTCGTCGGCTTTTAAAACCAATATGGAAATTTCAGAAAATCCTTTCTCCCTTCCAAAAAAATTACATATCGAGAATATTTCAGAGGTATGGTACAAAGGTCATTTTAATATTTATTTTACCAATAGTTTAATAGTAACAATTCCAAACGTAATTTTGGTGGTTTTTTTATCTTCAATTGCCGGATTTGCCTTTTCAAAAATGAAATTTATCGGTAGAGATATTTTATTCTATATGTTTATTCTTGGTTTTACTATACCAGTTCAAGCCATTATTATTTCTCTATTTTATGATTTTCAAAATTATGGATTAATTAATAAACTAAGCGGCTTAATTCTTGCTGAAACAGGTATAGGATTACCTTTTGGTATATTTTTGATGCGTTCATTTTTCATGAATTTACCAAATGAAATATATGATGCAGCTAAAATCGATGGATGTTCAAATTTCCGGGCTTTCTATTCAATATTTTTACCTTTAGCAAAACCTGCAGTACTATCACTCGTGGTTTTTCAAACGATTTGGTCGTGGAATGAATTCCTTCTTGCTCTGCTTTTGATACAAAGTGAAAATTTACGTACTATCCCTTTGGGATTAATGTTTCTTAAGGGAGGACGTTATACGTTGAATTATAGCCAAATTGCAGCAGGAATTACAGTTGTTTCATTGCCTTTAATTATTGTTTATCTTATATTTCAACGCACTTTTATAGAAGGAATTACAGCAGGAGCTGTTAAGGGATAGGAGATTATTGAAATGAGTTACATGGGAGTAGATTTGGGAACGTCGGGATGCAGAGTGATAGCGATTGATGAAAAAGGTGAAATTATAGCCTCAGAAAAGATGTCATATCAACTCAAACATGGAAAAAATTTTTTCATTGAATTGATTCCTCAAGATGTATTAACTGCGTTTGAAGCGTGTGTTTATAAGGTTAATGCAAAGGTAAAAAAGGACCCGGTGTGTTCGTTGTCATTTTCAGTTATAGGTGAAGCATTTACGCCAATCGGAGAGGATGGAAAACCTCTGTGTAATACCTTAATGCCAATGGATTTTAGAGGTTTGAGTGAATTCTCATATATTGAAGAAAAGTTTAATAAGGGGAAACTATATACGATTACCGGTCAACCTCTTCATCCAATGCAGTCACTTTCAAAAATATTATGGCTAAAGCATAATCAACAAGAGATTTACCAAAAAACTTGGAAATTTTTATGTTGGGAAGATTATTTGATTTATTTATTCACTGGTAAACCGGTTATTGATTTTTCTTTAGCATCGAGAACTATGTGTTTTGATATTAAAAAGAAACAATGGTCTGAAGAAATTTTGGACACATTTAATATTAATCCTTCATTATTTGCTCAAGAAGAACCTATTGGAACAGCAATTGATTATATTATGCCAAAATGGTCGGAAAAATTGGGTTTTAAAGAAAAAGTGATAGTGATAAGCGGGGGATTTGACCAATCTATTGCTGCAATTGGTGGGGGAGTTGTTAAACCAGGAATAGTAAGCGATAGCATTGGGACTACCGAATGTATAGGTTTTATTTTAAATAAGCCAATTGAAGAAAATGATTTAGAAGCAGGATATCAGAATAATTGCTTTATAGATGATACATATTTTATAAATGGTGGATCATTAAATGGAGCTGTTATTTTAAATTGGCTTAAAGAGAACATTTGCTTATTAAAAAATAAAAATGGATTATCTAATACTGCAGAATTTTTTAAGATTTTTGAAAATAAACTCGAATATAATCCAACAAGACCAATTTTCTTTCCTTATTTTTCCGGTTCAGGAACCCCTAAACCAAATCCCAACCTCAAGGGCGGATTATTTATGCTTGACCTTTCAGTTGATATAAAAGACATTTTTAAGTCTTTTTTGGAATCTTCTTGTTTTGAAGTGAAGAAAAACATTGAATGGTTGGAAAATAAATTTGATGAAAAAATAAATGAAATAAGGGCTTTTGGAGGAGGGTCGCAATCAAATTATTGGTCACAATTAAAATCACATATTACTTGTAAACATATTTCGAAACCAAAAATTCAAGATGCAGCAGTTTTTGGAGCAGCGATAGTAGCAATGTCTGGTTTGAAACAATCTACACTCAAAGACATGGTAAATGACTTGGTTAAAGTTGATAAATTTTATAAACCTAATTTTGAAATTAGTAAATTATATCAAGATAAATATTTAATGTATAAGATTTTTACTCAATATTTGGAAAATTTTAAATTTGAAGGAAAGGCTCAAATATGAATAACTATAACGAATATAAAAAAGAAATTTCTAAGATTGCTTTAAAAGCCGTTGCAGATGGTTTGATTAAGACGATCGGAGGAAATATATCGTTGAAAATTGATGATAATTTATATCTAATAACTGCAACAGGCGCTGCTCTTGATGAGCTGGATGAATCGAATATTTTGTTAATTGATGACCAAGGTTTGCCTTTGGAAAAAACTGAGCATAAACCATCTCAAGAGACAGGCATGCATCTCGCAATTTATAAAAATCGCCAAGATATAAGAGCCATTGTGCACCTTCATCCTTTAGTATCAACAACACTTATTTCATTAGAAGAAGATATTAGTTTCGCAACTTTTGAGCAAGAGTATTTTCTAAAGAATGGATATAAAATTATACCTCCCCTACCTGCTGGGAGTGAAGACTTGAAGGTTTCAACTTCTTTAGAAATTAAATTTTGTGAAATATTAATATTAAAATTTCATGGTGTTATTAGTATAGGGGGAAATTTAAAAGAGGCGTATTATCGCATAGTTGAATTAGAAACAGCAGCCCAAGCATCTTTGATTAGCAAGTTATTGGATAAGAAAATTTTACTACCGAAGTTTTCATAAAAAGTACCAAATATTTAAAAAGGTGAGGTGGTTATATCGATGGCTTAATAGATTGCGTTAATAGAGATTAAATATATAAGACTATAAGGAGGATAAAATGAAAAAATACGGTTTATTACTTACGATTTTATTGGTATTGGTATTGGGGTTCAGTGTTTGTGCTCAGGATAAAAAAACCATTATTATTTGGGATCAATTCTTCCCTGAAGCCCAGTCGCGCTTTATGGATTCAGTAATTGCAGAATTTGAAGAAATGAACCCTGAAATCCAAGTTGAAAGAAGCGTTATGGATACCGAAAGCATCCGAAAAGTTTTAAAGGTTTCTCTTACTGCTGATGCTGGTCCTGATATATTCTATTACGATTCTGGACCGGGATTTTTGGGTGTTTTGGCTAAAGCTGGACTAGTATATGACCTTACAGATGTATATGAACAAATGGGCTGGAACGACAAAATTTTCTCCTGGACAAAAGAAAGATGTACGTATGATGGTAAAACCTATGGAGTTGGAAACGAAATTGAATATACATGTGTTTATTATAACAACAATATTTTAAAAGATCTGGGAGTAGATAATCTAGTAGTTCCTTATGAAGCTGAACCTAATTTGAAAACTTTAAAAGCCTATGATGATTATTTGGAAATTTGTGAGAAATCAAAGGTAGCTAACATATTACCTATTGCTTTTGCAAACCGGGATCCAGGAAGAGGTGGTCACCTCCAGAGTTATTTTTATGAACTCGTAGCTGGAAAAGATATGATAGAAAACGTATTATTTGGAGATGGGCGATGGGATAGCCCCGAATTTGTTGAAGCATGGAATGTATTTAAAAACTTACAAGATAAGGGATATTTCCCGCCAGATGTAAATGCAATAGATTATGATGAAGGAAATATGCTTTTCTACTCTGGGAAGGCAGCTACTCATATTACTGGAACATGGTTAATTGCTGATATTATGGAAATAATGGATGATCCAAGTGTAATTGATTTTCTATTATTACCACCTTTAACAGAAGGTTTACCTCTGAGGGCAGCAGCAGGTATAGGTTCAGCATTCGCAGTTTCTGCAAATACTGATTATCCTCAAGAAGCTTTTGCTTTTATTGACTACCTTTTCTCGCCAAGTGTTGCTGAAAGGTGGGTAACCGAAGGATACATTATTCCACCTGCAACGTTTGATATAACAAAGATAGTTGAAAAAATCCCACCAATGATGCAGGAAGCGATTATTGGTGCTTCTCTCCCTCAAGGTCATGGCTATAATTTAGATGTTGTATTACCGGAAAATGTAAACTATGTTACTAAGAATGGGTTACAAGCATTAATAGCTGGTCAAAAAACTGCTGAGGAGTTAGCTAAAGATATACAAGCTGCATGGGATGAAGCTAAAGCTAAAGGAGATATCTTTAAAAGATAAAGAAAAAAATATTCTCTTTTCTATATTATGAGATAAATAAGAAATTTTAAGGAAGTAATAGAAAATATTATAATAGAACCGCTATAATAATTATTAGAAAATAAAAATACTATTTATAGCGGTTCTATTGTTTATTTATTATGGAAAATATTCTATATAAAATCAAAAGTAATTATGAGATATTAGATCCAGCGGAAAAAAGAGTTGCTGACTATTTAATTCAAAATATGGCTAGTATTCCGTATTTACCAATAGGCGTATTGGCAGAGAAGGTACATACTAGTAAAACAACAATAGATAGATTTTGTAAAAAGCTGGATTTTAGAGGTTATAAAGATATTAAAATTGAAATTCTTCGTTATATTTCTTCGGATTCATCTGGTTTTTTATCTGGTGTTGACCTTCCTCAAGATTTCGAAAATATGTCATTATCTGATTTGTTAAACTTTGTCCTTGGAGTGAATGTTGAAACTCTTTTAGAAATAAAGAACATAACAACTCTCGAGAGTATAGAAAGAGCAATAAACATTATTACAAAAAGCAAATGTATCATATTGGTTGGGGTTGGTAGTTCTGCGCCTGTGGTCCTTGACTTAGAACAGAGATTAACTCGACTTGGTTTGAATTGCTGTGCCTCAACTGACCCACATTTTCAAATTACTCGTTCTTTAAGTCTTAGTAATAACGATTCTATTATTGCTGTTTCATATTCTGGGTGCACTAAAGATATATATGATTGTTTAAAGATAGCTAAAAAACGAGGTGCAAAAATCGTAAGCATTACATCCTTTCCAAATTCTCCTATTGCTGGAATTTCCGATTGCTGTCTCTGTAGCCCAACCAGAAAAGTTCCTTTACCAAGTGAGAGTTTTGCTTCAAGAATTTCCCAGTTAGCAATTTTTGATGTTATATGTGCAGGTATTTATATGAATAAAAAGGAAAAATTAAAAGATTTTATTAAAGACATTGAAGTTTCCATGTCGAGTAAAAGGATATAATCTATTTTTTTTGAAAATTGTCAGAGTTAATTTATAAATTGTGAGGATAGTTCTTTTCCATAACATGCCTTCAATTAAATAAAAGAAGATGTATTTTTTAGAGTAATTTTTTCCTAATAAACCTCATTTCAATGAAGTCTCGAGAAAATTTCTTCCAACTTCTACTTCACCTTTGAGCAAGAATTATAGAGAAGGAGAAAGAACGAGGGATTAAACAAAAATCTGTGGCCAAGCCTTGATTCTTGAGTTTTTAATAAAATCCAGAGGGTCTATTATACAAATTATAGAGGATAACGAGGCATCCCCGGATAAAATATGCTATGCTATTTGAGACGGGGGTGTGGC
>Ga0334885_1002543_pt1 | contig 18625 bp, 15 predicted proteins | sample GraSluR1_MG_8_FD_207233 | JGI IMG/M metagenome (GOLD analysis project Ga0334885, IMG submission 207233) | Sludge microbial communities from methane-producing bioreactor in Wageningen University, Netherlands - Granular Sludge_31_05-R1 | ecosystem: Engineered > Bioreactor > Anaerobic >...
AATGAATATCATCTCAAAAACTATCAAGAAATTCTCTTCTATCTGTCTACACTTCCCTCGATTTATACCCGTGTTCTTCGGTTGATCGAAAAAATTAACCAACAAATACCTTCAAATATACCCAAAAAAATTATTATCGAAAAACCCTTTGGTTTTAATAAAGATAGCTTTATTCATTTAAACCAACTTTTTAATAAGTTAGCACCGGAGAGAAATATTTATTATGTAGACCATTACTTGGGAAAAGATACTGTTCAAAATATTATTGTTTTAAAAGCCGAGAATTGGTTTATTGAAAACTTATTATCAGCACGTTATGTAAAAGAAATTCGTATTGTTGTTAGCGAAAAGGAAGGAGTTGGTTCGCGGGGTCAATTTTATGAAGAAACCGGAACAATTCGTGATATTTTCCAAAATCACATATTGCAACTCCTTTCATTGATTGCCATGGACATCCCACCTCTTTGCCAAGAAGATAAAATTGAGTGTTCTTCCTTTATCGGTTCAATGCAACAGAAAAAAAGAGAAGTTATTCAAAATTTAAAACTTCCAGATACCAAAAAGATTTACCTTGGACAATATCAAAGCTACATTCAAGATATCTCCAATCCTTTAAGCAAAACCGAAACTTTAATCCGACTTCCTCTCTACATTTCCAGTCAACGTTGGTCGGGTGTTCCTTTTTGGATTATTACCGGGAAAAGGTTGGCTAAAAAAATCTCCTATATCGAGATTATTTTTCATTCAACCACCTCCAATGAAAATCGAATGATCATTGAAATTCAACCTGAAGAAAAAATTGATCTGGTTATTCAAGTCAAAATACCCGGTAAAAGTTTGTTGTCCTCCCCGGTCCGTCTTAATTTTAATTCATTAGGGACTTTCGGAATTAATAGCCCTGAAGCTTATGAAAATATACTTATTGATTGTTATCGAGGAGACAAAACCCTCTTTCCTGATTCCCAATTTATTCTCCATTCTTGGGAAATCGTAGATAAGCTAAGAAACCTAATTAACAAAGAACAAATCAAGGTGGAAAAATATGCGGATAACTATTATTATGCTGAAGACTTTTTAATTTAAAAAAAATAAAGGAAAATTATTGACTGACAGTTTTTTCTCCAATAACAAATTTTCCCTTTTGAACTATCTCAAAAACTGGATTTTCGAAATCAAGATCACTAATGAATTTTTGGCATTCTATGTAGTTTTCATCAAAGAAAATTTTCGATAGAGCAAATCCCTCAATGGTCTTATTATTATCACGATAGATAATACCGAGCGACTCAATCCGATTCCCATTTGTCGAAAGCACTTCAACAGTATCAACTAGCTGGAAGTCTTTATTATCGAGATTAATAAAACCCTTATTGCCTTTTAAGGTGGACTTGATTTCCCCTTTTTCGTCAAAAACTACCAATTCTACCCCATTCGGACAAGTTGCACGTGATGACTGTTTATTCAACCTCATTTCATCCGCTTCAAGAGTCCAAGAAAGAAGCCCTTTTTCCCAACCTCTTAAAACACCATCAGTTATAATAACCGGGGGATCTTCAGGTACTTCAACGTTCTCTTCAATCTTTTCTGAAGTCTCTGCCTCTTCCTGAGGAGGTTGAGACCGAACTAAATTAAAAACAATAAAAAAGGCAATGGTTAATATTAAAGCAATAATAACCAGTTTAATCCACATGTTTTATCGAGAGAACCTGAAAATAATCATTTTCTCTTTTAATCCTTCCAGTTTTTATAATCCAGTAAAATTTATTGAGCTTCATTTCGTTCTTCTTCCTATGATTTTTTATCAAGAAAAAAAATAAAAATCTACCCCCCCCATCTTTCAGGATGGAGGGTAGATTTACTAAGATACCATGGGTTATTTTTCTAACTCATACGGCCAACAAGCCAAACCACCATCCATCACCTTTACACCCTCAAATCCATTGGATTTCAATATTATTGAAGCCTCATAACCCCTTAAGCTCGCTGAGCAAAAGGTAACTATCTCTTTATCTCGTGGTAATTCGTCTAATTTTTGCTTAATAACGCCCAAAGGCATCAGAGTGCTCCCTGGGATTCTAACCTGCTGATATTCTTTAGGTGTCCTTACATCTAAAAGGATAAAATCTTCATTCCTTTTCCTTTTCTTTTCCACTTCTAAAGCCGATATTCCTATCATGGATCTATTCAATTTGTTCCGTATAACATTTGCTGCAACACAAACATTATCAATAGCCGAGGCATAAGGAGGGGCATATGGTATATCAAGCATCGATAGGTCTTCAATGGTTCCTCCATAGTAGAGAGCCGTTGCAACAGTATTTACACTCTTCATAATTTCTCCTGTTCCAACAAACTGGCCTCCCAATAGTTTCCCGTTGCGCTTATCAACAATAATTTTGGTAATCACACGCTTGGCACCGGGATAATAATGAGCCTTATCCGGAGCGGGTACCAAGGTATACTCAGCATCAAAACCCAAATCCTTAGCTTGTTTCATCCCTAAACCAGTTCGTGATACCGTGTAATCGAATAGCTTAAAAACAACTGAATTTAATCCACCTCGAAATACTTCCTGTCCTCCAGCGATATTAATAGCCACTGCCCTTCCTTGTTTATTAGCAAGAGAACCCATAGGCATATAAGCATTCTTCATACAAACTAAATTTTCTATTTCAACACAATCTCCTGCAGCATAAATAAATGAATCACTGGTCTTCATAAATAAATCAACTTTTATCCCACCGGTTTCTCCAATTTCTATGCCTGATTTTTTCGCTAAATCGGAATTGGGACGAAATCCAGTTGCAATAATAACCGCATCAGTATCATATACACCTTTGTCGGTAACAACTTTTTTAACGATCCCACTTTCTCCCTCCAGTCGGAGTATTTTCTCTTCAACTCTCACATTAACCCCTTTTTCCTGACAATAACGTCGTACTAAAATTCCAAGATCATCATCAATAATGGGAAGAATTTCCGGTAACATTTCTATGACAGTAACCAATAGACCACTTTTCACCAAACTCTCAGTCATTTCCATTCCGATCAAGCCGCCACCAATGATCACCGCTTTTTTTGCCATTTTTTCTTTTATGGTCCATCGAATCGCTTCGGCGTCTTCAATTCCATGAAGAGTATAAACATGGGACAAATCCATGCATCCCAATTCCATACCAGGTTGATCGACATCTATTGCTTTTATTGGTGGTATCATTACTTTTGCACCAGTAGCAAAGACTAGATAGTCGTAAGGCAAGGTTTTTATCTGATTGGTATCGAGGTTTTTTATTTCGACTTCTTTTTTTAACCGATCTACTTTTATAGCTTCGGTTCGATTGTACACTTTGACATTTTTGGTTTTCTCAAAAAATTCAGGATCACGCAATACTCCTACTGGAGTTTCCATTAATTCTCGCTGTTCTTTTATGTCTTCACAAATATAATAAGGTAAGCCGCAACCGGCATAGGATAAAAATTTACCTTTTTCAATAATAGTTATTTCTGCCTCATGATCTAACCTTCTTAGTTTTGCGGCTATTTTTGGACCAGCAGCAACTCCACCAATAATTACGATTCTTTTTGCCATCTTTTACCACCCCTATTTTTTATAAAACCTGTGAACGACATCTATCATAAACGAGCTTTAATATCCATTACGCTGTTATAAATGGCACCCAAACAATAAACAGCTACACCTCCAATAATGATTACTAAACCACCAATCACTCCACCAATATTTCCAATTATTGCTGAACTCATCCCGGGCATCATTGCATTCGATTCGTTGGATACATAGGGTGAACTTAGAAAACTCAAAAATCTACTCATTCCAAATAACGTAAAAACTATAACAATAATTCCAAAAACCAAAATTATAATCCCAAATATTTTTAAAAATATGCCCATTTTACCCCTCCTAAAATTTTCTTTTTTTAATTGTATCAAAATGCATGCCCCCGTAGCGAAGAACCATCCTCTATATTGAAAAAAGTAGAATTCACTCTCATCCTGACCTTCTTTGTAGGAACAGGGAGAAATTAGTATTTAAAGGCATCTTGGCGAGGAGCATAGCATCGTGGTAATCTCTCATATTCCATTTTATTATTCATATCCCTATGGTTTAAAAGAGATGAAGTTGGAATCGGTTTTGGTATAATAGTGGTATTAATTGACTTTCGATTCTTTCTATACTATAAAGTATTTAAAAATAAAATGAAGTAATCCTTTTTCAATTCACAGTAATAATTTATATAAGACTTCTTAGTTTTATAAATCTTCTATCCTTTAATACATGTATAAAAAAAAGAAAAAATGGGTTCATTTATAACAATTGAATACCTAATCAAAGCAAATTATTCGAGAAATTTAAGGAGGTGATATTATACAAAAAACCAAGTTCCCTAAATATTAAACTTTTGGAAAATTGTAAGGGAATTTTTGGGAGGGATAAACATGAAAAAAAATAGAATAGTATTGTTATTCATTACTCTGATTTTTGTTCTCTCTTTTACTCTCGGAGTATTTGCCAAGCATGGTGAGCCCCCGTACACGGTCGGGTTAAGCAATGGACCGTTTACCCATAGCTGGCGGGTACAAATGATTGAAAGTATTCAGCAGGAATTCGAGTTTTACAAAGAACAAGGATTGGTTGATAAGCTTATTATTCAAAACGCCGGTCCTGATGTTAATACCCAGATTGCCCAAATTCGTAATCTTATTGCCTCTGATGTTGATCTTCTGCTCGTTAATCCCAATTCTTCAACCGCACTAAACCCAGTTATGGAAGAAGCCCAAGAAGCAGGAATTACAGTTATTGTTTATGACATGCCAATTGATAACGAAAAAGTCCTGGATGTTTTTATGAATCAAGATTGGTGGATGGCTCCTCTTACTGAATGGTTTTGTGAAAAGTTAGATGGAAAAGGAAATATTGTATATATAAGTGGAATTGCCGATCAACCTGGGAACATCGAAAGAGACGTATCTGCCGATAAAATACTGGCCAAATATCCGGATATTAAACTTTTAGCGAAAGCTAATGGTAACTGGGACCAGGCAGCTGCACAACAAGTTATGAGCGATCTCCTGGCATCCTTCCCCCAAATAGACGGTGTTCTTACCCAAGATGGAATGACTTTGGGAATTATCCGAGCTTTCGAAGCCGCCGGGAGAGAAATTCCGGTGGTCACTGGTGAAACCCAAATAGCTTTTATTAAAAAGTGGAAAGAAATGAAAGACGCTGTTGGTTTTGATACGGTTGGAATCGTTAATCCACCAGGTTATGTTAATAATGCACTTGGCATAGGTTTGCGACTTTTACAGGGGAAAAAGCTGAAAGACGATGTCTTAGTCAACGGTCACATTATTTATGTTAAACCCAATCTGATTGTCGATAATAATAATATCGATGAGATTTATGAACAATATAAGGACTGGGCGGATTCCTATTACGTGAATTCCTGGTATAGCCAAGAAGAACTTGACGCTCTCTTTGAGTAACAATCTATAAAAGTTTCAGTCCAGGGCTGTTTAAAAACAGCCCTGGACTGAAACTCTGGGTCTAATGAATGTCATTCATTCTTGAAGCAAGAAACATAAAAAAAAGTTTTGACGGGGTAGTGGCTCTTTCTGACGCTAATTTTACCCTCAACCAAGGAGAAATTTGTGGTTTAGTCGGAGCGAATGGTTCCGGCAAAACTACCTTTGCTCGAATAATCAGTGGTCTTATCCGTCCTGATTCCGGTCGGCTCTACCTTTATGGATCTCAAATTCATTTAAAATCTCACCATGAAGCCGAAAAACTTGAGATCTCGATGGTCCATCAGAATCTCAGCCTGATACCGGAAATGACGGTTTGGGAAAATATCAATTTGGGACGAGAGTCGGCAACGCCCTTAGGGATTCTCAAAAAAGAAGAAGCTCTAAATAGAGCAGAAGAAGCTCTTCAAGAACTTAAGGTAAATATTTCTCTTTATGACAGAGTATCTCAATTAGCACCTTCAGATAAACAACTCTTAGAAATCGTTAAAGCTCTATCTCGTAGTCCAAAAATTTTAATTCTTGATGAGCCGACTGCTTCTTTGGGATTCAAACAAGTTGAAATACTATTTGAAAAACTGAATCAATTAAAAAACAACCGGGTATCAGTAATCTTTATCTCCCACCGGATTTGGGAAATAACCAGAATCTGCGATCGGTTAGTTGCTTTCCGCAATGGGAAAACCGTGGGTGAAGTTGACTTTCGTCAACAGCCAAGAGACGAAAGGCTGATTATTCCCCTTATTACCGGGAAAAAAGAAAATGAGGACGATAAAAGCATTCACGAAAAACGACCTTATCAAAGCTTTGATACCCATCAAATTGTTTTAGAAGTTGATAATCTTTCAAAAAAAGAAAAACTTTATAATGTTTCTTTTAAAATTCGAGAGGGAGAAATCGTCGGGTTGGGAGGTTTGAATGGCCAAGGTCAAGAAGAAATCCTCCTCATCCTATCCGGTTATCTGAGAAAAACCTCTGGGAAAGTTAAAATTAATAATCAAGAAGTATTTATAAAAAACTCTGGACAAGCAATCGAGCGTGGAATTTTTTTAGTGCCAGGCGATCGTCAAAAGGAAGGACTCTTTCTCAATCATAATGTTTTCACCAATCTTATTTACCCTCAGGTCGCACTGAAACAGCAGAGGTTTCTTCTGTCTTTAAAAGAGATGCGTCAAGCAGTTAATGCAACGATCAAAACCATATCATTAATCCCTCCGGATCCAAGAAAATTAGTCTCTCATCTCAGTGGTGGCAACCAACAAAAAGTTGTCATTGGCAAATGGTTATCCCTTTCTCCAAAAATATTATTACTTAATGACCCGACCAAGGGGGTAGATGTTGAAACCAGAAGAAATCTTTATAAAATAATTGCGGATTTATCCAGTCAAGGGGTTTCAGTCTTACTTTATGCCAGTGATAATGAAGAACTGATTGCGAATTGCGATCGAGTTTTAATCGTTTTTGAAGGGCAAATTGTTGAAGAAATATGTGGTGAAGGAATTTGCGAGGAAAATTTGATTGCCTGTTCGTTGCGAATACAGTAATGCCTTAAAAAAAGAAATTTATTGGAGAATAGTTGGTAAAAATGAAAAATCGATTAAATTGGAAAAGTATATATCAAAACCCTTCTTTCCCAAGTTTTCTCATTTTAATTGCTATTATTATCCTTAATGCTTTTCTTCAACACAACTTCTTTACCTACCGAGCTTTTAAATCAAATTTACTTACCTTTACACCTCTTATTTTAACCAGTATTGCTCAAGGATTAGTCATTTTAGTAGGCTGTGTGGATCTTTCACTAGGTGCTACCATCTCTTTGATAACGGTACTCATGGCTTCTCTTATGGGCGATTCATTATTGAGTATGGTTTTAGTTGTGTTTATCGGAACAGGATTGGCGCTTTTAATGAGCTTTATCAATGGTTTTATTATCAGTTATTTCGGCCCTCCTCCTCTTTTAACCACCTATGCTACTTCAGTGCTATGGTTTGGGATTGCTCTTTTTTTTATGCCAACGCCAGGGGGATATATACCAAGTCATTTTAGCAAAATGTATCGAAGCGATCTCTTTCCAAGCTTTCCAGTCGTGCTTCTTTTTCTCATCGGAGCTTTTTTCTTTCTCTTTTTCATGAGTAAAACCAGGTTTTTTAAACATATTTATGCTGTAGGAGGGAACGAAGAAGCTGCCTATGCCAATGGTGTGAACGTATTTCTCACTAAAATCAAGGTTTTTTTGCTGAGCGGGATTTTTATTGCTCTAGCGGCTATTTGTGTAGTAGCTCAAACTGCTACCGGTGATGCTCGTAGTGGATTAAGTTTTAGTCTTAACTCGGTTGCTGCTTCCATTATTGGAGGGCTTTCGTTCTCCGGTGGAAAGGGGAGCATTATCGGACCGATTATGGGAGGATTAATTCTTGGACTTCTCATTAATGTTCTTTATTTTGCCAACATAACCTCTTTTTACCAGGAATTTATGAAAGGAATTATCATAATTTTCTCCCTTGCGGTAGGAGCTATTCCAAAATATCTGAAAACCCGATCACTTTAAAGTGAGGGCAGGTAAACAATGAACAACAACAATTCTCCAATATTGATATCAGACAAAATAAAACCAAAAGAATTTTTATTTTCTAAATTGGCCATATCTTTTTATGCAATCATTCTTTTGTTTGTTTTTGGAGAAATTATTCTTCCCGGTTTCATTAGTTTTTCTCATGTGATGTCAGTTCTTCGGCTTTCAGTTTTTTTGGGTATTGTCGCTTTAGGACAAACCTTGGTTGTCTTATCGGGTAATGAAGGAATCGATTTATCGGTTGGATCAATCCTCTCTATTGGTGTTGTTTTGTCCGCATTTTTCCTTAATGGACAAAATATGAATATTCCTAAAGCTCTCCTTTTTACCCCTGCAGTTGGTTTAGCATTTGGATTGATTAGCGGGTTAGCTATCTCATACATTGAAATTCCTCCTATTATTATGACCTTGGCCATGGCCAGCGTTGTAGAAGGTACATCACTAATCATAACTAAAGGATTTCCAACCGGGAATGCTCCGCCTTTTTTGGAAACCATTGGGAGTGGAAAAATATTTAATATACCTTTTTTGATATTATTGTGGATTTTATTAATAATCATTGCTTCGTTCGTTCTTAAAAAAACCAAATGGGGAACCCTTCTTTATGGAGTTGGATCCAATAGCTTGACTGCGGAGCTGAGTGGAGTTAGGGTTAGACGTTTCCGTGTATTTGTTTATGGAATTTGTGGTGCTATTGCTGCTTTAGCCGGTCTTTTCCTACTAAGTTACACAGGAACTCCTTACCTCAATCTTGGAGCAACTTACACCATGCCCTCAATAGCTTCTCTGGCCATCGGGGGAATATCCCTTGCTGGAGGAAGCGGAAATTATATTGGCGCGGTGACTGGCTGTATCATTCTCACTACCCTCAATAGTATCCTGGTTGCCCTCCGAACCACCGAAGCTGTCCGACAGATTACTTTGGGCTTACTCCTCTTAATATTAGTAATTGCCTATACCGGACGAAGAAAAAGATGGTGAAAATAAAGATACAGATGATTAAAGGAGATGAATTTTAATGAGAATTGGTATTTTTACCAATTTATTTCAAGAAAAACCTCTTGAAGAGGTAGCCCAATATGTTTCTTCTTTAGGATATCAAATGGTTGAACTACCTGCCTGGGAAGGAAATACTCATCTAAATGTTGAAAAAGTGTTAAAGGGAGACCGCTCAGTTAAGAAAATGCTCAATAAATATAATCTTGATATTTCTGCCTTAAATTGTGGAATGCCAGGTCAATTGGTTTTAGGACCGCATGACGAATCAACCGACGAATTTGCCCCGTTACCTGATACGAACGAAAAAATAAAATATGCGATTTCAATGATGAAAAAAGCCGCACAGGCTGCTTCTGAATTAGAGGTTCCTGTAATTTGTGGGTTTGTCGGTTCCCATGTCTGGGACAAATGGTATATCTTCCCCCCTAAGAATGAAGAGTTATATGAAAAAGGATGGGAAGTATTCGCTGACCGTTGGGGAGATATTTTAGATACCTTTAAAAAATATGGGGTGAAATTTGCTCTTGAAGTTCATCCCAATGAGATTGCCTATAATATTGAAACCGCTCAACGAGCAATTCAAGCTTTAGAAAGCCGAGATAACTTTGGTTTTAACTTTGATCCGAGCCATCTAATATGGCAACTTATTGATCCAGTAGTTTTTATTAAAATCTTCAAAGAAAGGATTTTTCATGCTCACGCCAAAGATTCAGAGATACAGGAAGACGAAGTCCGGCGCTCAGGAGTTATCCCCACCGGTTCCTGGATGAGACCGGATCGTGGTTTTCGCTTTCGGGTGCCCGGTTGGGGTGACGTGAAGTGGAAAAAGGTTATGAGTGCCTTATTGAGTGTTGGGTATGATTATGTTCTTTCTTTTGAGCATGAAGACCCGGTGATGTCAAGGGAAGATGGTTGTGAAAAAGCCATTGAATTTCTCAAACCATTAATCATAAAAGCTCCACTTCTTAAGGTATGGTGGTAAATTTCGATAAAAAACCTACTTAAGGCATTTAACCTGTATTTTTATATTATTTCATTTTTTCCATAAATTCTTGAGTTTGCGTAAGATTGGGAATTCCCGTACGTCCTCCTAATTTTGTGCACTTCAGAGCAGCAACTGCATTGGCAAAACGAGCAGTGTAAACCATATCCCAATTTTTCAAAAGACCAAATACGAAGGCACCATGAAAAACATCACCACAACCAGTGGTATCAACAACATCTACTTGGTATCCTGGAACTTGAAAGTTTTCATTTCCAGCTTTACCCAAACATCCTCTTTCTCCCTGGGTTAAAATAACTACCTTTGGACCTAAGGCAGCAACTTTTTCTATGGCAATATTTGGATTTGAAGAATGAAAATTTCTAGCAAAAGTTTCTGAACCGATTAAAACATCAGTTAAGGCCACTAAATTTTCTCTTTGTTTATCCCAGTTATCTATATCCAAGACAATTCTTCTTCCTTCAGTATGTTCACGAAAGTATCGGGCAGCTTCATAAGCGGTTTCCGGTTCATGGGCATCTAAATGAAGGATTTTCCCTTGGCAAAGAAAATCGGGATCAATTTCATTCAGCCTTAAAGGAGTTAAATTTTTATACCAAAAAATAGTTCTTTTTCCACTCTTTTGATCAATGATACAAAAGGCAGTCAGGCTCATTTTTCCCTTTTCCTTAACTAGCTGGCTAATATCTACTCCTTCTTGAAAAAATTCCTTAGAGAGAAATTCTCCTGACTCATCATCGCCCACTTTCCCAACGAAAGAGACTTTTGCGCCTAAACGAGCTAAGGTTACCAGAGCAGTAGCAACCTCTCCACCACCCTGACGAAGAAAATCTTTTAGGCGAATCCGCTGATCAAGCTGGGGGTAAGATTCAACAATTCCTAAGTTATCAAGAGCGACATGCCCAACTCCTACTACATCAAATTGCGGCATTTATTTCTCCTTTTAATAAATAATTCAATTTTTCTAAAAATTGATAATAAAATTTTATTTCGAATTATTAAATTTCTGAATCGATCGTTCAATCCGCTTCCCAATGCCCGGGTCACGACGTGCGTCTACATATTGACCCTCTTGGAGAGAGAGAGCCGGAGCAATATATGATATCACTATGAGCCCTTGCGAGCCCATTTTTTGAAACAATTGTTGGTAATAATGATCAATTCGATTATCCTCAAGATTAAAATCGCCAACCATATAAACCAGTTTTTTTTCGGCAAGAGCATGCCGAAGACGAGCAGCCTCATCGAGATGGTCTAAATTGAGGTTATGGATAGCTATCAATCCGCGAGTCGATAGAAAATTTTCAATGTGTTGATTTGCACAGCCACAAAAATGAATAACTCCTCCCCCAAAAGCTTCAAGAATCTGACTATTATAAGGAACTACGAATTCACGATAAAGATCTTTTCCAAAAATAACCGAATCATCATCGGAAATCCAAACGCCCCCAAGGCTTCCGGGGATTTTTACACCTAAAACATAGGCATCATCATCCAGGCTCTGACCGGCAACTTCTTTTTGAACACCAATCCATTCAATCAAAGAATCGGTAACCAGCTGCATTAAATCATGGATCATCTCGGGATGATCATGCATCCAGTAAATCATTTTATCGTATCCGACAATCTGCAAAGCGGTCGTCAATGGCCCCTGGCAATCGGTAACCCCCACGGGAAAATCAGTGTTTTCTCGCATATATCGAATGGTGTTGAGAACCCGAGGCATGAGCCCATCTTTCAAAGGATTCGGCTTTTTTAAATCTCGTATTTGCTGAACATCTCGAATGGTCGGCAAATCAACAGCCGGATCCATTTTGTCCAGGAATTTTACATCAATCCCAAAACCCGAGGCAAGAACTCCTGTTCCAAACCAGGGCATTAAAAAAGGAATATAAACATCATGGTACTCTCGCATATGGGTTTCAATTTTTTGAGCTTGGTAATTGGTCATGATTGAAGGATCTTCGCTACAATATCCATCGGGAATTTCCTCCGATAAAGCACCGAACAACCAATAATTTACATCGTAAATGATATAAGGTGCTTCTTGGTTTTTAAATTGAAATGCTTCTCTGATACGATTTTCCGATTGAATATTTCTCTCCCGATATCTTTCTGAAGTATTCATTTGTACTCTCCTTAAAGTTTGCTATTTTTCCATAAATTTTTTATAAAAGACCCTTTCTCTTTTTGCTTAACGTATCAATCATTACTGCAACTAAAAGAGTTGTCCCAATAACAAAAGTATTCCAATAAACATCAACCCCTAAAAGGGTAAGAGAATTTTGAATTAAAGCCATCAAAAGGGTTCCCAAAAAAGCTCCCGCAACCGTTCCTTCTCCGCCCTGTAAACTTGCACCACCAATAATAACCGCAGAAATAACCCTGAGCTCCAAACCAGTACCTGCCGATACCGATGCCGCTCCTAAGCGAGCCGTCATAATGATACCAGCAAATGCTGCTAATCCACCGGCAAGGGCATAATTAAATACTTTCATTTTACTAACATTAATTCCCGATAACAAAGCCGCTCTTTCATTACCACCAATATAATAATTTTGCCGAAAAAATTGGGATTTTCGCAGTAAAAAATCTCCTATAATAACCAAAATAATGGCAATTAGAATTGGATACTGAACATTAAAAAACTTACCTTGACCTAACATTTTAAAAGAATCAGGAAGACCGGTAATATTTTTCCCTTTGGTTATCACCAACAAGAGACCCCGAACTAAATTAAGCATTCCTAATGTGGTAATGAATGGATTTATCCCAATTTTTGATACTATCAAACCATTACCCATACCAATTAAAACTCCTAAGCCAATTCCTACCATAATTGCTAAAATAACTGGTATTCCCCTGGACATCAACATTGCTGCCATTGCTCCGGTAAAACCAACGGTTGAACCCACAGACATGTCGAATCCACCTGAAACCATTAAAACTGTCATTCCAATAGCAATGATACTTTCAATCGATAGACTTAAGAGAGTGGCTAGAATATTCCCCGAGGTAAAGAAAATCGGTGACAATATAGTCATAAGAACTACGGCACCAATAATAATGAATAAAATCATGAATTCATGTATTTCAGTTAAGCTTCGCCATAGGTTTCGATGATTTTTGGTTTGCTCTCGTTGACTCATTCGATTTCTCCTTTAAGAGTTTTCTCAAGTTAGCGTGTTCATTTTTCTGACGCCTGTTGCACAAGTAATGACTCTTTCTTCGGTTGCTTCATTTTGATTAAATTCTCCAACGATTCGTCCACCCCTCATTACTAGGATACGATCACTTACACCTAATATCTCAGGCAAATCAGATGATATCATTACAATACCAATTCCTGATAAGGTTAAATCACGCAAAATTTTATAAATTTCCCTTCGGGCTCCCACATCGACTCCTCGGGTTGGCTCATCAACAATTAAGACGTTTGGGTTAATCCCCACCCACATGGATAACAATACTTTCTGCTGATTTCCACCCGATAGGTTTCTGACTTTTTGAAAAACTGTCGGAGTAATAATTTTAAATTGCTCTTGTGATTGTTCAGCAAAAGAAGTAATTTTATTTTCATCAAGAATATTCATTCTCTTTATAAATCTTTTCATATCAGGTGCTATCAAGTCTTCTCGATAACTCATCTTTAAAAAAAGCCCTTGTTGTTTTCTATCCTCTGTTAAGTAGGCAATTCCTTCTTGGATGGCATCGCCGGGGGAATGTATTGATAGAAATTTCCCATTGAGCTTTATGCTTCCCTCAGAAAATGGCTCTAATCCAAATATTGCTCTGGCTAATTCTGTTCTTCCCGCTCCAACTAACCCAGCTATTCCTAATATTTCTCCTCTTTTCAGAGAAAAAGATACTTTGGTGAAGATTCCATCTTGAGAGAGGTTTTCAACCTGAAAATATTCCTCACCAATTTTTGAATTCCGTTCTCCATACATATTTTGAATTTCTCGGCCTACCATGAGCTTTACAATCTGTTCCTCATTTACTTCAGAAATGTTATGAGTATCTATATATTTCCCGTCCCTAAAAATAGTTACCCGATCAGCAATTTCAAATATTTCTTGAAGATGATGAGAAATATAAACAAATGATACTCCTTTTTCTTTTAAGAGCTTAATGTTCTTAAATAGAAGTTTGGTTTCTATCTGGGTTAACGAAGAAGTTGGCTCATCCAGTATGAGAACTTTTGGATTATAGGAAATTGCTTTAAGAATTTCAACGACTTGCTGCTCAGCAACCGACAGTCCTTTTACTGGAGTTCGAGGGTCAACCTCCATATTAAAATATTTTAAAACCTCTGATGTTTTTTGATACAAAAGATTCCAATCAACCAATTTCATGCGCTTAAGAGGTTGACGATTGGCAAAAATATTTTCAGCGATAGAAAGATTTTGTACTAAACTCAATTCCTGATAAACAACGCTTATTCCCTCCTGAGATGCATGGTAAGGGTTTTGTAATTTAACTTTTTTTCCTTCTATGAATACATCTCCACTATCAGGTTTATACACTCCTCCTAAGATGTGCATTAAAGTACTTTTCCCAGCTCCATTTTCACCCACCAGGGCATGGACTTCACCCTTCTGTAGTTGAAGCTGAACTCCATCAAGAGCTCGAACTCCGGGAAAGTTTTTTACGATATCTCGTGCTTCTAAAATTATTGATTTATTCATGAATTCCTCCAATAACGCTGAGTATCACTGATATTCCTGCACTCTTTCCTCAATCGAATAAATAACCAATAATCATAAAGGAGCGTGATAATGGATACACGCTCCTTTATGATTATTAATTTATCTTTGGTTAGATTAATCTCTCATAAAATATTCATAATTCGATTCATCTACAATAACAACACCAGTATCTATAACAGCTGGGGTTCCTGAGATCTTAGCTTTTACATTGTCGCTGGAAATTGGAATGTCATAATTATAAAGATTAAATAGAATCTGAGTACCGTAAAATGGCATTAAAGCGGTCTGCTGAGCGACCGACGCTGAAATGATCCCGTCTTTAATGTATTCTAAAACATCATTTCCTCGATCCATGGAAACAATCTTAACCTGACCTGCTTTCCCGGCTTCATTAACCGCGGTAGCAGCCCCAGCCCCACCAGCAGCTTCAACACAACCAATACCAGCTAAGTCTGGGTACTTTTGAAGAAGAGCTGCAGCAGCTTGAGCGGCAACCGTTGGGTCTGACTGAGTATCAGCAATCTGTACTATTTCAATATCAGGATATTGAGCTAAAGCATCTTTATATCCAACAATTCGTTCTTCAAGGTTTGATTGGCCTGGTCTGGTCATTATTGCAACTTTCCCTTTTTCACCAACGAGAGAAGCAAGCTTTTTGCCTCCCTCAAAACCTGCTTGATAGTTGCCCGTTCCAACAAAGGCAATTCTTTTTGAACCTGGTAAATCGGCATCAAGTGTAACAACTGGGATACCTGCATCAATGGCTTTATCGACTATCGCGTCGAGTGAAGGTTCAAAACCGACTACCAATATCCCCTGGGGTTTTTTGGCAATTGCCTGTTCAAATGCGGTGATCATGGCTGCCATATCAAAATCAGCCGGTCCAACATACTCAGTTTTTACTCCCAAATATTTTCCAGCTAATTCCATTCCTAATTTATGGTCATAAAAATAATCTAAACTTCCTAATGCTGAAACTTCAATATAAAGTTGTTCAGAAATTGGTAATTTTTCTTCAGCAAACGCCGGAATTATGAAACTGAAAACACATACTGCTACCATGATAAAAATCATCATCTTTTTCATTTTTTTCCACCTCGATTTATTTTTTTCTAAAACTGCACTTCATAAATTATTCAGATTTCACCTCCCAACCCTATTTTTATCATAACCATAAATATAAATTAATGATTTGCAAATTATTTATATTTTAAGAACAATAATATTGCTTATTGAATTTTTCATTCAGTTAAATTTTTTAACGGTTTTCTTGAAAGGTCTCAAAAAAAGCGAGTAAATTTTCTACCGGAATTTTTGCTTGAATATTATGGACATTAGCAAAAACAAACCCTCCATTGGGCTTAAAAGTATTCATCAAATATCCGACTTCTTGACGAACCTCCTCAGGAGAACCAAAGGGAAGAGTTGATTGGGGATTCACTCCCCCTCCCCAAAACGTAAAGTCTGAACCAAAATGTTCTTTAAGTTCTTTCGGGTCCATTTTGGCTGCAGAAACTTGCACCGGATTAAGAATATCAAAACCCGCTTCTTTTAAATCAGGGAGAAGATCAAATACTGAGCCACAGGTATGGATGAAGACTTTCCACTGAGTATTTTGGTGTATCCATTCATTCATTGCTTGGTGATAAGGTTTAAAGAGTTCTCGATAAAGAGCTGGTGAAATAAATGGACTATTCTGGGATCCAAAATCAGTCCCCGATAGGACGATAACCTGAATTCTCTCACCAACAGCTTCATAGAATAATTTAAGATTCTTTAAACCAATTTCAGTCATCCGAGAAAATACCTCTTTTAAAAAATCCTTACGAGTCATGAGGGAAACATACCACTCCTCAACTTCTCTAATCCCTTGAGGATTTTTCATACCTGGTCCTGGAACCAAAGCAATATCACCTAAGTTAGTTCCAGGTACTCCACCAAAAACCACAGCGCGGTCGGTTTCCTCGTAGAGTCTTTTTGCCTCTTTTTCATAGTAAGCCAGGTCTTCTCCGTTCATAATCGAATATTCTTCAACTTGGTCTTCCACTTTCAGCTTCGATTCATCAACAATTGGCTTTTGCCGCATAATAGAATCGTGATAAAAGCCGTCTTTCGGCATTCTCATTGAGGCAGGTACCGAACGATCACCTTCAGGATACTGAAGAATATCACCATTCGGTTCTGGTATAGTATTAAATTTCTCCGGAACCAAAACTGGTGTTCCATCAAAAAAAGTCCACGGTTTCCAATTTTCATTTTTAAAGCCGAAGAAATTTTTGATAGATGGTAATGGAACTGTATCAATTCCCAATACATCCCGGAGATCATCGTCTACTTCTCCAAGCATTTGAAAGGGATCAAACACTTTTACTGGGTCATTTTCCCCGGTTAACCCCAAAGCAACTTTTAACTTATGAAGACTACTTACATGAATACCACTAATGAGTGTTGACCCCAAATCCAAAGGAACTTTATCCGGAGTTTGGTGGTTGATTGCAGCTAAAACTCTCTCTCGAGAAGTCATATTATATATCCCCTTTCTCAATCCTTCTATTATTCATTAATAAATTAAATAGATTTTTTAATCCTCTCAATTTCATCATCGGTCAATTCCTTATCAAAACTACGAATTCCTGATACCTTAAAGCCGTGTTTTAAGGCAAGGGTACTTATTTCTTTCACACGTTCAACTTGCACTTCTTTCCCAAGAGTAAAATCTTCAAATCGGCCTTCTAAGGTCAAGATCATCGTTTCCGACATACAAGCATAAGCTTTACCTGGTGGATATCCAAAATTCATTCCAAATACAGGCTCTCCAGGCACATCGACAATTCCGCCTTCAATAACTAAAATATCCTTTCGGGACTGCATGATTTCTTTAGCTACATTTCGAGGTCTTGACACATCACAAACCACGGCTCCACGTTCAATCCAATGACTCTGAATTATGGTCTCAATAGCCGAAGTAACGGTTAAAATCATTCGACATCCTTTGATCCCTTGTTCGATATCGGTAAATTTTTTCACTGGGTGAGAAGAAAATTGTTCAACTTCCTGCTGGACATTCTGAACTTTTTCATGATCACGCCCAATAATCCTAACTTTCTTTTTTTCTCGTGCTAAAATGAGAGCACAGGCCCTCCCAATTGAACCAGTAGCCCCTACTATTGCGTACTCTTCATTGTCAAAGTCGATTGACATCTTTTGGGCTGCAATCATAGTTGCTTCCAAAGCAGTTGCTACAGTATAACTATTACCGGTAGTAACGGCAATATTCAAGCCTTTTTTTGGTGTAATCCCCCCATCACCGGCTACTGATGTGAAAGCACCTAAACCAATAATTTGAGCTCCGAGTTTTTCTGCCAATAAACCGCACTTATGGATTTGCTTCGATACAAAAGGAAATGGGTATTCAATGAGAACCCTTGAAGTCATAGGTAGACCCACGAACCACCCTTTGATTTCCTTCCCAGTCGCCCGTGAGCGAATCCCGGTTACATGGGATAAAACGAACGGCGATATGTGAGAGGCAAGATACTCAACTGACCGGTTTGGTAAAAAACGGAGAATTTTCTTATGATCCTTGATATCTTGAGCGTTCATTGCATGGATTATAAAAGCAAAGCTATCCAAGAAACTCACCTTCAACCTTTCAATACAGTGATAAGTCAAAAATCTCAAAACATAAACTAAAACGATAAAATGCAAACACCTTCATGCTCATTCACCTTTTGAATCGGAAGAAATTATTTTTTTAAAGCTCTATTTGCTTCTCTCTTCAAATTCCCTTTTCCTCTCTTG
>Ga0334885_1002549_pt1 | contig 18602 bp, 17 predicted proteins | sample GraSluR1_MG_8_FD_207233 | JGI IMG/M metagenome (GOLD analysis project Ga0334885, IMG submission 207233) | Sludge microbial communities from methane-producing bioreactor in Wageningen University, Netherlands - Granular Sludge_31_05-R1 | ecosystem: Engineered > Bioreactor > Anaerobic >...
CAAAATCGTCCCAATTGGTGATAATCCCTTGCTTCTCTTCTACCCAGTTCCTGGTTCCTCTCGACAAACTTGCTGTATCATCGGTTTTTCTGATCTGTGATGGAAACTCCAAACCAATTCCAGGAATATCGATAATCATGGCATAATCATACCCCATCCGATACCACCAACGAACATATTGTCGGATATACTGCCTTTGAGTTAGAGAAGTGAGTGAGATAATTTCTTCCAAAAAATATTTCTGACTAATTGTTGAAATAATTTCCTGATCAATCAACAGCTCAACCTGGTGGACTTTAGTCGGCTTTCTTTTTTGGGTGATAACCTCGATAAATTGTTGAAAATCCGGTTGAGCTTTTTTCTTGAGAATATTCTCAATTATTTTCATAGGAACTGGTCTCCTATAATCTAAAAATCGATGCCATTTTTTGGATTATCTTTTCTAATTCATCTGGGCAAACCACTAATCGGTGACGCCAATTTGGATATTCGGTAATGGTTCCAGGTAAATTAATTTGAATATCACTTTTCATTAAATCATCCAAATTGACTATTTTCAATATAGAAGAAGTTTTAGATAGGTAGAAAAGGACGGCTTCAAGAAAGTCATCAAAACTATCAGGTTCTCTTAAATAATCCCATTCAATCAACCGGCTTTTTACCCCTGCAATTCTTTGTTGACGAATCTGGTGTTGTACTGTTGCTTCCTCTGAAGTAAATAACCCTAATTTTTCTCGTAAATCGATATCTTTCCCTTCCAAAAATGCTTTCAAGGGGGGCATATCATGAGTTCCAATGGTCACCATGGTTTCTCTTGGATAATGGTTTGGTGCTGGAATGAAACCATTTTGATCACTCTCGAAATAGAAAACTCGAGTTGAAAGAATTTTATAAGCTCTCATGGCTTCTCTCACCTGAGGAGGAACCGTGCCCAAGTCTTCACCTATAACAATTACTTTTTGACGATGGCTCTCGAGAGCAACAATCCCTAATAAATCCTGGAAAAAAGATCGAACATAGGTCCCACATTTTGGATCACATCCTTCGGGAATCCAAAATAATCGATACAATCCCATAATATGATCGATACGAAGAAAGGAACAATATTTCATATTGGCTTGAATGAGTGAAATAAAATGAGAATAATGATTTTCTCTATCCTTCCAAGGGTTCGCCGGTGGAAAACCCCAATTCTGACCAGCCGGTGAAAAATCATCAGGAGGAGCACCAACTCGCTGAGAAAATACAAATAGGTCCTGATTGAGCCACGACTCAATACCGGTTGGGGAAGTTCCCACTGGCAGGTCAAAAGCCAGCATATCCGACGACTGAAAATGGGTTTTCAGATAGAGCTCCATGAGCCATTGTAAAAAAACAAAATAATAGACTTCCTCATGATTTTGATCAATAAATTGGGCGATAGCACCCTTATCACCTCTCTGAAAATCAAGGGGCCAAGATCGGAAATCCCAACCTTGTCTTAAAGCATAAGCTTGGAAAAAAGCTGAATGGAGAATTCGTATTCCTTCATTGGTTAAAAAGTCAGAAAAACTTTTTTTATTCAAATCAGCCGAATTAATCTCTCTTTTCCGCCAAATTTGAAAAAAACTGCGAAGAATTTGATCTTTTCTCTTCCATGCGGATTCGTAATTAAGAAGTGAAGGATCTTGAGGAGATCGATCCATGAATAGGGAGAAAGATTCTGGTGCATTCAGCTCATGGTTCGCTGCTAATATTTGGGCAACCCATTCCAAAGGAAGATAAATGGGATTCCACTCTAACCGATCCGCTGGATAATAAGGGCTGATTCCATACGGCATTCGATTTTCTAAGAGATGGATGGGAAGTATCCCTAAAAAATTGCCACCGTATTTCTTAAGGAGATTACTCATTAATCTCAGGTCTTGCAAGTCTCCTATTTCCTGCTTTTTTCTGGTATTGGTTGAATAAACGGCTAGGTTCAAACCCCAAAAGTTTTTTCCTTCGGGAAGATAACAATATTTTGGAGTAAATATAAAAAAACTTTTATAATATAAAGTATTCAACGTGGTTCGAATTTCAAAATTGAGGGGATAATATCCCCACTCTAAATCCGGTGGAAGAGGAAAGCTCCACTTTTGGTTTTCAACTCGAAAGGGAATTTCCAAGATAACATCTTCTCGAGTGAAAAAGAGTGATCCCACAAGCCAATTCAATTGAGGAATAAAAGTAATCTCGAGATTTGAGGCAACAATAACCGGTGGAATAGGAAAAGCTATTTCTTCTGCTTTTCGATGGATATTTTCCTTCCAACCTGACCCGTTTTGAGAATATTCACCGAAAGAACCAAGAAGGTTTACTAAAACTTCATCTTCAATTTGAACATGATTCCCATGAATATCATAATAATCGGTTTCTATTCCGAATAATTGAGCTAATTTTCTCATTTCGCTCATATAACTCCACCTTTCCCTCTTTCATCTTTCATGATACACTACCTCGAAAATGGAATGAATACCTAGTGTAAGTTTTTCTATTTTTTTAAAGAATAAATAGAAATTTGCTTAACCAAAGGATTAATAAAAAACCTTCTTTTTAGAAAAAAATCAGTTATTAAACTAGTTATGCCGGTAAGAAAAGAGGATGGATTGTGGATCTCGCTATTGCATTATTACATGGAACAGTTGACCTATTCGTTGAATTCCTTTCACCGATTAGTCCCTATTTGATTAAAACCTATTCAGTAGAACCCCGAACCATTGCTATGCTCATTGCATCAATAATGCTGATGACGGCTTTAAGTCAAATTTTCTTTGCTATGGTTCTTCCCAGGGTGAAAAAACAATGGCTTTTGCTCTATGGAATTGTAGCTTTTGTCGTTCTTCCCACTTCACTGCTTTCATTCAAAATGAACATTATTGGACTATACTTGGTATTTTTTACGGTTTTTTTGGCCAATGCTGCCTACCATCCTTTTGGTACAGCTTTGGCCAATCGCAATCAAAGCTCCAAAACGGTTACCTCTTTTGTGTCGGGAGGCATTGTCGGAGGGGCCTTGGGTCCAATTTTTATTACCTGGTGGGTTGGAAGCCTTGGGCTCAATAAAATTATCTTTTTTAATCTTTTAATTTTTATTATTCTTCAACCGATTCTATGGAAAATAAAAAGAAATTTCACTCCTATCACCAAACATCCAAATTTTTCTTGGAAGTCATTTCCAATTCTCATCCCAATTTGGATCATGGTTGGTTTAAGAACTTTCTATATGTCTTCTCTTCACACCTATTCACCAATGTATAGCAACTTTCGAGGGTATAGTCTTATTATTGGCGGTTCACTTCTCTCTCTTGGTTTGGTTTCCGGCCTGTTTTTTAATATCCTTGGTTCTCGATTTCGGATTCGATTCAACAATTGGCTGGTCAATGTGGTATCTTTTGCTGGAATGGGACTCTTTTTAAACATTTTTGTTCATATCGATTCTCTCGTTTTATTTATACTCTTCTATGTTCTTTCTGATTCATTTATGTTTTTCTCCATGAGTTCGAACGTCATAGAAGCCCAAAAAATTCTCCCCGGGCATCCAGCTTTCGCCGCATCGGTTTCAATGGGTTTAGCCTGGGCAACTGGATATCTACTCCATTTAAGCTATTCGTCTTTTTTTGGAAATCAGGTTGGTTTTGTCCTCAATAGTATCGGAATCTTCTCTCTTATTACCTCAGGATGTTTACTCATTTTCTCCCGTTTCTTTGGGAAAATACCAAAAGAATCATGAAAAAAAGTTATTCCCTCTTTCGGTTTTTTTCTCCTCAGTTTTTAATATTAATGTTGGTCGCTTTTGTTGCCAATTTTACCTATATATCAACTTCAATTCTTTTCGCTCTTTTTGCCAAGAAAATTGGTCTTAATGTTACTGAAACTGGAATTGTCATTGCAGCTTTAACCTTAGGTGCGCTCATTGGTGGACCAATCTGGGGTAAATTTGTTGATCGAACCGGAAAAAGGAAATTTACTATTCTCATCAGCATGATTGGTCAGGGTGTTTTTTGTCTTATCACTCCCTTTATATCTGGTTTTTTCCCTTTATTGATGGTGAGGTTTGGTTTTGGTTGGTTTTGGGTCGCTCAAACACCAATTGTGAATGAAATCATTATTAAAAAGCGGAATATCGAAGCCAGAAACCGTGAACTGAGTTGGATTAATATCATACGTGGTGTCAGCTATTCCTTTGCTATGCTCATTTCTGGTTATTTCAGTGATTTCGATCCGACCTGGAATTTCTACTTAGCAGGCTTCGTTTCCTTGGCAATAATTTATCCAATCTTTCTTTTGAAAAAAGTCGATGGATTAAGGAGCCAAAAAGAAGGTTTAAAAATCGATAATCGATGGATATTAAGAAGGAAAAATTTTCTTTTTTATCTCCCAATTTTCCTTCGATCAACAGCCGTAAACGGACTTTCTTTTTTCATCCCATTGTTTTGGAAGGAAAAGGGTCTGTCGGCAGCTTTCATAGGTATGGTTTTAGGAGTATCTAACTTCATTCAACTAATGTTTTTTCCAATCGTAGGAAAAACCTGTTCTCGGAAAACAAAAAATATCCCTACAATTATACAGTTTGGATATGCCTTAACTATGATTCCATTTATCGTAGCTCCATATCTCTATCGCGGGACATCAGTCTTCATTCCTCAATCGGTTCTTAGTATTAGTTGGGTGTTTTTCTATATTGGCTCTACCCTTCTCTTGGGGGAAATAGCTCCCCATTCCCAGAGAACCGAAGCTTTGGGGTGGATGGAAACCGCCTTTAATCTAGGAGGAACCATCGGCCCCATTGCTTTCTCATTGGTTCTTGCTGAAAGCAGCAATAACTACCTGCTATCTTTTTTAAGTTTTTCTTTGCTGGTTTTTTCTGCTTTGATTATTTTTTCCTCCTATGAAAGGAGATATCATAAAAGCTAAAAGTGCCACTCAGCAAAGTCTATGAATGATTCTTAAAAAAATTGGTTCGAACTAAGGCTTGCTTAATGACAATAGCAATAGCTCCTCCTACTAAAGCAGTTATCAATTGAGGAAATTGCATCATTTTTGCAACTGGAGGAGGAACGCTTACTAAAAAAGTTACCGATTGAGAAAGCACCAAATATTTAGCAATTGATCCAATAACAATCCCCAATCCCAGGAAACCGATATTATTTTCTCTTCTTGTGGTAATCAAAAAAAAGACGATCACTAATGTTACATTCCCTAACATAATGAAAGGGATCATCGGTCCCATCGGAGCCGGTAAAATACCCCGAGAAAAAGCTACCCAAGGTGTAAACAAACCAATAACCATCCCACTTGAAACTCCCACCATCATAGTTGCTAGCAGTAAAAAGGCATTGACTAATGGCCCAGTAATAAATTGCGGCAAGCCAAGCAATTGGATAACCAAGGTAAGAGCAAAAAGGACTGCTGTTCGACTCACCCATCGAATCATTGATTGAGAGGTACTTTTCATTTTTTTTATTTTCTCCTCTTGGTTTGAATTATTTTCATTTTCTCATTCAAGTGACGAATGTCATCCCGTAACTCCAAATATAATCGATACCAGGGAAGAAGACTCTCCCTTAATTCAGGATCCGGTTCATAGATTTTTGCCAAATGAAAGGTTTTCCGATAGGCATCTTCCGGATCATTATACAGTCCCACCGCCATTCCAGCTAGGATTGCTGCTCCTTTACAACTCCCTTCTTTGTCTTGGGGAACTAAAATTTTTTCATTTAATACTGCTGACTTGACCTTCATCCAAAAATCGTTCTGAGTACCTCCCCCGACATTGGTTACTCGTTCAACCTGAATATTTAAGTTTTGCGCCATAATATCCCATAAATCCTTATATTCAAAGCCTAAACTGATGATCAAGGATTTAGTGAGGTCGGCTTTTTCCATCTGCCCTTCCAAATTTATAAAAGCACCGCGTGCACCGTCATAATCAGCCCCCAGGAGATATGGGAAAAAAAGACTAACTTCTTTGGGAATCTCTTGGGACATCTTTTTAAGATACTGATAATTTTCGTTAACCAGTTTTAAAAACCATTCCAAAGAATATCCGCCGCTGTAAATCCCACTCATTCCATAATACCGTTCTGGTATAGCATGATGTCCCCAGCTAAAAGAACGCTTTAGCTGGGAAAGATTGATTTGAGGGATGCTATCTAAGGCCATAGTCAGATTTTCAGTAGTTCCGGTTGAAATAAGAACCTGACCCTGCTTAAATACCCCCACTGCGACTGCTGCACACAAGTGATCATGCCCGCCGGTAACTACTTGAAGGTTCTCTGGTAATCCGGTAAGGCGGGCGATATTTTTTTGGATTGTATCTAAAACTATTCCCGATGGAGTGAGCTTTGGCATTTTTTCAAGAGGTACTCCAATGTTATCGAGTAACTCTTGAGACCACTGTCTATTTTGTTGGTCAAAAAACATGGTTCGTGAAGCCAAAGAATAGTCAAAAGAAAGCACTCCAGAAAGAGCAGATAAAACATATCCTGACATCGAAGTCCAATAACAAACTGATTGAAAAATCTCTGGTTCAAATTTTTGATGCCATAAGAGTTTATATAATGAGTATTTTGATTGAGGCGACAAACCAGTTAATCGATAGATATTATCACTTTTGATGGTATCTTTCGTTTCTTGAAAAATGGTATCGGTTCGAGTATCAAACCAGGCCGGACTTTTGGTAATCGGTTGAAGGGATTTATCCAAACCAACCATCACTTCAGCAAAGCTTGATATGCTCAAGGCAACGACTTCTTTTTTTGCACCAGATGAAAAACTTTTTAAGTTTTCCAACAAAACGTTCAAAACTTCCTGAGGTTGGTAACATCCACCATATTCATCACTTATAAACGGGGTGGGAAATGCCCTTTCTTCAACAATATCTCCATTTTCTGTAAAAATAATGATCTTGGTGTTAGTCGTTCCAATATCAATTCCCAACAAACAGGCCATTTTCTCCTCCAGTTCTCCCAAAATTTCGAAAAAAGAACTTAAATTTTATGAATTCAATGCTGAAGAAAGAGCTTCTTCTATATCCTTTTGGTCCTTGGACATCAGATGAAGAATACAATGGGTGGGACATTTTTCCACACATAAACCACATAACGTACATTTTTCCTGATCGATCTGGATCACTCCATCCTGGAAATGAATGGCTTGAACTGGACAGGTTTTCACACATAGTTGACATTTTATGCACCCCTTACTGCAAACCCGCCGTACTTCCTTTCCACTAGCTGGAGAAGAACATGCTAATCGAACTTGTTCTCTCCCCGGAACTAAGACTAATACCTTGCGTGGACACTCCTCAACGCATTTTCCACAACCAGTACATTCTTCCCAATCAATTACTGGAAGACCGGTTTCAGGATTGATATGAATAGCGTCAAAGGGACAAATTTTCTCGCAGGTGCCCAATCCCAAGCAACCATTAACACAACCGATATGAGATACACCTAAAACCGCTGCTGCTCGACAATCATCAATTCCTTGGTAAGCACCTAACTCTTGAACTGTTCCTTTTCCGCCCTGACAGACCAACATTGCCTTTTTGGTTTCTAAATTTCCAGTGGTTTTTCCAGTAAGCTTAGCGATTTCAGTCCACACTTTCACGCCGCCAACCGGACAGGCATTCACTGGAGCGTCTTCGTTGACAATTTTTTCTGCTAACCCGGAACAACCAGGATATCCACAGGCACCACAATTGGCACCAGGCAAAATCTCCTCGATCTTTTTTATTAAAGGGTTGGTATGTACAGCAAATTTCTGGGCGAACCAAGCCAGCATATATCCGAAAGCTACCCCTAAAATTCCAATCAAAACCGTCGGCAAAAGAATCGACATTTCAGCATCCTCCTCTACTTAATCAAACCCTTAAACCCAATAAAGGCAATGGCAAGGAGAGCGGTAACAATAAACGCCATTGGATACCCCCGATAAAAATTCGGTACTTTTGCATACCGCAATTTTTCCCGAATACCGGCTAACAAAACGGTGGCAACAGTAAAACCAAGAGCAACACTGATACTATAGATGACCACTTGAAGAAGATTGTAATTATAATCAACACCAAAAAAAGTAACTGCTAATATCGCACAATTGGTGGTTATTAAAGGGAGATAAATCCCCATGGCTCGATAAAGATTAGGTAGGTTTTTTTTCAGTAATATTTCGACTAGTTGCACCAATACTGCAATAACTAAAATAAAAACCATAATTCGTAAATATTCAAGTCGGAGAGGAATAAAAATATAATTCCAAAGACCCCAGGTTACGATGGACGAAAGCACCATAACAAAAGCAACCGCCATCCCCATGCCAAGTGAATTGGAGATATTGGTCGACATACCAATATAGGGACACAACCCGATGTATCTGGCTAAAAGGATATTTTCGATAAAAGCAGCGCTGATAATAATTTTAAAGAGGTCAACAAAGGTTACGCTCATTTATTCGTCCTCCTTGATACATGGTTGAGTACCCCGATATAAATACCAATCAGGAGGAAAGCTCCTGGAGGAAGAATCATAAACATCATGTTTTGATAGGTTTCGGGTAAGATTGGAACGGAGAGGATTGAGCCATATCCAAATAACTCACGAACCACTCCGATTGCAGTAATAACCAGTGTATATCCGATTCCCATTCCCAAAGCATCGGCTATCGACGGGAGGAGCGGCTTTCTGGAGGCAAAAGCTTCAGCGCGTGCCATAATAATGCAATTGACTACAATTAAGGGAATAAAAACTCCCATGGCTTTAGATAAAGGTGGTAGATAGGCTTTCATAACCAAATCGACAATGGTGGTAAAAGTTGAAATGACTACAATAAAAATTGGAATTCTAACTTGATCAGGGATTCCTTTTCGTAAAAGAGAAATGACTATACTCGAACAGGTCAATACAAAAATGACTGCAGCCCCCATTGCAAGACAGTTTTCGACTTTTACCGAAACTGCCAAGACCGAACAGAGCCCTATCATGAGACGTAAAACTGGGTTTTCTCCGATTATCCCGTTTTTAAAATAAAACCAAAACTGTTTCATTGACCGGCCTCCTTTCCCAACTCCGACAAAACACCTTGGCAAGCTCGAATAACCGCTCGGGAAGAAATTGTTGCCCCAGATAAAGCTTGAATATCGCGATTGAGTTCGAAAGAATCAGTTAATGGTTTGTTTTGAAATTGTTCTTGAAAATTCATACTAGTGATTTCTGAACCCAAACCTGGAGTTTCTTGGTGTTCCAAGACTCTCATTCCAACCATGGTGCTGGTTTGAGTTGATATTGCGATTAACAATACAATCTGACCACCATATCCCTTGGAACCTACCCGATACACTTTTCCAATTTTTTGGTCACCTTGATAAGCTTGATATTGAGCGATGATGGTAAAACCCTGGTTTTCTGTCTCAGAACTTACCTCCCGATCAGATGCCCCCTCCAGCTCAAAACGATCGGCTATTGGATAAACTATTTTCAAAGAATCCTCGAGTTCTTTTAAGCTATTTATCGCAATTGCTTTTTGTGTTACCTGATTGACAGCTGCCAAGGATGCAGCTGCAATAGCGCATACAACTGCCAAAGTAAGAGAAATTTTCAATTGTGGTTTCATGATTGCTTCACCCCAAAACGTCTTGGTAATAATTTATCCAGAAGTGGAACAACTGCGTTCATGACTAAAATCCCGAAAGTTACTCCTTCAGGATAACCACCTAAAATTCGAATAATACAGGTAATTGCACCCGCACCAAAACCAAATATGATTCTCCCCTTAAATGAGAGAGGCGAGGTGGTATAGTCATTGGCCATAAAGCAGGCTCCGATAATCGCCCCTCCGGCAAAGAGATGATAGATGGGGTTTTGACCGGTGATGAGGGCAACGCAGGACAAGCCAATAAGAAAAAAGAGTGGAACATCCCATTTTACAATTCCTAATCCCAACAGTAAGAAATACCCAATGAGAAGGAGCAAAACTGAAGTTTCTCCGATGCTTCCAGGAACGGTACCAACAAAAAGCCGCCAGAGAAGGCGGGGCTCAAATTGAGAAAGGACTTGAAATCCATATTCCTTGGTTAAGGTTAATGCTGTTGGAGTGGTAACTGCATCAATCCCCTGGGGCATGGTGGCTAGCCCTTGATCAATCGTGGGAAAAGCAAAGGGAGCCTTGGCATACCAGGAAGTCATAACTTTTGGCCACGATATGAGCAGAACTGCGCGACCTACCAAGGCTGGATTGAAAATATTTTGACCTAATCCCCCAAACATCTGTTTTCCCAAAATTATCGCTATTCCTCCTCCAGCAATAGCTATCCAAAAAGGCGAACCAGGGGGAAGAGATAATCCAAGCAGAAGACCAGTTACCAGGGCACTGCCATCCTGGATGGTCACTGGTTTTTTAAAAATTTTACAATCAAGCCACTCGAAAAAAAGACAGCTTAAAATACAAATTATAAGAGGTGCAAGAGTTAACTTAGGACCAAAAAAATAAATACCCCAAATTGTTGCAGGTATTAAAGCCACAACGACCATGAACATAATTTTCGGAACGGAAGCTGGACTTTTCAAATGTGGTGCAGGGGTTTGAAAAAAACGCAGTTCTCCCATCTTTATTTCCCTCCTTTCTTTGCCCGAAGAAGAATCTCTGCTTTTGCAATTTTAATGTAATGAGTTATCGGTATACCGGCGGGACAGACGTAAGAACAACTCCCACACTCTATGCAATCAAGAGCTCTTTGTTTTTTTGCTTCCTCAAAATCACCATGTTCAGCATATCGAACTAAATCGGTTGGCAAGAGATACATTGGACAGTGGTCAACACACCGTCCACAGCGTATACAGGAATACTCTTCTTTTGTAATATTTTTCCTCAAAAAAACAAACCCAGAGGTTCCCTTTACAACTGGTACTTCCAAGGTAACCTGGGCAATGCCAGTCATCGGTCCTCCCATAATAGTCTTTTCAGGAGACACCTGAAATCCTCCACAATAATTGACCAAATCCAATAAACGTACTCCAATTGGAACATCAAGATTCTCTGGATTAGTTAAAGAATCTCCGGTTAATGTAATGACTCTTTCAATTAATGGAATCCCCTCTTGGGCTTTTCGTCCAATTGCCCAAGCAGTTTGCACATTACTCACCACCACTTGAACATCAAGAGGTAATCCCCCCGGTGGTACCTCTTTTCCTAATATGGTTAAGATTAAATGTTTTTCTGAACCTTGAGGATATAAAACCGGAAGAGGGAAAATTTGAATGGGCAGTGGAAAATTCTGAAAATTGCGAGTAATTCTTTCAATACAATCTGGTTTATTTTTTTCAATACCAATTATAATTTTTTTAGCACCACAAGCTCGAGCTAAAAGAAAAACACCGGTTAAAATGAAATCAGTTCGCTCGACCATAACTCGATGATCACAGGTAATAAAAGGTTCGCACTCTGCTCCATTGATAAGCAGAGTATCAATTTTCTTTCCTGAAGGAGGGCTCACTTTGACGTGAGTTGGGAAAGCTGCGCCTCCTAAACCAACAAATCCACCTTCTCGTATCCAATTTTGGATACTTTTCGGGTCCATTCCTTCCATTTCTTCTTGAGATAAAATCCCATTTATTTCATCCTCTTGAGAACCATTATTTTCGATAACTATCGCTCCAAACTTTCCTCGAGTTGGATGCGGACATTCTTCAATTCCTAAAACTTTTCCAGCAATAGGAGAATGAAGAGGTGCGGTAACAAAAGCGTCAACATCGGCTATTTTCTGACCTCTTTTAACCATATCACCTTTTTTTACTAATGGTTGTAGCGGAGTCCCAGTATGTTGAAGAAGGGGAAGATACACTTTATCTGGAGAGGGAAATTTTTTAATTGGCTTTTGAGCCGTCAAATCTTTAAATGTAGGAGGATGAATACCCCCATGAAACAATTTGCCTATCATCATCTCTTCCTCCATATTAACAATGAAAAATTTATCGATCAAATATCTTCGATTTCATCTTCAATAAACCGAGTATGAAATACGCCTCTTAAGAAATCATCATTTTGCAATATTTTTAAATGAAAAGGAATTGTAGTCGGTACCCCTTCGACGACAAATGAATGAAGTGCCTCTCGAGAACGACGTATTGCATGGATTCGATCAGTATCCCAAACAACTAACTTAGCAATTAAAGAATCATAGAATGATGGGATCTCATACCCGGAATAACAATGTGAATCAATTCGAATTCCTGGCCCACGAGGTGTTTCATAATTTTTGATAAAACCTGGTGCCGGAATAAAATTCCGAAATGGATCCTCAGCATTTATTCTCATTTCGATGGCATGACCTCTTTGATTGAACTGATTGATATTTAATTGGAGTGGTTCACCTGAAGCTAATTGAATTTGCTCACGAAGGATATCCACACCTGATATCATTTCGGTAATTGGATGTTCTACCTGAATACGAGCATTTAACTCCATAAAATAAAATCGCTGATCATCGGTGACTAAAAATTCCATGGTACCACAAGTAGAATATTCTAATGCCTCAGCAGCCTTAACTGCAGCATCACAGATTTTTTTTCTTAAGTTATCATTTAAAAATGGAGACGGGGCCTCTTCTAATATTTTTTGCCTACGCCGCTGTAATGAACACTCTCTTTCCCCCAAATGAATGGTTTTCCCAAATCGATCAGCTAAAATCTGAACTTCGATATGCCGAGCATTATCAAGTATCTTTTCAATATAGATCTCTTCATTTCCAAATGCCATTTTTGCTTCTCGACGAGCACTTTTGAATGCCTCTTCTAAATTCTTATCGTTCTCGACCACTCGGATACCTCTCCCACCTCCTCCCAAACAAGCTTTCATCATAAATGGAAAATTTATTTCGCTGGCAATTTTTTTGGCTTCTTGTAAAGTATTCACCACTTCCAGGGAACCAGGGACTACCGGCACCCCTGAATCATGAATTATTTTTTTGGCCGAGAGTTTATTCTTCATTTTTTGGAGAACATTTACACTTGGTCCAATAAAAGCGATTCCATTTTCCTGTAATTTTTGAACAAAAAGAACATTCTCGGACAGGAAGCCATAGCCTGGATGGACAGCATCAGCTTTGGTGAGGAAGCAAGCTTTTAAAATTTTATCAATATTAAGATAGGATTCAGCTGGGGAGTTTCCGCCTAATGCAACTTTTTGATCAACATCGCGAAGATGGATAAGATTTCGATCAATATCAGAAAAGACTCCAACTGTTTTAATATCCATTTCACGACAAGCCCGGACAATCCTCAGCGCAATTTCCCCGCGATTCGCAATCAATATTTTTTGAAACAATAAAATCACCTCGTATTCCACTAAATCAAATAAACTATTGAGAGATGACAACTATTTAGAAATCAACTTAAAGCTGAACCCCCTCTTCGGGGTAAAGGATACATTCCTTTTCATCTTTCTTCACTGGATAAATTGCCAAACCCAATAAACCCACTTTTCCATAATACATCATAACCATAAGAAGAAACTTACTCAAAGTAAATAATCTTGGCGTTATTCCGGTTGATAAACCAACGGTACCAAAAGCTGAAAATACTTCAAAAATTATTTGAGTTGGGTTATTGGGTTGATAACTCATTATAATAATAGATACTACCGAAACTAACAAAAAGGGCAGAATCGTTTGAGCTATAGCCCGATAAATGGTTTCGTTTGGAATCCGGCGATGAAAATATTCAACACGGTTTTTTTCTTGTGCCACACCCTTGACTATCCCCAATAGTAAAGCAAGGGTGGTAGTCTTAATGCCACCCCCGGTCCCACCCGGGGATGCGCCAATAAACATAAGAAAGATCATAATAAATAAAGAAATTGAACGCAAAGAACGAATCGGAATCGTATTAAATCCCGCCGTTCGTGGAGTTACCGCCTGGAAAAAACTCGTTAGTACTTTATGGCCAGGACTAAGTATTCCAATCGTATTCGGATTATTCCACTCAGTTAACAGAATGAGAAGTGTTCCAGCCAGCAAAAGAAGAATGGTAACCCGAATCACTACTTTACTATGGAGACTTAAAATTCGATGTTTGGTGATGACTTCCTTGAGAACCATAAAACCCAATCCACCCGAAATAATCAAAAAACACAAAGTCAAAACAACCAAAGGATTTTGAACAAAATCTTCAAAACTATTTGAAAATATTGAAAACCCCGCATTACAAAAAGCGGAAATGCTATGAAATATTGAGGCAAATATCGCTTTGGGCAAAGGATATCGCCCGATAAAACTGATCAGGAAAAGAAAGGCTCCTAAGGCTTCAAAGGTAAAAGTATACTTTAATACATTGAGTGTAAATCGAACAACTCCACCAGGAGTTTCTAAACTAAAAGTCTCCTTTAAAGCAAGACGGTCACGATATTCAATTCTTCTTCCCAAACCAATAGCGATCAGGGTGGTTAAAGTCATGTAACCCAAACCACCACATTGGATAAGAACCAAGATGACAATCTGACCCCAAAAGGAAAAAAATGTTGCAGTATCAACCACAATTAAACCAGTCACACAGATGGCCGAAGTTGAGGTAAAAACAGCATCGATAAATTTCAGGTCTTTTCCAGGAGCAGTCATACCAGGAAGCATAAGTATAAAAGAACCAAGAAGGATAACGGCTATATATCCCAATAATATAATTTGAGCGGGTTTAAACATTATATGCCGCTCATGATTGACCGAACCAAAGATTGATGTACTTTTTCCAGTATCCCGAATAACTAACATAATTCAAGTATGATTTATCGTTTTTTAAATATTTTTCTTGCTTTTAGGAAGCCAAGCCAAAGATGTATTTATTTCAATTCAATCTCGCTTATTCTATCACATAACTTGCACAGGATTAAATCGTAGTGTAGTATTATGAATATGGATAACAACGAATTTAATGAATTTGATAGAAAGATTATTCACATTTACGATTCTAAAATAGTCCGGTTATTAAAAAAGCTCGGTTATTTGGTTATTGTGATATTCCTTGCAATTTACCTGCTTACTGGAATTTACATAGTCGGTCCTGATGAAGTTGGAATGATTAAACTTTTCGGTGAATTCGTCCGGCAGGTCCCTCCAGGAATTCATTATCATATCCCTTATCCTTTTGAAACTGTCATTAAACCAAAAATTACCGAGGTCCGCCGTGTGGAAATTGGGTTTCGAACCCTCAGCACCGATCCAATCCCCCGCTATCAATACTTTCCCGAAGAATCGCTGATGCTTACTGGAGATGAAAATATTGTTGATTGCCAATATACAGTGCAATACCGAATTAGTGAACCTTATTTGTTTCTATTCAGAGTGAAAGATGTCGATTCAACAGTAAAAAAAGTGGCTGAATCAGCTCTTCGGGAAATAGTCGGGAAAAAGGATATTGATGAAGTTCTCACTTCAGGAAAAACTGAAATTCAGGATGAAACCAGGGCTCTTATTCAATCAATTTTAGATCGATATGAAGCCGGCGTTCAGATTATTGCTGTTCAGCTTCAGGATGTCCAGCCTCCTGAAGAAGTGGTTTCGGCTTTTAAAGATGTTGCCAGCGCTCGGGAAGACAAGGTTCGTTTTGTAAATGAAGCTGAAGGGTACCGTAGTGAAGTTATTCCCAATGCTCGTGGGCAAGCCGAGCAAATCATTAAAGAAGCTGAAGCCTGGCAAGAAAAAGTGGTGAAAGAAGCTGAAGGAGACACTTCCCGTTTTCTTCAAGTTCTCCAAGAATATATCCTGAACAAAGAAGTTACCCGTACCCGTCTCTATCTGGAAACCATTCAGAAGGCGTTTCCTCTGGTTCAAAAGTATCTCATCGATAGTTCCACGGCTTCCCAAGATATTCTAAAGTTACTCCCCTTAACTGGAAAGGATGGTTCAGCCGTTGTCTATTAATAAGTCGTTCTGGAAAAAAATGATTTTGATTATCATTATTCTAATTCTTATTTCAATTACCAAACCCTGGTTTACCCTTGATGAAACCGAACAAGGAGTCATTCTCCAGTTTGGCAAGCCAATTGCAGTGGTGCAAAAAAGTGGACTTCATTTGAAACTTCCTTATCCTTTACAGGTCATTTACGTTTTTGAAAAACGGATTCTTGATTATGATTCACCTCCGGAAGAAGTTATTACCGAAGACAAAAAGACTTTGGTGATAGATAATTATGTTCGTTGGCGTATTGTCGATCCACTCCGTTTTTTACAAACCGTGGTAACCGAAGCTAGTGCGATGGTTCGAATTGATGATATTATCTATTCTGAGTTGAGAGTTGAAATTGGCCGCATACCACTCTTCGATTTAATATCTATAGAGCGGCGTCAAGTTATGGATACGGTTACTGCCAATTCCAACCGGAAGGCAAGTGCTTTCGGAATTGAAATTATTGATGTTGGCATCAAAAGAGCTGACCTTCCCAAGCAAAATGAAGAAGCGGTGTTCCAAAGAATGAAAACTGAAAGGGAAAGGCAGGCGAAACAATACCGTTCCGAAGGCCAGGAAGAAGCTATCAAGTTGCGAGCGGAAACCGATAAAGAGAAAACCCTCATTCTAGCCGAAGCTGAAAAGCAAGCAAAAATTATTCGTGGCCAAGGAGAAGCCGCAGCTTTACGAATTTATGCTGATGCCTTTAAACAGGATCCAGAATTCTATGCCTTTCAAAAGACCTTGGAAACCTATGAAAAAACTTTTAATAATAAAGATATTTTGATCATGACACCGGATACTGAATTTCTCCATTACTTATTTAAAAGCAATCAGGAAATTGAAGAATGAACTTTAAAAAAGCCGGCGGGAGCAATTCCCGCCGGTTAACTAAAAAGATTTACTATTCGGTCAGTTGGTCAATGATTTTTTGAACTAAAGGTAAATAAGTAAAAGCCGGACCTCCACCCATAACCACTCCAACTTGAGCCGCTTCTAAGATTTCTTCTGTATTGGCGCCAGCCTTTACTGCTGCTCGGGTATGTAACCAGATACAATTATCACAATGTACAGCTACTCCAATTCCTAATGCAATCAACTCTTTGGTTTTAATATTGAGACTTCCATCAGCCATAGCTTGTTGGTAAAAACCATTGAAGCCTTCCAAGGTTTTTGGTGAAACATCTTTTACTCTCTTCAAGCCATTTCGATATTCTTGAAAAAAATTATTATCTGATGAACTCATGCAATCTACTCCTTCCTTTTTTCCACATAATCAAGCCAATCGATATAAGTCTCCTCTTCTCCCCGAATCACTCTAAAAAATATCTCTTGTAATTGTCGGGTCACTGGACCTGGTTTTCCATCGCCAATTGGCCTCCCATCAATCTCAACAATTGGGGTTATTTCTGCTGCTGTTCCAGTAAAAAATGCTTCATCAGCCAGATAGAGGTCATCTCGAGTACAATGAGTTTCTCTGACATCGAATTCTAAGTCGAGGGCTAAGCGTATAACTGTATCCCGGGTAATCCCCAGTAATATTGAATAAGGATGGGGAGTATACAATACTCCATTTTTAACTATGAAAATATTTTCACCACTTCCTTCTGAAACAAATCCCTGCATATCCAAAAGGATAGCCTCATCATATCCTAATTCTTTCGCTTCGGTCTTTGCCAATGCTGAATTGAGATAGTTGGCACTGGTTTTTGCACGGGGAGAACTGGCATTCATTGAATTACGAGTATAGGATGAAATCTTCGCCCGAATTCCATGTTTTAACCCTTTTTCTCCCATATAGGCACCCCATCGCCAAACTGCTATTGCTGAAATCACCTCGCAACTAGTAGGATCAACACCCATTTCACCATAACCACGAAAGACCAAAGGCCTTATATAACATTCATCAACTTGGTTCTCACGGATAGTTTGAAGAGTTGCTTGATATAATTCATCATGACTGTAAGGGATGCACATTTTGATAATTCTTGCCGAGTCAAATAACCTTTGAATATGATCTCCTAGCCGAAACACCGCTGATCCCTGAAGGGTTTTATAACATCGGATTCCTTCAAACACCGACGTTCCGTAATGAAGGGCATGGGTTAATACATGGGTCGTCGCGTCCTTCCAATCGACAATTTTTCCATTCAACCAAATCGAAGATAATTCCTGCATTCAAACCACCCCGTAATTCTATTTATTATATTTTATTCAGAGTATAACACTCTTTTCGGTAAAATGAGCTATCCTCATTCGCACCTTTTAAAAAAATAACCAGATTTTATAAAAAATATTGCAAACTCATCAAAAACGAATACAATTAAAGAAGATGCGGGGGTGAAAACGACGTATTGGGACGAATATTACGAGTTGATACCACGTCATAAGCTTGAAAAAATTCAATTAAATCGTTTAAAAAGAGTTTTAATTCGTGCTTATCACAATCTTCCCTATTATCAACAAAAAATTGATCAAGCCGGTATTGATATTAATGATGTTCAATCACTTCAAGACCTTCAACACCTTCCTTTTACAACGAAACAGGACTTAAGGAATGTTTATCCGTTTGGCGCCATTGCTGAACCTTTAAAAAACATTGTTCGGATTCATTCATCTTCTGGTACCACTGGAACAGCAACGGTAGTTGGG
>Ga0334885_1002557_pt1 | contig 18548 bp, 16 predicted proteins | sample GraSluR1_MG_8_FD_207233 | JGI IMG/M metagenome (GOLD analysis project Ga0334885, IMG submission 207233) | Sludge microbial communities from methane-producing bioreactor in Wageningen University, Netherlands - Granular Sludge_31_05-R1 | ecosystem: Engineered > Bioreactor > Anaerobic >...
TCGTCCGATCTCCGATCCGATGAGATGGTCCGCTCTGCTCCAAAAAGAAGCGACATAGGGCGTGCATCGGCTGATAGTCCTGATTCAGACGGTTGTAAAGCCGACCTGCGCAATCCTGGGGGTCGCATGGAATCGGAGTTGCCAGGCCCCGAAGAGACTGATAGGCCCTTCGAACCGAGGGCAAGGATCGCTCGGTGCAGATCCCGCTTTGGAGAATTCGCCGCAGGGTCCAGGCTAGGATCTGATTATCCTCGACGTCGGAGGTGTGCTCCTCGTAGCAGCATTCTGGTTTCACCATCCATGGTTTCTGGCAGATCTTCCGGACGTCGAAACGGCCGCGGACGTAGGGGATTCGATCTTTCCGGGGTTGATAAGATCTGAAGAAGCCCTTGCGACCCCGGTCGAGGACCCGCAGGGCGAAGAGCCTGGCCAGGGTCTCATAAAACTCCTCCAACGAATCGCAGTCGGTTAAGCCCTCGGGAAACTTGAGGCTCTCGAGCCGGTAGGCGTACTCCAGCATCCCAAATAAGTTTCTTATCTCCACTTTTGGCAGGAGGGCGATCTGAAACTCTGGAGTCAGGGGTATGTGACCTGCCCAGCCGTTTGCAGTCAGAGACCACTGGTTGCCGTTCTTGAAGGACGGCTCGTCTATCGAGATATGGTTCCCGTAGTTCTGCCATATCTTCATGCCAAGCTCTTCGGAGATCTCGGATTCGAGAAACCTTCGTGTCTCGTACTCCACCAGCTCGATCCGCTGAATTTCCCTGGAGTTCATGGCATGATCTCTCTTACGACTCTCTCCCAGCGGAAGTCATCGACCTTCTCGGGCCGGTCGAAGAAGTACTCGTCGAGGTAGGGCTCGATCTCCATCTTCCAGATGTCCTCGATCTCCTCGGCGAGGTCTTTTCGGAGGAAGAAGGATATGCCGACTTCATAGTGGGGGTCATTGACCTGGGCGTTCAGGCGGCGTAAGACCCCAATAAGCCCCTCTACGGGAAAGCCCGTATTCCGACTTTGGTGATACTTGCGCAGCACCTCGTGATTTGGCTGGAGGCGGAGGAAGGCGAAGCGCCGCCGGAGGGCGTGATCCACCAATGCGATAGAACGGTCGGCGGTGTTCATCGTCCCGATGATGAGGACGTTTTTGGGGATCCTGAGCCTTCCGCCTCCGGCTAGGGGGATCGAACGGCTCCGGTATTCGAGGAGGTACATCAATTCCCCGAAGACCTGGGAGAGGTTCGCCCGGTTGATCTCGTCGATGATCAGAACGCAGGTCCCTCGCCTAGAATCGGCCCGCTCGCAGAACTCCAGGAACCGTCCCGGGACGAGGGGGTACCTCAGGCCGCCGTCGTCGTCCGACTGGGGCCTTATCCCCTGGATGAAGTCCTCGTAGGCGTAGGCGGGATGGAACTGGACGAGGTCAGAGAAGCCATCTGTCCCGCCGATGAGGTGCTTTGCGAGATGCTCGGCGACGTAAGTCTTCCCCGTCCCCGGCGGGCCGTAGAGGACGGCCTGTCCCTTTCGTCTGATGGCGCGGACCCAGCGCTCTAAGGTTTCGAGATCGAAGCCTGTGTCTTCGGCACATTGGTTGAAGAGGTATAAAGGATTCTTAGGGGTGAATACCAAATCGTTGAGAAGTTTGGCTTGTTCTTCATTTACAGCGAAGTTTGTAGCGTTGGGAAATGTTATGACCTCCAACGATTTGAGGACGGGATGGTCCAGTAGATCTGTTCGCCTTATCCTCTCTGGCAGAATATAATCGATATGGAGAGGGACCTTAAGTCTTTCTTCGGAGAATTTCTCAGCATTTCGGATGAATTTCCTCTCAATATCGTCATCGTAAATATGATTCGGATCTGAAAGAACCGTAGCAACCGCAAGAATGCCAGCGTCTTTTCCCGATTCCCAGAGATAGACTCTATCTTTAGCATGTATCTTTTTTTTGTACTGATTAACTGCCCACGTTATCTCAGCTAACTCGCTTATCGCTCCGGCGAGGTCGTAATAGTCAGGATTGGACTGGAAGATCCAGTAAGATGTGTCCCTCCGATCGAAAATTGCTTCAGCAATATTCGATTGATGCTTATTTCGCCATGGGGATCTTTTCCAGTCTTTGAATTTGTTCGCAATATGATTTAGAGCCTCTTCATAAGCATTGAAGATCTCGTCTCCAGAGGACATGGCCATATCAATTGGTATTTTGTAGTTTCTTATGTCGGGGTCATCCTCATCTTGAGCAAAAACGAATGATACAAAACTTTCGTCCAAAATCTTTTGATTTGATGAAAGTGTTATCGTAACGCTATCCGAAGCGTGATCTTTTGAGCCATTGAATCCCAGAACCAACCACGGGCCAAAAATCAGATGGAGAGTTCTTCCACCGGATCTTATAGGTATTGTGATCGAAAACCGTTCATCATCGAGACTCTCGATCCCCAGACGGTCAAGGGTCGTCTTAAGCAAATCAAGAGCCCATTCTGCCTCACTTTGGTCTCCGAATATCTTCTCACATATTTTAGCAAAGATTTCTGAATTTCCATCGAGGTCGTATCTCTTGATCGCCACCATCCAGTGAGTGAACATGTCGAAGAGATCGTCTGATCTAATTCCAGAAATCCCAAACTCGCTAATGTCGTCTGAGAAGCCGTTTACCAGTGAACGTGCCGTTTCGTTGATCGAGGGGTAATCTGTCAGACTTGACGAGTAAGAGGTGCCCGAGAAGTAATTGACAACACGCCTCGATTTGTTGTTGATCAAGATGAAATCTTCCGGCCTTAGGGCGTGAAGAATCGGCGTCAGAGTACCAGATTGGAACCCTTTGGAGTAAGGCGAATCCGAGAACTCATCACATGCGGCCTTCAGCTCCTCGGGTCGATCGTAGCAGCGGCGGACAAAACGGAGGATCTCTTTTGCGACTTGAGGCCATGATTCTTGATCTGTCCATCCGGCGGATTCGAACTTCTTCCTCACGTCACCATTGAAGGCAGGGGCGATGGATATCCAATAGCCCCTCTCTCGATTGGGCTTTGAGCCTGCATAGGGGAGAAGCTTCATGAGGACTTCATCGGTTACATCCTCGCCCTGCCTTTCCGCTTCGAGGATCGCCTCAAAATTCCTGCGACCTTCTTCCCTCTCCTCTTCGTAATGCCTGAGATGATCCTCGCCCTGAGGTGTGGGCGGATAGCTGTCTATAAATTTGCGAAATAGCTCAATGAACTCGGCCCTCTTCTCCGCCAGCACGTCAAATCTCCTCCATGTTTATATCTGAAATCAAGACCATAACCTCGAAGTACGACTTGCAGGATATGATGATGGCATCTGCGAAAAATGTTTTCCTGAATCCGACGGATTCAAGTCTTTCAAAGGCACGGGTGCGATAGCGGTCTATGGCGCATTTTGCCTTGACTGGAATCGATTCTGGGCTAATATGGGGCCCTGACGACCTTTTTCTGATTTTTCAGTCATCCTTCCGGCTGGTAGTTATTTAAATCATAAGAAACCAATAAAGCCCGGGATCATATAGCAGACGATCACCACCTCTCTTCCGGGGGGGGATCTGCGGTCGAGGATCAGAGATGAAAAGAGATGGACGCCTCCTCAGGATAGGAGGCGCATCCCACCCGGGGTCATAGTCAGATCAGGAGAGAGCTCATATGGGCATCGATGAAAAGAACCGCTGGCATTCTCTCAGCATTGAAGAGGTCTTCGAGCGGCTGGGGTCGGGGGAGGGGGGCCTCACCAACGCCGAGGCGAAGAGGAGGCTCGAGGATCACGGCCCAAACGAGCTCGAAGAGGGGAAGGGGCAGGGGGGGCTCTCCCTCCTCATCGAGCAGGTCAATAACCCCCTCATCGCGGTTTTGGCCCTGGCGGCGATCATATCCCTCCTGGCGAACAAGAGGATCGACGCCATCGTCATCTTCGCCGTCATCTGCATAAACACCTTCCTCGGCTTTTACAAGGAGTACAAGGCCGAGGAGGCGATCCTCGCCCTCCAGTCCCAGGCCTCCCCCGAGGCGAGGGTCCTCCGGGACTGCCCCCAGGACGGGCCTTGCCAAGAGACCCGGATCAAGGCGAGGGAGCTCGTCCCCGGCGACGTCATCCTCCTGGAGGCGGGGGCGAAGGTCCCCGCCGACTCCCGGATAATGGAGGCCGCAAACCTCGAGGCGGACGAGTCGATGCTCACCGGGGAGTCGGTCCCGGCGAGGAAGACGGCTGACGCCCTGGCCGGAGACCTCTCCATCGGCGACCGGGAGAACGTCCTCTTCGCCGGCACCATCATAACCCAGGGGAGGGCGAAGGCCCTCGTCTTCTCGACGGGGATGGCCACCGAGATGGGGAAGATCGCCGGGATGATCACCAGGACCGGGAAGACCGCCACCCCCCTCAAGGGTCGGACCCTGGACCTGAGCAAGAAGCTGATGCTTCTAGCCCTGGTCGCCAGCAGCATCACCCTGGTGGCGGGGCTTCTCAGGGGCTTTGAGTTCATCGAGCTCGCCCTCTTCACCCTGGCGATGGCGGTCTCGGCGATCCCCGAGGGGCTGCCGGCGGTGATAACCGTCACCCTCGCCGTAGGCGTCAGCCGGATGGCGAAGAGGAACGCCATCATCCGGAAGCTTGACGCCGTCGAGGCCCTCGGCTCTGTCACCGTCATCTGCACCGACAAGACCGGGACCCTCACCACCAACCAGATGACCGTCCAGAAGATCTTCCTGGGGAAGGGGATGGTGGACGTTTCGGGGGTTGGCTTTCGCCCCGAAGGCGAGTTTCAGATCGGAGGCCAACGGATCGACGCCGCCAGCGATCCGGACCTATCCGCCTTCTTGCGGATAGCCGCCCTCTGCAACGACTCCGTCCTCAAGGCCTCGGAGGACGGGGACAGCGTGAGGTGGAAGATCCTGGGAGACCCCACAGAAGGGGCCCTGATCGTCGCCTCAGCGAAGGCCGGCCTGGACCGGGATCGGCTCGCAGAAGATCATCCCAGGATCGACGAGATCCCCTTCGACTCCAGCAAAAAGTACATGGCCACCGTCCACAGAACGCCGGAAGGGGGGGCTGTCGCCTTCCTCAAGGGCGCCCCCGAGGTGATCCTGAGCTTCTCCTCCGAGATCCTCGTCGACGGCCGGACCGAGGGTCTGGACCGGGGCCGGAAGGAGGATCTCCTCAAGGCGAGCGGCGACATGGCCGCGGGGGCCCTGAGGGTCCTGGCCATGGCCTATCGAGAGCTGGACGAGGCCGAGGTCGGATCCTTCAAGGAGGCGGGTCCCGAAGGGCTCGTCTTTGCCGGCTTCTCCGGGATGATCGATCCGCCGAGGCCCGAGGCGATAACCTCCATCGCCCTCTGCAAACGGGCCGGGATCAAGGTGATGATGGCCACCGGCGACCATAAGATCACCGCCGAGGCGATCGCAAAAGAGATCGGGATCGCCTCAGAGGGATCGAAGATCCTCACCGGCTCCGACCTCGAAGAGATGGACGATGCCGCCCTGGAGGATGTGATTGAGGATGTCGCCGTATTCGCCCGGGTCTCGCCCGAGCACAAGTTCAGAATAGTCGAGGCCCTGAGGAAGCGGGGACACATCGTGGCTATGACCGGCGACGGGGCTAACGACGCTCCCGCCCTCAAGTCGGCGGAGGTGGGGATCGCCATGGGGATCGCGGGGACCGACGTTACCAAGGAGACGGCGGAGATGATCCTCACCGACGACAACTTCAGGAGCATCGTCAGCGCCGTCGAGGAGGGCCGGGTGATCTTTGAGAACATCAGGAAGGTCGTCAAGTACCTCGTCAGCACCAACGCCGGCGAGATCCTGACGATCATCACCGCCATCACCATCCTGATGATCAACGCCCTAATCTTCACCCCGGTCCAGATCCTCTGGGTCAACCTGGTCACCGACGGCCTGATGGGGATAAGCCTTGCCATGGAGCCGAAGGAGAAGAACATCATGGATCAGCCCCCGAGGAGGCCCGGCGAAAAGATAATCAATCGAGAGATCCTCCAGAACGTCATCTTCGTGGCTATATTCATGGCTGCAGGAACCCTCTTCATATTCACCAGGGAATGGAACGGCGGCGAGATCTTGAGGGCCCAGACGATGGGGTTCACCACCATGGCGATGTTCCAGGTATTCAACGCCCTCAACTGCAGGTCTAGGACCAATTCCATCTTCAGGATGGGGTTCTTCTCCAACAGATATCTCATCGGAGCCGTCGTCTTATCTCTGACCCTCCAGATCCTGGTGACCGTCGTACCTCTCTTCCAGGTCGCCCTCGGAACCATAGCCCTCTCCCTTGAAGACTGGGCGATGATCTTCCTAGTCTCCAGCACCGTCCTCTTCGGAGACGAATTGAGAAAGCTGGTGTCCAGGAGGAGGATCCGCGGTTAGGCGCGTGCCAGAAGTAAGGGGGGACGGTTCGACTCGCCGCCCCCCGATCCACGAATTCGAGGCTGCCGCACCAGACCCGAAAATAGGGTATGATCAAAATTTGTTTTATCTGATCAAGGCGGTTCAGGGGGCCATCTATTTATCCACCTCCCGCATAACCTCCAGCGACATGGAGGGAGTTTGACGGAAGATGAGATCTTCAGGGACCTGGGGATAACCCCCTTACGGAGGCGTGTCAGCAGCGGTAGGCCCGCGCCGCACCTATCCCTCAGGTTCGACTCCCACCTCTTCTCGATAGACACCAGCCGCTCGCCCAAAAGCTCCGTCCAGCCCGACGCCTACCTCATAACCCACGCCCACAGCGACCACTACGGCAAGTCCGCCATGCTCTCGCCCGACGCGATCGCGTCCCGGGAGACGGCCCGGGCACTGGAGATCAGGCACGCTCGAAGGTATGAGGGGAGGACCTTTCCGGTCGGAGGACGCATCCTCGTCGACGACCTGGAGGTTGTAACCTACTCCACCGGCCACACCATCGGCTCCGTCGCCTTCGGGTGGGAGACGGATTTGGGGGTCCGGGTTCTCGTCACCGGGGACGTCAAGAACTACGAGAACCTCCCCAAATGCGACCTCCTGGTGACGGAGGCGAACTACGGCGACCCCTGGGACCCTGCCTGCCGGTTCGAGGACGACATCGTCGGCTTCGGCGACGCCGTCGATGCCGGCTCCACCTTCGGAGCCTACGCCTTCGGCAAGGCCCAGAGGGCGGTCTCCCTCATCCGGGCCCTCGGCTGCAAGGACCCCATCGGGATGGACGGAAAGAGCCTCGCCCTCACCCGGGAGCTCCTCCCCGGCTTCGGCCCCTTCTCGCCGGCGGAGGAGAACGGGACAGACCTGAACGTCGTAACCCCCTGGGAGCTCTCCACCATCAGGTCGAAGAGGAAGTACGTCCTCACCGGGAGGAGCGACCTCCCCTTCGCCCAGATCCGGATCAGCGATCATCTCGACTTCAAGGGGCTGATGAGGATGGTGGAGCGGATCTCCCCGAAGGCCGCCCTAGTTTACCACCCCGAGGGGAGGAGGGCGAACATGATGGCCCACCACCTCCGGGAGCTGGGGATGGCCTCGATCTCCGTCAGCGAGATCGAGGACTCTTTTTAGGCCGTCCCGAGGCGCAGGATCGCGGCTTTCATCAGACATCTAAAGATAGTGCCGGTTCATAGTCAGCTCCTTCGAGAGATCACAGGTAGTAAATCAAAAGCGGCACCATCAGAACCCCCATGGCGTGGGTCTTCCTCACCCCCGCGAAGGGGGCCACCAGGCCGACGACCGTCGAGACGAGGTAGATGAAGAGGCCGAAGGGGCCGGTGAAGGCGTAGGTGAGGGCGGTGAGGAGGGCGAGGATGGCGATGCAGAGCCTCCCGTAGTCGAGCCTTCTCACGACCTTCGCCGCCGCCCTCCCCGCCGCGAGGGTGGCGAGGTATGAGAGGATCGATACGAAGACCGCGACCGTCACCATGAAGAGGAGGAGCCTGCGGTCCAGCTCCACCAGCTCCTGGATGGCGACGGCGGCCCCGGACCGGGGCCGCCCCACCACCAGGAGCGCCACCATGGTGAGGAGGGCGTTCGCGGTGTTCACCCCCGATACGGAGACGAGAAACTCCCGGCCGGACCAGTCCGACCCGAACCTGGTGGCGACGGTCGCCACCGCGGGGGTCACCCCCGGAACCCAGGCCACCACCGACCCCGCGAGCCCCCCGAAGAAGGCGGCCTTGGTGATCGTCCTCGCCGGCATCCCAAACCCCGTCTCCCTCTGGTCGGGGACCTCCGCCCGGGATCCGAGGCTGATCAGGAGGATCGAGGCGCCGAAGAGCCCTCCCAGCAGGGGCATCAGGACCTCCGGCCGGAACCCCAGGGGCGACTGGGCGAGGTTCTGGTGGGCGAAGGCGAAGCTCCCGAGGAGGCCGCTCGTCAGGAAGAGGACGAGGGCGATGAGCTTGTACTTGAGGGGGGCGAGGGACCCCTGCCCCTCGATCACCTCTCCCCGCTCCGTCAGGATCGTGACGGCGGCTATCGCCAGGAGGACGAGGCCGACGTGGTCCATGAAGGTCTCGTAGAACCTGCCGAAGAGGAGGGATAGGGGGACGATCAGAAGCAGGGCCACCAGGATCGAGGAGGCGCTCCCGAGGGCCGAGAGGCGGACCGCCTCGATCCCCTTCCCCTCGAGCATCATCTCGTGGCCGGGAAGGACGGCCAGGGCGGTATCGGCGTCGGGAGCACCAATGAATATCGATGGCACTATGTCGAGGAAGGTGTGGGCGACGGACGCCGCCAGAATCGCCGTCGCGAGGTCGAGGGGTTCCAGCCCCAGGCTGAGGAAGGCGGGAGAGAGGGCCAGGAGAAGTGCTGCAAAGTTATTTGAATGAATGCCCGGGGTAAGGCCGCTGAAGATCCCGAATAGAAGGCCGAAAAAGACCGATGAGATGAGGATAATATCTACCATTTTATTAGAGAGTAGTCGCTGCCTGAATATAAAAAAGTTTCTGTTAAGCCCCGAAAGCTGGCCCGATCCGCGGAGGGGCCGGGCCGCCGGGGTCGTGAAAACCCTTAAATACTCTTAATCAGGTGGTTGTAGCGATCCGCAGAGGGAGCGGAAGCCCGCCCCTCTCTGGCGCAGGGACCCGAAGGTCCGAACGCGCCCCAGGGCGCGTGAGTCGGCCCCCGGCGAGGGGGCTATGCGGAGGATTGATATGAAGAAGGTCAAGAAGACAAACCCGGGATTGGTCACCCTCATCGACGATCTCAAGGCCGCCACCCGGAACGACGGGTCGGCGATCTGGCGCGACGTGGCCAAGAGGCTGGAGAAGCCGAGGCGGAACTACGCCGCAGTAAACGTCAGCAAGATAAACAGGCATACCGCCCCCGACGACCTGGTCCTCGTGGCGGGGAAGGTCCTGGGGACCGGCGATCTCGATCACAAGGTGACGGTGGCCGCCCTCCAGTTCAGCGAACAGGCCGCGTCGAAGATAAAGTCGGCCGGTGGCGAATGTCTCAGGATAGATGAGCTGGCCGAGAAGCACCCGAAGGGTTCCGGCATAATTATTTTAAGGTGATCTGATGATTATTGACGCATCTGGGATGATCCTGGGACGTCTGGCCAGCCTCGCCGCTTCAGAGCTCCTCGCAGGAGAGGAGATAGCGATCGTCAACGCCGAGAAGGCCATAATCTCAGGTCGGCGAGAGACCATCTACCGGGAGTACGAGGAGATGAAGAACAAGGGCTCCACCGAGAAGGGGCCTCACTATCCCAAGCGCCCCGAGAGGATCCTGAAGAGGACGGTCCGCGGCATGCTCCCCCACAAGACGAAGCGCGGCCGGGACGCCATGTCCAGGCTCAGGATTTATGTAGGAGTCCCTCCCGAGCTGAAGGGGATGGAGATGGAGCGGCCGGAGGCTGCGAAGATGACGCGCCTGGGCACCGGGAAGTATGTGGAACTTGGCGACGTAAGCCGGATGTTCGGATCAAAATTCTGAGGGTTCAGCATGAAGATAACCAACTCATCGGGTAAAAACAGAACGGCGATCGCCAGGGCCACCCTGACGGAGGGGAAGGGCAGAGTCAGGATCAACAGCAAACCCCTGGAGATCTTTGAGCCCGAGCTCGTCAGGCAGAAGATCATGGAGCCCGTGATGATCGCCCAGGAGAAGGCCTCGGGGCTCGACATCGACGTCAAGGTCCGCGGAGGCGGGTTCATGGGTCAGGCTGCTGCCGTCCGGACCGCCATCGCCCGCGGGATCGTGGAGTGGACCGGAGACACCGCCCTCAAGGAGGCCTACATGGAGTACGACAGGTCTCTTCTGGTCAACGACCACCGGCAGAAGGAGCGGAAGAAGGTCGGCGGCCCCGGTGCAAGAGCCAAGTATCAGAAGTCTTACAGGTGAGCTAGCTTGATCCCTGTACGATGTTTCACCTGTGGAAACGTCATCTCTGATGTATGGGAGGAGTACAAGGAGCGCACCAAGTCTGAGCCACCGGGGAAGGTGATGGACGATCTGGGCATCGAAAGCTACTGCTGTCGTCGCATGCTCCTGACCCACGTGGAGATCGTTGACGTGCTTCGGCGGTATCAGTAAAAGGCGTGGGGTTGTGGGGTAGCCTGGTCCATCCCTCGGCGTTCGGGACGCCGTAACCTGAGTTCGAATCTCAGCAACCCCACCACTTGCCTTTCTTTTGAGGTGGCCACTTGACGGATTCGATGGATGAAGAATATACGCGATACGAACGCGCGAGAATTGTGGGGGCTCGAGCTTTACAGATCCTGATGGGCGCCCCGGTATTGATCAAGACCGAGTCCATAGACCCCCTCGAAATCGCCCTGGAAGAGATGAGATTGGGATTTGTTCCCATCACCGTTAAACGGGATCGCAGAACCTCTAGGTAGGTGACATTTTTGGAAGATGAAGTCATAACACCAGCTGAAGATTATGAGACCCTCATCCCCATAGACGAGTATCTAGCCGCGGGGATCCACATAGGGACTCAGCAGAAGACCAAGAGCATGATGGACTACATATACAGAGTCAGGACCGACGGCCTCTACGTCCTCGACGTCCAGGCGACGGACAAGAGGATCAGGCTCGCGGCCAAGTTCCTGGCCAAGTACGACCCCTCCAAGATCCTGGTCGTCTCGGCGAGGCAGTACGGCCAGAGGCCGGCCACCATGTTCTCCAAGGCCGTAGGCTCCAAGGCCATCGTCGGAAGGTTCATACCCAACACCATGACCAACCCCACCTTCTACGACTACGTCGAGCCGGACGTGGTGGTGGTGACCGACCCCGCCGGCGACAGCCAGGCGATCAACGAGGCGATCGACGTGGGGATTCCGGTCGTTGCCTTATGCGACACCAACAACCTCACCTCCAACGTCGATCTGGTGATCCCCACCAACAACAAAGGCCGGAAGGCCCTGACCCTCATCTACTGGCTCCTGGCCAAAGAGGTCCTCAAGGAGAGGGGAGAGGAAGATAGGTTCAGGTACTCGGTCTCGGACTTCGAGATGGAGTTCTGATCGATGAGACGCCCCGCAGTGGCAGGCCAGTTCTACCCCCTTCACCCCCAGAGGCTGCTGGAGGAGCTGAAGGCCGCCTTCAGCGGAGCCTCCGGCGGAGAGCCCCTCCCCATGCGGGGAGCCGTCGTCCCCCATGCCGGCTACATCTATTCAGGAGCCGTGGCCGCGGAGGTCTATGGGAGGCTCCCCGAGAGGGAGACCTTCGTCCTGATAGGCCCGAACCACCACGGCCTCGGCCTTCCCGTAGCCCTCTCTCGGGATTCGTGGATGACCCCCCTCGGGACCGTCGAATCCGACGTCGAGCTGGCGGACGCCCTGGCTGGGAGCATCCTCGAGGTGGACGAGTCCGCCCACCTCTATGAGCACTCCCTCGAGGTCCAGATACCGTTCCTCCAGGCGAGGTTCTCGGGGTTCAAGATCCTCCCGATAGCCATGGGGCTCCAGGACGAGGAGACGGCGGTCGAAGTCGGGGAGGCGGTCGGCGAGGCGGCGAAGTCCCTCGACCGGGACTGCACCATCATCGCCAGCAGTGACTTCACCCATTACGAGCCCCAGGAGGAGGCGAGGAGGAAGGACGCTCAGGCGATCGAGGCGATCCTGAGGATGGACGTCCCCTCCGTCTATAGGGCCGTCTACGGCCAGAACCTCACCGCCTGCGGCTACGGCCCGATATCGGCTACCATCACCGCTGCGAGGATCCTGGGCGCCGAGACCGGCAAGCTTCTCCGCTACTCCACCAGCGGCGACGTCCTCGGGGATTATAGTCAGGTGGTGGGCTACGGGGCGATAGCCTTCGTCTAGGGGGCGATGAACTGACCTTTGCCTCCGCTCCCGGCAAGGTGATCCTCTTCGGGGAGCACGCCGTCGTCTCGGGGGCTGCCGCCCTGGGCGCCGCCGTGGACCTGAGGGTCGAGGCCAGGATCGAAGACCTGCCGGGGAGGCTCGAGATCTCCGCCCCCGACCTCCGGATGGACCTGAAGGGTATAGCCCTGGACCCCCTCACCGGCGAGGTCCTGACGAAGGCGGGGGAGGAGGCGGCCCACGCAGCTAGGTACATCACCGCCGTTTTGAAGGAGTTTGGGGCGAGGGACCTCCGGGTCACCGTCGAGTCGGAGATCCCTCCGGCCTCGGGGCTCGGATCGTCGGCCTCCGTCGTCGTCGCCACCCTGGGAGCCCTCAGCCGCCATCTCGCCCTGGATATGTCGACGGAAGAGATAGCGATGGAGGCTTTCAGGATCGAGAGGACCGTCCAGGAGGGTCTGGGCTCGCCGACGGACACCGCCCTCGCCGCCTTCGGCGGCTATCGGCTCGTCGAGGGATCGGCGAGGGCCGTCGACCTGCCGGAGATGAAGCTGGTGGTGGGGTTCACGGGGCTGCCCCACGACACCAGGGCGGAGGTCTCCAAGGTCCAGAGCTTCAGGGCGAGGCGGCCGGAGATCGTTGATCCCATATTCCGGGCCATCGGTGAGATCTCGAGGCTGGCGCCGGAGCTCATCAGGGAAGGCCGGCTTGAGGAGCTGGGGAAGCTGATGAACACAAACCACGGCCTCCTGGAGGCGGTAGGAGTCGGGACCCGGGAGCTCTCCGAGCTCGTCTACGCCTCCCGGGGGGCTGGCCAGGCCTTCGGAGCAAAGCTGACGGGGGCTGGCGGCGGCGGATGCATGATCGCCCTGCCCCGGCCCGGCCCCCGGGGGGTTTTGAGGGCCATGACCGCCATCGACCAGGCGAGGGGGGAGCCCTTCTCGGTGGTCACCGGCTGTCAGGGGCTGAGGATCGAGGATCCCGGAGAGGTGAGATGACCGAGATCAGAGTTCTGAAGGTCGGCGGGAGCGTCCTGACCGATAAGACCCGCCTCGAATCCGCCAGGACCGAGGAGATCGAGAGGATCGCCGCCGAGGTCGCGGGGTGCGGAGAGGGCCTCATCCTCGTCCACGGCGCCGGCTCCTTCGGCCACTTCCATGCCGAGCGGTACCGCCTTGCGGAGAGGTTCGACGCCGAGGGGGTGCTGGAGACCCATCGATCCGTCGTCAGGCTTAACGACCTCGTCGTCGAGGGGCTGAGGAGGGCGGGCTCGTCCCCCGTACCTGTACACCCCCTTGGCTCTGCCCTCCTCAAAGACGGGCGGATCGTGGGGATGGAGGTGGGGCCGATCCTGGAGATGGTGAGGAGGGGCCTCGTTCCCGTCCTCCACGGCGACGTCGCCATGGACCTGGTCCGGGGAGCTGCGATCGTCTCCGGTGACCAGCTCGTCTCCCATCTGGCGAGGTTGATGAAGCCCACGATCGTCGCCCTGGGGACGGCGGCAGACGGGGTGATCTCCGACGGCGAGGTCCTCCCGCAGCTGAGGCGGGCCGGGGTCTCCGGCATCTGGTCCGAGCTGGGCCCCTCCGTGGGGGTGGACGTCACCGGCGGGATGAGGGGGAAGGTGGAGGAGCTCCTCGACCTGGCCGACGAGGGGGTATCTTCGGTGATATTCAACGCATCCAAGCCCGGGATGATCGAGAGGGTCCTCCGGGGCGAGAGGGTGGGGACCCTGGTGGAGGGGAGAAGGTGACCACAGCCAAGAGGAAGCTCGACCACATCAGGATCTGCCTCGATAGGGGGGTGGAGGGGGGCTGGCAGCCCTTCGAGGACGTGGCCCTCGTCCACAGGGCCCTCCCGGAGATCGACGCCGCCGAGATTGATTCGAGGTGCAGGTTTCTGGGAAAGGAGCTCGCCTTCCCCTTCATGATCACGGGGATGACGGGCGGGCACCCCGAGACGAAGGAGATCAACGTCAACCTGGCCCTGGCGGCCCAGGAGGTGGGGGTGGCGATGGGGGTCGGATCCCAGAGGGCCGCCCTCGAGAACTCCGAGGTGGAGGAGACCTTCTCGGCGGTGAGGGACGCGGCGCCGACGATCCCGATCATCGGAAACATCGGGGCGGTCCAGCTGGTGAGGGAGGGGCCCGAGGTGATCGATAGGCTCGCGGAGATGATCGAGGCCGATGCCGTGGCCGTCCACCTCAACTTCCTCCAGGAGAGCGTCCAGCCGGAGGGGGAGACCGAGGCCCGAGGGGCGATGGCGGCGATCCGGGCCGCCTCCGACGGGAGGGTCCCCATCATCGCCAAGGAGACGGGGGCGGGGATATGCAGAGAGGACGCCCTGGCCCTCCTGGAGGCGGGGGTCGAGGTCATAGACGTGGCCGGCATGGGCGGGACCAGCTGGTCCGGGGTGGAGGCCTATAGGGCCGAGGAGCGGGGGGATGGCGAGTCCGCGGTGATGGGGCGGCTCTTCTGGAGCTGGGGGGTCCCAACCCCGGTCAGCGTCGTCGAGTGCGCCTCGGCAGGGGCGGAGGTGATCTCCTCCGGAGGGGTCAGGAGCGGGATCGACGTCGCCAAGAGCATGGCTCTGGGGGCGAGGCTCGGGGGGGCCGCCCTCCCCTTCCTCCGGCCGGCGACGGAGGGGTCGTCGGAGGTGGTCGGGGCCCTCCGGGCCTATGAGAGGGCCTTCCGGACCGCCATGTTCCTCACCGCCTCCCGGGACCTCTCGGCCCTGGAATCGGCGCCGGTCATCGTCGTCGGCAGGACGAGGGAGATCCTGGAAGAGAGAGGGTTTGATTCAAAGAAGCTTTCCATTTATAGAGAGATGTCGAGATGAAGGAGATTGGAATTGTAGCCATCGGAGGCTACGAAGAGATTGGAAGGAACATGACCGCCATCAGAATCGGTCATGACATAGTGATTATGGACATGGGCCTCCGGCTGGACAGGGTTCAGATCCACGAGGATACGGACGTAGAGCGGCTCCGCCCCTCCGAGCTGATATCCATGGGGGCCATCCCCAACGACAGCGTCATGAAGGACGTGGACGGGAAGGTGAAGACGATAGCCTGCACCCACGGCCACCTAGACCACATCGGAGCGATATCCAAGCTCGCCCACAAGTACAAGGCTCCCATCGTAGGGACCCCTTTCACCGCGGACCTGATAAAGCAGGAGATAGAGGCTGAGAAGCTCCAGGGGACGAAGAACGAGGTGGTGACGATGAACGCCGGCAAGAAGATGCAGGTCTCCTCTGACGTCGAGCTGGAGTTCATCAGGGTCCAGCACAGCATCGTCGACTGCGTCTTCGCCGCCATTCACACCCCCCGGGGCGTGATCCTCTACGCCAACGACTTCAAGATGGACCGAAGCCCCACCCTCGGCCAGCCTCCCGACTTCGCCAGGCTGAAGAAGCTGGAGAACGAGGGGGTTTTGGCCCTGATCACCGAGACGACGAACGCCGGGATATCGGGGAAGACCCCCTCGGAGCAGATAGCAAAAGACCTGGTCTGGGACGTCCTGATGGGGACGGAGGAGACGAAGTCGGGGGTCCTTTTGACGACCTTCTCATCCCACATAGCGAGGATCCGGGCGATCATCGAGGCGGCCCACGAGATGGGGCGAAAGCCGGTGTTGCTGGGCAGGTCGATGGAGAAGTACTGGGGGACGGCGAAGAGGGTGGGGTACGCCCCCAAGTCCAACGACCTCCCCGTCTACGGTAGGAGAAAGAGCGTCGACAAGTTCTTCAAGAGGATGATGCAGGAGGGGAAGGATAAGTACCTCCCGATCATGACCGGCCACCAGGGGGAGCCGGGGGCGGTCCTCAGCAGGGTCGCCAGCGGCGAGACCGATTACATGATCGAGTCCGGGGACAAGGTGATATTCAGCGCCGGGATCATACCCCAGCCCCTGAACAAGTCCAACCGGCACATCGTGGAGACGAAGCTGAAGATGAGGGGGGCGAGGGTCTACGACAACGTCCACGTCTCGGGCCACGCCTGCGTCGAGGACCACTGGGAGCTCTTGAGGATGATAAATCCCGAGCACGTCATCCCCAGCCACGGGACCTTCGAGACCCACGGCAAGTACCTCTCCATGGCGGAGGACACCGGCTACGAGCTGGGATACACCTTCCACATCATGAGGAACGGCCAGGAGCTGCTCCTCCCCTGAAGGGGATGAGGAGGAAGGGACGGTGACGGCGGAACTGGGAAGCTGGAACGGAAGGGGGGAGATTTTGGATCGGAGGGGCTGGAAGGGCATCGGGGGACCGGAGAGCGAGGAGGTGCAGAAGGCGTGCTGATCCTTGAGGAGGAGCTTTTGAGGCGGGCCGGGATGATCTCCGGGGCGATCGAAGAGCTTCTGCCGGTCGTCCCCCCGAGGGAGCTCTACGCCGCCGGCAGGCACCTGGTCGACGCGGGGGGAAAGAGGCTCCGGCCGAGCATGCTCCTTATGGCCGCGGAGGCTGTAGGCGGCGATCTCCGGGCCGTCGTCCCCGCCGCCGTCTCCATCGAGCTCGTCCACAACTTCACCCTCATCCACGACGACATCATGGACAACGCCGAGACCCGGCGGGGTAGGCCCGCGGTCCACGTCAAGTGGGACGAGGCGGGGGCGATCCTGGCCGGCGATACCCTCTACTCCAAGGCCTTCGAGATTCTGACGGTCGCCGAGGCGAGGCCCGAGGAGATGGTGGCTTCGGTGAAGATGCTCGCCAAGACCTGCGCCGCCATCTGCGAGGGGCAGTGGCTGGACATGGAGTTTGAGAGGCGAGACGAGGTGACCGAGGCCGAGTATCTGGAGATGATCGAGAAGAAGACCGGGGTCCTCTACGGCGCTGCCGCCTGGATGGGGGCCCGCCTCTCCGGGGCGGCTGAGAAGGAGGCCGATGGTCTGGAGAGGTTCGGCCGTCTGGTGGGGATGGCCTTCCAGATCCAAGACGACGTCCTGGATCTGACGGCCCCTGCCAAGGTCCTAGGAAAGCCCCGGGGCGGGGACCTCGCCGAGGGGAAGAAGACCCTGATCATGATCCACGCCATGGCCAGGGGCGCGAGGATCGAGATCTTCGGGAAGAAGAACGCCTCCCAGGAAGAGATCGAGGCGGCTCTCGACGCCCTCCGGGGCAGCGGCTCGATAGATTATGCGAGGAGGAAGGCGGTGGGGCTGGTGGAGGAGGGCAAAGCGGCCCTGGCACCCCTCCCGGAGTCGGAGGCGAAGGCGCTGCTGCTGGAGCTCGCCGACTACATGATAAGCAGAAGTTATTAATCCATATAACGACCAAAAGGATTCGTAGCCGGGCGCTGTCGGGGTCGGGTCAGGCCAGCGGCTGGAGCGCCGTCGCGGCGATATTAGGGAGGAGGCGTTCAAATTGCACGAGCACAAGCACGGGTCGGATACGCACGGGTCGCATGAGCACGAGCTGAATGCGCACGAGATCGAGCACCTTCTGGATCACTGGATCGAGCACAACAAGAGCCACAGCGAGAGCTTCCGGGCGAGGGCGAGGGAGATGGAGGCAGCAAGCCCGAAGGCTGCGGCGAGGGTGAAGGAGGCGGCGGAGCTGATGGACGCGTGCACCGCGAAGCTCGAGGAGGCGGCGGGAGAGCTGTGAGCGCCAGAGGGAGGAGGAGAGGGCCTCTGGCGATCGATGCTCGGGGTATTCCCAGCAGATGAGGCCAGATGCTCCAAAACCCCCCTCTGAAGGGCCGAGACGACCGGCAGCTTCACCACCACCGCCAGCCTCTCGCCTCCTATCCTGGTGATCACGATCGACTCCTTCCCGTCGGCGATCATCATGCAATCGAGGCTGTAGTTTACGCCGTCCACCCTAATATCCTTGTATATCTCCGCAGCTCCCCCCCCATATCTCCCGGAGATCTAACCCCAGATCCTCGAACTTATCCTTTCTTTCTATCGACTATCATCACGAGCTTGCACCCCTCTTTCAGCTCGGATGAGAGATCGGATCTGTGCTCCCTCAAGAAATCCGGGCTTCTGCAGAATATTAAGAGCTCTCCATCCGCCCTTTTCATCAGGTCTCGGACCCTGTTTTTGATCCCCCACTCGTTCCGAACGCACCAGACGGGGGTGGCTCCGGGAGAGTCCAGGGTCAGGTTCTTCAGCTCATCCGCCGATCGGTCTGCTGCCTCCAGGAGCCCGACCCGACGGCCTTCGGCGTCATCCTCCTCCTGGGGGCGGGAGGGCTCGTCCTAGGCGGCTTCTTATCGAACTTCGCCAAGACGGAGTTTCAGGTCGTCCAGTTCATACCGATAGTCATCCTCCCCCAGGTC
>Ga0334885_1002570_pt1 | contig 18441 bp, 9 predicted proteins | sample GraSluR1_MG_8_FD_207233 | JGI IMG/M metagenome (GOLD analysis project Ga0334885, IMG submission 207233) | Sludge microbial communities from methane-producing bioreactor in Wageningen University, Netherlands - Granular Sludge_31_05-R1 | ecosystem: Engineered > Bioreactor > Anaerobic > Unclassified...
TCCGCAAGGGCGAAATAATTGCTCTTGCCGGACCAAACGGAGCAGGCAAGAGTACACTTGTTAAACTGCTTGCGAGGCTTTACGATCCCGATGAAGGATCAATAAAATATGACGGCACCAACATCCGGAACATCGAACCTGAACTATACAGAAAGCAATTCTCTGTTGTCTTCCAGGATTTTATGCTTTACAACATGAAGGCAGGTGAGAATATCAGAATGGGTAATCTTGACGAAAGGGATCCGGAATCAGGAATAAGAAAAAGTGCAGAGATAACAGGTGTCCATGATCTGATAAGCAATCTGCCGAAAGGTTACGATACCGTTATCGGCACCCTTTTTGACGACAGCCGTGAGCTGAGCTGGGGTGAATGGCAGAGGATCGCCCTCTCGAGAGCCCTCTTCAGGGATGCCCCTGTGCTTATTCTTGACGAGCCTTCAAGCGCCCTTGACGCCCAGTCTGAATATGATATCTTCAGTCGCTTCAGGGAGATAGTGAACGGGCGCACCTCGATCCTCATAAGTCACCGTTTCACCAGTGTAAGTCTTGCCGACCGCATAATCGTGCTGGATAAGGGATCGGTAACTGAGTCCGGTACGCACGATGAGCTGATGGCACTAAAGGGTGTATATTATGATATGTACATCAAACAGAGCAGGAGATATGAAAGATAGACGGAAGTCCGAAGACAGGAGAAAAGAAGGGGAGAAGGGGTGAAGGGGAGAAAAGTTTAGCATGATCAATCAACTTCGTTTGCCGCAGATAATACATTTCTTTACGGAAACGCCCGGTCTTCTCGGATCAGTGCGATATGAAAATAGCCGTCGGTTATCATTACCGAATCCTGCGGATCATTCACGTTCTTCACCTTGAAGCTGAAATCTCCCCTGATGATGCCCTGTTCTTCTCCAAGGATCCTGAAGGAGCCTTCGACAGCCTCATAGGTTTTTGAAGCTCCCTGCGGCAGTTGAAGTATATAGCGTGCTTTTGTGTCAGGAAAGACGAAGGTCATTTTTGTAAAGGTGTCGTCGTATGCCTCTATAAAAAGAGATTGCTTATCCACATTATAGATATTGTAATCATACCCGGTTTTTATGCCGTTTACATAATCGGTAATCTTTTTGGCGGTTCCCCTTAGTGTGTGGATATGGCCGTCTATCTCAGCTTCAAGAAGGCTGTTTTTAGTCACGGGTTCCTTTTCGCACCCGATGATCAATATCGCTGCACATAATAAGCAGGTCAGCCGTTTCATTGAGTCAGCATTTTATCTTTTAACGATTGGAAGCAATGTTTTGTTACTTTCTATTGCTCCAAAAGAACCGAGGAATCCCGATAAGTCGGGCTGACTATCTCGATGTTTTTGTCATGATTCCTAAGTTTCTTCTTGATTTCCTCGATTTCAATTCGAAGGTTCAGATTATCCATTAGTATTTCCCTAACCTTAGTAAATACTCTCATTATTTGAATATTCATCATAATGGCTCTTTCACTTCTTAAAACGCTTGATAACATAGCTACCCCTTGCTCGGTAAAAGCCATCGGTGTGTATCTGGATCCGCCCCAACTTGAGGTCACTAATTGTGACCTCAAGATATTAAACTCTTGATTACTAAGCTCAAACATGAAATCTTCCGGAAACCGATATATATTTCTTCGAACTGCCTGTTTCAAAGCTTTGGTTTTAACATTATACAATATTGCCAGGTCATTATCAAGCATTACTTTCTTTCCTCTTATTAGATAAATCTTGCTACTAATGATATCGTCAGGGATTACAGATAGTTCAGACTTTTCCGTCATTATTCAGGGATTAATCGAAGAAAGTTTATTTTTTAGCATTAGGTCACACTTTGTGATAACAGACTATTTATCAGCAACACAAATAATATGGCCATAACTCGTATTGTGCCATAATTAATAATTCTAATACAGATCCTTCAGCACGTTATAAAGTATCTCCCATCTGTTCAATACCTAAGGGTTTCATTGACATATCTGCAAATGCTATAACGAAAATAAAAACCTTAACTCCGATTTTTTCGGATTGAAGATTTTTTTTGAAAATACTGGTATAACCTCCCGATAAACCAGGACAAGCCTTTGCGGTTATGTAACATGGGAGAAATTGTAGTTCGAAAAAATCCTATCCCTGTCAACCTCCTTTACAACAATGACTGTAGCGCACTGATAATGTTGGAGATCCCTCACTGCGTTCGGGATGACAGGTGCTTGTTTTATAATAACTTTGGGGGGCAGAGGCTGGTTCATTGGCAAAATGGCGCAAAGGCGCAGTGGCATAAATCCATGGAGCCAACTATAGCATATATTATCACCAAGCTTCAATCTAATGAACCGGTTGCTCCGCCTTAGATGGCGGAAAAATGGGACCGTTATAATTGGCTCGAGCTTAAGTCTTCATTTGCTTTTTGTTTTGCAAGCACAATTAATAATGATGTTATTGAACTTATTAGCAAAAGACTACACACCAAGATCTGCTTCAATAGAACGTTTTCAAGTAACAACACAAAGATCAGACATAGTATTATGTTAACTATTAATATTGTAATTAATGCCCCCTTCCTGATTTGAGTTAATGAAATTTTTTTCTTCGTTCTCAATAGATCTCCAATTACCAGCCCTATTGCTGAAGCAAGCAGAATAAATACAAATCTTTGCACCTTTGGTTCCATTGATAGTATAATACTAATAGAAAAAAAGGTTGCTGTCAAAATAAAATATATTATAAACAGAATTCTTTTCATATGTATCATCGTTTTAAGTTAAAGGGCTGTACCAAAAGACTTAATCAATAACCCGCAGAAAACACTCTTCATAACGTATAGAATATAAAAGATAAATAGTCTGGTTCATGCTTTTATATCGGATCGGGTTACTATTGTCTTTTGATACAGCCTCATGAGTTTCAGTCATTGACATGACAAACATATCCTACAAGGGCACCTCCACCCCATCCTAAAAGAAAACCAGCCACTCCAAATGATGCAGCAGCCAAAGCAGCACTCCAAACGGCTACAGCTAAGCCTAATGTAACATCGCAAGCATTAATTTTAGATCAGCCTGAGGCACCTTCCTGAAGCATAGTGCCGATTATTTCTTATCCTTCATAATTTTTCAAAATCGTATTCTTAATTACTGATTAAAGCCTGTATCTCATCATCACTCCTCTCAGCACCATGATGCATCCTTTTCAGGTATTCCTGAAAATTTATATTTTTCTTCCTCTCTGAAGAGCGGAGGTGTAAAAATAATCCTCTATTTTTTTAATAGCATCTTCAGTGTTACAAAGGTCCATTAACATCCTACCTTTATCAAGCAAGATTATCCGATTACACATATCAGAAATATAGTTTAGGTTATGGCTTGAAATTATCATGGTGCAATTCCCTTCATAATGCAGGTTTCTGAGAAGCTGTTTCAGTACAATCTGAGAGCCGGGATCAATAAAATTAAAGGGTTCATCAAGAACAATTAATTCAGGTTTTGAGATGAGAGCTCCGATAATTCCAACCTTATGTTTATTGCCACTTGAAAGGTTTCTTATTAATTTCTTTTTGCTTAAAATTTCGCCATTCATGAATGACTCAAAATCATTTAATCTTTGGTCTGTCTCCGCTATCTTCATATTATATAATGAGCCTACAAATTCAAAATATTCCTTAGGAGTTAAAAAATCGATCAAATAGTTGGTATCAATATAAGAACCTGTATAGCCTTTCCAGTGATCTGATTGAATTATCTTTTGAGTTTTTGATAGTACCTCTCCACACTCAGGTTTTAAAAGGTCAAGCAATAATCTTAGTAAGGTTGTTTTTCCGGCCCCGTTATTACCGACCAAACCTAAGATCTCACCCTTACTGATATTAAGATAATCTATTTCAACAGCCACTAAGGATCCGAATTTCTTTATAAGGTTATTAGCTGTAATCATTTTCTATACCCCTCCAAATTTTTATATTTACGTAATGAGAGTTGTTTGTATATCAAATAAAACCATCTCTTATTGTTTACAAGGGATAGAAGGCTAAATATATTGACTACCAACAGGAATAAATTTGTACTCACTAATTCTGAAAAAATAAGACCCAGCAGAAACGGAAATAATATCACGATTATTATTGACAGTACTTGTATAATGCTATATCCCTGAAGATTAAGAAACAAGCTTTTGTTTATCTCGATTCTTTTATCATTAAAACTTGCCGTGTAAATAACAACAAAGTATCCAATGCTGATATTATAAAGAAGTGCTGTAAAAAAGAGAAGGATGGACTGACCTTTGTAGATTATAACTGGAATTACGAACAATGAAAGAAGTATGCTGGAAAGTAACATGATAAGATACTTTGCTTGAATGAATTTTTTTAAATCAAAATTTAAAGTGTAAATGAGATCTGAATAGCTGCTATCCCATGAAAACATATATTGTGAATAACTATATCCCCATGCACCGCTTATGCATATATGCAATAAGATCAGCATATTACCTGTAAGTCCCTGACTGGATACAGATAGTAAGTAATAAATAATAAGGACATAAATAGGGATAATAAGCAGGTGGATAAGTCTCTTATTTCTAAAGATTAGTTTAATTTCTAAATCAATAAACCAATTACATTTACCAATAATGCTATTTCTTAATTCAAATGCAGCTATTGAGTTATCTCGGTTTGATCCCTCGATTAAGCGATAGGGTAATTCCTTGATTATGTGCCCATTAATGACAATAGACAGAATGCATAAAATGGAAATAACAATAATCCCTGTATAATCACCCGACAAAATTCCATTAAAGAAGTATCCGGCTAGTATTCCTGGTTTAACAAAAAACCTAAATACTAAGAAATATAATACCATGATAATACCAGGAACGAGAGTATATAACAATGAATAATTTTTAAGAGTGTTGAAAGTTAGAATAATATGACTTATAAGCAGTAAGATTAGAAAAATACTCAAGAGATAACCTATAAAACTTCCTATGCCATATAATGGTAATATACTAACAACGGAATAAGGAATAATAAGAAGCAGGAGTATGAGATTTAAGTAACTGAAAGGTGCAGTTATCAATATTAATGAATATAATGTCTTTCTTTTTACAGGCAAGTATAGGTAAGCCTCTGTCGCAGCGAATTGTTCTTTCTTTAAAAATATCCCGATTAAAAAAACGGCAGAAAAATAATGTAAAAGGAAGGTATTGATAAGAACTATTGAATCTTGAACTGGTATTAAGACTCTAATTATGCTATCAAACTTTAGTCCAATATAAAACACTATAAAGCAGAAATAAACTATAGAAAGACATCTTATCAATCTAAAAATCAACAATATTTCTTGTTTGTCAGCTCTGATAAGACTGATTATTCTTTGTTTTATTAGTGCTTGTAACATAATAATTTAAATCTTCAGTAAAAATAATCTACATCTGATTTTAATGTGGGCCTGGTGGGGATTAAAGTGTTCTCAGACTACCCAACCTCACCAGGCATTCCCACATTTCAATTTCAAGCTACCCTGACATTAATCTGGATACAACCAAAAACATGCAAGGGTTGTCAAACCACCAACAATCGGGTTCATACCAGCAGCTATCCCTGTAGCCAGTCCCATGGTAAAGCATCCCTTATGCCTGTCGGTCAATTTAATCCCACCTGATACCTCTTCCATCTGTTCAAAACTTAATTCTTTCATAACGAGACATTTTATAGTTTATTCCTACTCTCTTTAAGGCTTTTCGGAGTCCGCCTGGGGCTCCGCCCGTGTGGGAGAAGCCTTATATATAAGCACGTTAGTGGAAATCATCCCAAAACCTTTTGTACAGGTTGTCAAATTGCATCAGCTCATCATGCGAGCCCTCAGCCACGATACTTTTATCTTCCATAACATATATCCTGTCGCTGATGTCCCTGATCGTATTGATCCTGTGAGAGATCAACAGTATCCCCGTTTCCTTCTTCAGCCTCCGTAGCAGATCCGTTATTATCGATTCCGTACCCCTGTCCATACCCGATGTGCCTTCATCTATGACAAGGATCTCCGGCTTCTTTATTAAAGCCCTGATAAAAGCTATCAGCTGCCTCTGACCGCCTGAGAGGTTAATACCTTCCTCCCCGATCAGGGTCATAATACCCGAAGGAAAAGAATCAATGAACTTATCAAGCCCCAAAGCTGTTATCATTCCCGCCAGGCAGCGTATCTCTTCTTCACCATATCCGGCAATCAGGTTCTGAAGAATCGTGCCATTGAAGATATGGATCTCCTGGGGCACTATACCTGTTAAGGCTCTCCATTGCCGCAGGCTGATACTGCCTGAATCAGTATGGCCATTAACCATAATTCTTCCTGATTCCGCATCATAGAACCTTAAAAGGATGTTCGCCAGTGTGCTTTTACCACAACCGCTCTCCCCGACAAGCGACACAACCTTCCCCTTCTCAATGGTCAGCCCTATGTTCCTCAGCAATAACGGCCTGCCGGGATACCTGAATGAAATATTTTCAAGCCTTATTTCACCGGTTGTGCTGACACTCATTTCATCAGGGACCTCACTCTCTTCAGGCTCAATCCGGCTGAATTCAAACATCCTCTCCACGGCAACCCGTGCTTCACTCACCGGGATCGCAACAAGAGCGAGGTTCAGGATCGACGGAACCAGCGAAGAGCTTATCGATAATACTGCAAGAAGCTCTCCTTCGGACATCATTGACCTGAAAACCTGTACCGAAATGTAGATCAGCACCATAACGAGATAGAGTGTCCCGATTATTCCGGTAAGGATGCCAAGACTGATCTTTATCTTACCGAGTGAAAAGACCTTCTCCTGAAAATTAGCATAGATACTTTTGTTTCTGCCAATGATACTTTCATGCCATCCAAGACTTTTAATTGCTGAAATGCCCTGTATAGAGTCAATATAGTTACTTTCACTCCGGGCATATCCTGCCATCATATCATGCTGGGTTGAAATAATCCGTTTATTCCGGCTGTAAACGACAAGGAACAATACCGGAATTACGATAATTGTGAAAAGGGCTGAAACCTCACAATAGAAAAAGAGGGCAGTGACTGAGATGATCAGAACAAGTACATCAATCAGATATATACTTACAAATTCAGTTATCACACGTTGTATCCTAATAGTATCATTAAGTCTTCCCACGAAGTCTCCCGTTTTCCTCGTATCAAAAAAAGAGGATGGCAGGAACATAAGGGATCCGAAGAAATTATCGATAACCCTGATGTTGAACTCTTTCCCCTGATAAATAAGGATCTGTTGCCTTACGGCACTCAGCATTATCCTGGCAATTAAGAGAATAAAGACCAGGCCAACAGCCACCAGCAACAGATTGAGGTTTTTTGAAGGCAGAATCACATCTATCAGCTTCTGAGAAAAGACGGCCATTACAAGTCCCAGAAGAGCGATCAGGATTCCGAGGACCAGACTGGCTGACAGCAATGAGGTATCCGGACGCAGGATCTCCTTTAACCACGTTATGCCTTTCATCCTTTCCTGCTTCATGTATCTGAACGATCCGTTTGGTTTAACCCCAAGGCACTTTTTGCTTTCCCACAACAATTCCAGCTCATTTGCAGTAATAGTATTCAGTCCCTTTGCCGGATCCCAGATAATGAATTTTCCTTTTTCTTGTCCAAAACAGACTACATAATGCTCCAGGCCTGCTTCAGGCTTAACATGAAGTATCAGGGTGCCGTCATATCCGATAATATCACTTACTCCGGCCTCATAACCGGTGGCGTCAAGGCCGCTCTGCCGTGCCGCCTGCAGGAGTCCGAGCATGGAGGTCCCATATCTTGTTGTGCCGCTCAGCCTGCGTATGTTCTCAACGGAGGAATGGCCGCCGAAATATCTGATTGCCGACACAAGGCACGCCACTCCGCAGTCCGATGTATCATGCTGAAGAACAGATGCTTTCTTTATTTTATCATTCAGCCTCATCCTTCATCATGAGCCGGATTATAACATCGTGTTTCACCTCACCGTAAAAGACCCTGACCAGGTTAAGGTCCCGGTCGTAGATATAATTGGAAGGGACAAAATCCTTTCCGAAGATCTTCCCGAATTGAAAATAAGGATCTGCCAGAGGAAGTATACCGGCAACCCTGAAGCCGGAATAAAGTTCCATGAATTCCCTTATCGATTCAGAAGGGGCATCCGAAACCAGCAAGATCAGACCCTCTGACAGATCCGAATGATTCTCTATCAGTTCCGATATTTCATAATGACAATGTTCACATTCAGGATGAAACCGGACAATCAGCAAAGGTCCGCTTTCTATCTGTTCCGAACTGAATTCTTCATTATCAAGGGTCAGAAATGTGAATGAAGGTAGTTTTTTGACCTCTTCGGAGATACGGTTAATATCCCTTATCTTTTTTGCTATACCATAAGCAAGAAAGAATGCCGATACGGCAAAAACAGAAATAATGATTATCAGTATAACCCTTTTCACAAAGCTGTGGTATCAACGGTTAAAAACATAACGAAAGCCATCCAGAAGATAATTGCAGGTACATATGTCGTGAGAACTATCTTTTCGGAATTGGATTGTTTAATTCCGGCAACGGAGTATAATCCGTATGAGAGAGATATAATATAAAGAAGCTGGAACAGATTAACCATCTGAAGCGGGAATATCCAGAAGTTGCTGACCTCATCCGATCTGAAGATGTTTATAAGAGCCAGCGGATAGAAGAAACTCATATCACTGATCGTGTAATTACCTGCAAAGAACAGGAACCAGAGAAACTTCACCAGACTGGCTGAGAGTATTATTATTTCAGATCCTGTAACCACCCTGAAAATCATTCCGGGTGTTATCTCCTTTTGAAGATCAAAGAGAAAAACCCCGGTGTATAAAACAAGGCTGACAAGTGAGAATTTTATAAAAAGTATTACCGGAATAAAAGCATATCCGACCCACGCAATATTCTTCAGATCTGCGAACAGTTTCAGCGACCTTTCCCAGGTGAGCTGTTCACTGTAAGTGTTGTAGAATACTATTTCATTTATAAGCAGTTTATTCGACAACAAGCTTATAAATATCGTTGCCAGCACAATGCCCGAAAACAGATACAGGTTTTTCAGGCTATAATATTTCTGAATTATACTCACGGCCATCTGTAATCTTGTTTGAAAAAACGTCCATACAGATTATAGTTTAGCACAAAAAACGGATCACCAATAGTTTATCCACAGACCATGCAATATAAAAATCTCCACTCCGAAAAAACCGGATTGGAGATTTTTTTTTTGAAAATATTGATTTTTTAAAAGACTTTAAGAGGATGGGGCTGGCTTGCCGACTTCGTCTTAAATCATGCCGCAACCAGGGTGCTTAATAAATGAAGTACCCGGGCATTGGCGAAAACACTTTGAGGTCTTATACCGAGAAAAAAGCCCGTCTCATCAACGGGCTCTTTATCATTATATGCATTATATTCTGCATTATACACACCCCCTCTTTGCAAAGCAGAGAGGGGGACGGGGGGTGAGTTCATGCCTCCCTTTAATGCAGCAGCGTCACATCACCTACCTGCCTGTATGGCTCGCCGTTGGCAAACTTCCCTTCCACATACCATACATAGACTCCCTGCGGACAGAGCTGACCCTTGTAGTAGCCGTTCCATGGCTTGTTGATGTCGCGTGTCTCATAGATCAGCACTCCGAGCCTGTTGAAGATCTGCAGCTTGTATTCCAGCACCCTCTGCCTTATCGGCGGGTAGAAGAACTGGTCAGCTTCAATACCACTCATTGGCAGGTCGGTCCGTTCTATTGGTCCCTCCTTGTTGGGGGTGAAGACAGTGGCAAACCTCAGCTCACCAACCGGCTCAACCGTTACTCCTGGCGACAGTACATATACGTCTGAACATCCGTTATCTGAATATGCCCAGAGGGTGATGTCGTAAACACCTTCCTCCATGTACCTGTGGTAAGGCTCCTCGAGCTTCGAGGTGTCGCCGTCGCCAAACTCCCACAGATATGAATCGGCTCCCTGACTCAGGTTGAAGCACCTCACCCTTTCATCATTTACGAAGACCAGGGTCGGGGCTATCTCAAAATAAGCCTTGGGTGAAGGATAGGCATGTACCACCTGCGACGTGATTGATGTGCCACCCGGACCGGTAACTGTCAGCTCAATGCGGTAAATACCCGGTGTGAAGTAGGTGTATGTAGGATTCTTCGCCGTTGAATAGCTTCCGTCGCCGAAATCCCACCTGAACGTGGTGCCGGGCAGATCCGCATTTACAGTTGTGTTATTAATCTGAACATAGAGCGGTGCACAACCCGAAGGTATTGAGTCAAAGTCGGCAACCGGAGGCTCAGGTAATATTGATATCTGATGCATGATGCTCCTCGTACAGGTTCCGTTTGTAGCCGTGAGAGTGACATTATATGTACCCAGACCACCTGTATAGGTGTATGAGGGATTCACATCTGTCGAGCTGCCACCGTCACCGAAATCCCAGGTGTATGTCCATGTTCCCGGATTGGTCTCATTTGTGAAATTCACCGTATTGCCCGCAGGGTTATATAACTGCGGTGTCGGCGCTGCGGTAAACTGCGGAACCGGAACCGGCATGACGGTGATGTCGAGCGTTTTGACATCCGTACAGTTATAGAACGATGTCGTGGTAAGTGTTACCGTATGCACTATCGGATCGGTGGTCATATTGGTGTAAAGATGCGATGTAACATTCACACCCGGACCACTGATTCCGTCGCCATAATCCCAGAAGTAACTGTTTGCACCCGGCAGGGCGTTGAACATAATTGCCTCGCCACTGCAGATTATGAGCTTATCGGCATTGAAGGTTGCATCAATTGCCGGATAGATTGTAATAAGGGTAGTCTGGCTTGCGGTGCATCCGCCCGGCGATTCAACCGTCAGTCTTACATTGTAGTACTCTATCGATGACGGACTGCTGTTGGTGAACACGTGTACGGGATTCTCATCAACGGTATTGGTAGTGCCGTCATCGAAATCCCATGTCCAGCTTGCAATACCCGTCATATCCTTTGTGAAAGTGACCGTTCCGGGTGTACACATGAAGCTGATATCCTGGGTGAATGCTGCATCCGGGCTGTCCACCATCACAACCACGTCGCCTGTGCCGAAACAGCCGTTATTATCCCTCACCCTGTAGTTCAGGCTATATGGTCCGGGTATGTACGATCTGAAGGTCGGGGCCTGGATGAAGTAATTGTTAAGAGGCCCTACATCGCCAGTCCAGATATGCTGTGTCCATACACCGGATCCGCCTGAAGGAGCCGGATCAATTACCTGTGCCACTCCTCCGCATGCATTTATTGTATCGGAGGGGAAGTTGATAACAGGAAGTGAATGTACCGTTAATGTTGCTCCGTTGGTGTAGGTCGTTGCACAGAATGCCTTGAGGCCCAGCCTGTACTGATTGGTGTTATACGACAGGGGAACATTGACCAGCGCCAGTTGCTGGCTGGTTGTCCCGCTGTAAATTGCGCCGTCATAGATATCATCCCATGTGGTTCCTCCGTTAGTGCTGACCTGCCACCTTATTGAATCTATCAGTCCCGAACCGTTGGCAATGAAGTAAACCGGACCACTGCCGTCACAAACAGATGCATTAGCCGGATTCATGCTCACTGCCGGGGGAAGGTTAACCCTCAGTATTGCAAAGTTGGAGTAGACAGGAGCACCACATACGCCGCTCACTATAACCCTGAAGATATTGTTATTGAAGCCTGCAGGTGCATTGGTGATATTGATTGCCGGGGTACCCTGACCCGTAATGTTGGCACCATCAATCACATCGTTGAACCCTGTTCCGGTGTTAACCTGCCACAGGTAGGTAATACCACTGCCGGTGGCCGCTACAGTAAATTCTGCATTTCCACCGAGGCAGATCGTTGTGTCTTTTGGATGCATCTGTATCTCCGGAACGGTGTTGACCGTCAGGAGAGCGTCATCAGATGTTACAGTATCTCCGCAGGTTGATACCTCAACATTGAACAGATACCCGTCCATGTCGCGTGTTACTCCGAACAGGTTGAGTGTCGCAGTCTGTGATCCGAACCAGATACCGCCGTCGGTTATAGCAGTGAAGCCGTTACCATCGTTCCTGTCGGCATACCACTGGTAGGTTATACCCATACCAGTGGCCACGACATTGAAGCTTACGACTCCGTACTCACAGGTTATCTTGTCTGCCGGTGATGTTACAATTGCCGGCAGATCCCTTACAGTGACGGTAGCCGTTCCCATCAGGTTAGAGGATGGGCTCACCACCTCGCAGTTATTGACATCGGTAACCCTCAGCAGTCTGTAAGTTGTTGTCAACAAAGGAGATACAATGATATCTTCTCCGCTGTTATATCCTGAGACCACTCCGTGATTCTCGATGTCGAGTTCGAAAGGTCCGACACCTGCCGGCAGAGTGACAGTCAGAATTGATGACTCTCCCGGACAGATGGTTTCGCCTCCTGTCAGAACCGCTACCGGTAATGGATTGACGGTTATTTTGATGACATTGCTCTCGACCGTACAGATGATACCATTCAGTATACTGGTCAGTATCCTCTTATAATATGTATCCGTATAGTGTATTCCCGGAGTGTAACCGGTTGACGTGGCTCCCGGTATGGTCGAGTAGATAACGTCGTTATCGCTTCTCAGCCACTGGTATGTCACCACTCCGCTTCCGCTTCCGTCATCTACACTTGCAAAAGGCACAGGTGTGTCTCCGAAGCATATTGTCTGATCGGCCGAGATCGTTCCGCCATACACTTCGTTGACAGTAACTCTTACAATGTTCGATATTTTTGTGCATTCAATGCCATTCAGCAGTGACCTGGTTATTCTCAGGAACCATGCATCCTGCATGAGCGGAGGAGAATCGTAGTTAAGTGCGTTTGCGCCCGGAATATCGGTGAAGTTTGTACCGTCGTCGCTGGTCTGCCACTGGTAGGTCACAGCGCCGTCGCCCGTTCCATGAACTACGCTCATGAAGGCAACCGGATCGGCGCCGTTGCAGATGGTCTGATCCGCAATGATGGTCCCGGCATTAACATTATTAACAGTTATTCTTATGGAGTTGGTTAGCCTTGTGCATGTAATCCCGTTGAGTGTGGATGTAACGGAACGCATGTACCATGTATCCTGTGTAAGGGCTCCCGGGGCATATACCTCGCTCGTTGCTCCCGGTATATCAAGATAGTTGACTCCATCGTTACTGCTTCTCCACTGGTATTCGATAGTACCGTCACCGGATGCCGCAACGCTTCCCGGCACTGCAGGCACCTCACCTTCGCATATCGTCTGATCGCCGGTTATTGAACCCGGATCGAAGTTGATAACCGTTATCCTTACAATATTGGTTACATCACTGCATGATCTTCCGCTGAGGGTAGAGGTAACCTCCCTCCTGTACCATGTGTCGGCAATCAGGTTGCCCGGATTGAAGACCTCGCTGATTGCTCCCAATATTTCGGTGAAGGTTGTTCCGTCGGGACTGCTGAACCATTTGTAGGTGAAGATACCGTCGCCCGTCGGTGTTACGCTGGTAAGAGTGGCCGGCGCTGTTCCTTCACAAATGGTCTGATCTGATCCTATCGATCCCGGTACAAAGTTATTGACCGTTACCTTTATTATATTGGTTCCGGCTGAACAGATACTTGTTCCAAGGGTTGATGTTACAACTCTCGTGTACCAGGTATCCTGAGTGAGCTGGCCGGGTGTAAATGTTGCTGCCACAGCACCCGGGATATCAGTGAAAGTAATACCATCCGGGCTATCCTGCCACTGGTAGGTTATAGTGCCATCGCCGGTGGCATTCACACTTGTGAATGGTAAAGGCGTATCGTTTTCACAGATTGTCTGGGATGATCCTATCGAGCCCGGGATAAAGTTGTTCACCGTTATCCTTACCGGTGCCGTTGCCTGTGAACAGGATGTCAGATTAAGTGTTGAAGTAACCTGACGTCTGTACCAGGTGTCTGCAATCAGGGCACCCGAAGCATAGGTCTCGTCTGTAGCTCCTGTAATGTTGGAGAAGTTGACACCGTTCAGGCTGCTCTGCCACTGGTAGGTGAAAACGCCATCACCTGATGGTGCAACAGAGGTGAGCGGAGCCGGTGTGTCACCTTCGCAGATATCCTGATCTGCGGAAATGCTGCCCGGGTCAAAGTTAATTACCGTTATCAGTATGGAAGGTGTCTCCTGACTGCAGGAGTAACCGTTTAGTGTCGCCGTAACAATTCTTCTGTACCAGGTATCGACAGTAAGCGGTGGTGCCGAATAGGTTGCAGATGTTGCGCCCGCAACAGGGCTCCAGTTGATGTTATCCGTGCTGAACTCCCAGGTGTATGTAAAGGTCCCGTCGCCTGCCGGTGTTGTGCCCGTGAAGGAGGCCGGTGCAGTGCCCTCGCATATAGTCTGATCCGTTCCTATCGTGCCCGGTGTGAAATTGATAACTGTTACCCTTACAATATTGGTCTCTTCGGTACAGGCATTGGTGCCCACAGTCGAAGTCACTGCACGTTTGTACCAGGTGTCGGCCATAAGGGCTCCCGGTGCATAGGTTTCGTTTGTGGCACCACCTATGTCCGTGAAGACTATCCCATCGCCGCTCTCCTTCCACTGATAGGTGAAGATCCCGTCGCCCGCAGGTGCAGTTGAGCCAAACGGCACCGGTATCTCACCCTCGCAGATGGTCTGATCCGCCGTTATCGAGCCGGGAACAAAATTGTTGACCGTGATAAGCACTGTATTCGTCTCCTCTACACAGGTGTTGGTTCCAAGTGTTGAGGTTACCTCGCGCCTGTACCAGGTGTCTGCTGTCAGGATTCCCGGACTATAGGTCTCGCCCACTGCAGCAGGTATTATAGCAAAGTTAACACCATCGATGCTCCTGAACCACCTGTAGGTGAAGATGCCGTCGCCTGTGGGCGATATGCTCGTAAGAGGCATCGGGGCCGTGTTCTCACATATCGTCTGATCCGATCCTATCGAGCCCGGATCAAAATTATTGACCGTTACTCTGATAATATTGGTCTCGGCTGAGCAGATACTTGTTCCGAGAGTTGATGTGACAACTCTCCTGTACCATGTGTCCTGTACAAGCGCTCCTGCCGAATAAGTTGGACTGGTTGCCCCCGGTATGTCGGTGAATGTCACTCCGTCGGGGCTGTCCTGCCACTGGAACGTGTGGGTACCATCGCCTGATGGAACGGCCGCAGTGAACGGTGCAGGGGTGTCTCCCTCGCATATCGTCTGTGATCCGCTTATTGAGCCCGGATTGAAATTATTAACCGTTACCCTTACAACGTTGGTGTATTCCGTGCAGGTCATGCTGTTGAGCGTTGAGGTAACCTGTCTCCTGAACCAGGTATCGACAATAAGAGCTCCCGGTGCGTAGGTCTCAAGGGTTGCCCCGGGTATGCCGTTAAAGCTTACCCCGTCGGTACTGCTCTGCCACTGGTAGGTGAAGACACCATCGCCCGTGGGTGTTACGGATGTGAATGGTGCAGGGGTGTCGCCCTCACAGATATCCTGATCGGCAGAGATGCTGCCCTGATCGAAGTTATTGACCGTTACAAGCAGAGTGTTGGTCTCCTGTGTGCACGTTACGCCGTTAAGGGCGGCTGTTGCCTCACGTTTGAACCATGTATCCTGGGTAAGTGCAGGCGATGTGTAGGTTGCCGAGGTGGCACCAGCTATCGGAGCAAAGATCACATTATCCGTGCTGCTCAGCCAGCGGTAGCTCTTCGTGCCGTCACCCGTGGCCGCTGTTCCGGTAAACGCTGCCGGTGCAGTGCCCTCGCATATCGTCTGGTCAGCTTCAATGAAGCCCGGAGAGAAGTTGATGACCGTTACCCTTACTGCATTGGTCTCCCTGACACATGGCACACCCATAAGTGTTGCCCTTACCTCGCGTTTGAACCAGGTATCGGCAGTCAGGGCACCCGGGGCATATGTTTCATTTTCTGCTCCGGGAATATCCGTAAATATCACGCCATCCGGACTGCTCTTCCATTGATAGGTAAAGACACCATCACCTGATGGTGCAACGAAGCTGAACGGTACGGGTATTTCACCTTCACAGATGGTCTGGTCTGCCGAAATTGAACCGGGCAGGAAGTTGATCACCGTTACCAGTACTTCATTCGATTCATCGGAACAAACAGTTGTTCCCATTGTTGAAACAGCAACCCTCCTGAACCAGGTATCCTGGGCCAGGGTGCCGGCAGTGTAAACCGCCGAGGTTGCCCCGGTAATATTGTTGTATGTTATATTGTCCGCACTGCTCTGCCACTGATAGGTAACTGATCCTCCTCCTGTTGCATCGGTTATGCTTACAAACGGAACCGGTGCTCCGGTCTCGCAGACAGCCTGGTCATTACCTATTGATCCTGCATTGATAAAGTTTATCACAGGTGTTACGATCCCGTTCATCTGGCGGGTACAGCCTGTGGTTGCATTTGTTGCTACAACATAATATGTCTCTGTTTCCCTGTCTGCCCATGTCAGTGCCGAACCTGTTCCGGGAAGTGCCGGTCCGTCAGGTCCAGGAGTGTTAAACAGCTGGTAGTTGACCCCAACCTGCGAGCCTGAAAGGGTAATGGTCACTCCCGGGACTCCCGTGCAGTAAGCCATAGGAGCCGTAAGGATATAAACGGAGGGAAGAGGATTTACGGTAACCGATATCGGCACATGTACAGTGGTGCATACCCCGTTGGATGACTCCACAACCGATACCTGGCCGGTCAGGGCCATGTTGAACGTGACCGCTATCTCGTGCAGTGTAGGATCAGAGGTGATTGCTGCTCCGGCGGGGACGAGCCAGGAATATGTCGATCCCGGATTATCCGGAACTGAATAAATAACATCCGTATCGCCCTGGCACACTTCGGTGGGCCCTGCCACCACAACTCCCGGTAAGGTTGACACCACTGTCACCGGTTTCTGAACGGGCACGCCCACGCAGCCCGTTGTGGTTGTGAATGTTTCCGTTACTGTTATCATATCGCCTGGTGCAGCCATTCCGGGCACCGCATCCACAATTATGAAATATAATCCCGGAGGCGATGTAATTGTCAGCGAAGGCGGTACTGTCCACGAATAGGTCGATCCCGGGGTGTTTACGACCTGGTAAACCACGTTTGTGGCATCATCGCAGAGAAGGTCGGGTCCGGATATTACAGATGTTACCGGAAGAGGATTGACTGAGATAGTGATAACATTGGAATAAGCTGAACTGACACACGACAGGTCTTCTACTTTTCTTACGAACATTGTCTGGTCAGTTAGTGTTCCATAGTCATACGCCGGTGAATCCGAGCCCGCTATATCACTCCAGCCGGCATCACCGGGCAGCGCTGACATGTTGGTAGTGTACTGCCAGGTATAGGTGTAAGTACCTGTACCTCCGGTTGCCGGTGCAAGGTTGGAAAATGGAGGTACATCATCGCCGTAGCATATGCTCTGCGTGGTTCCGATGGCTCCTCCCTGCAGTTCCGGCAATACCGTTATGATAATCATATTACTGTAAACAGGGGTGCTGCAGGTTCCTTCAACCGCCCTCCTCACAAATTTGGTTGGGGAGGTAAGTACCCCATAATCATATACCGGATTATTGCTTGACGGTATATCTATCCAGTTGCCGTCGCCCGGCACCGCAGCCATATTGGTTGTGTACTGCCAGGTATAGGTGAACACCCCTGCACCTCCGGTTGCAGCTGCAGAGCTTGTAAAGGCAGGCACATCGTCTCCGTAACATATTGTCTGATCAGAGCCAATGGTTCCTCCATTGAGCACCGGCCGAACCGTTACTGTTATCTCGTTGCTGTAAACAGGTGTTGTGCAGGTACCCTCAACAGCTCTCCTGACAAATTTTGTTGTTGTTGTAAGAGTGCCATAATCGTATGTGAGGCTGTTGCTTGCAGGGATATTTGTCCAGCCTGCGCCGCCCAGCACTGCGGCCATGTTTGTCGTGTACTGCCATGTATAGGTAAATACGCCCGCCCCGCCTGTGGCAGGAGCTGAGCTGATGAACGGGGCCACATCGGCTCCGTAACAGATGGTCTGGTCGCTTCCGATCGTCCCTCCGTTAAGCTCCGGACGAACGGTTACGGTTACCTGGTTACTGTAAACAGGTGTGGTACAGGTTCCTTCAACGGCTCTCCTGACAAACTTTGTAGTTGTGGTAAGGGTGCCGTAATCTATTGCAGGAGTGTTGCTTGCCGGCACGTCGGACCATCCTGCTCCGCCGGGTACTGCGGCCATATTGGTCGTATACTGCCAGGTATATGTAAAGGCTCCGGCTCCTCCAGTTGCAGGTGCAGAACTTGTGAATGCAGCCACATCAGCCCCGTAGCAGATTGTCTGATCGCTTCCTATGGTCCCTCCGTTAAGCTGGGGCCGG
>Ga0334885_1002574_pt1 | contig 18425 bp, 18 predicted proteins | sample GraSluR1_MG_8_FD_207233 | JGI IMG/M metagenome (GOLD analysis project Ga0334885, IMG submission 207233) | Sludge microbial communities from methane-producing bioreactor in Wageningen University, Netherlands - Granular Sludge_31_05-R1 | ecosystem: Engineered > Bioreactor > Anaerobic >...
TCTGGGGCATACGGAGAAATTTTCAAGGCCTCTTTGTCCCTCTTTGTCTTTTCGGAAGAGCCTTTCCGCCGCCTCCATGTCCCCGGGGCTTTTTACGGCACGTTTCCTGTTAGCTGCCAGGGAGAAAAAATATTTCCGTCTTTTTCTAGATGGTTTTCGAGAGCCATGGATCTCGAATTTTCGGGAGCGCCTTCGGGGTATGTTCACATTGCCCGCATGCCGCAGGGGAAAAAATGCTGGCTCCCCAGGAGGTGCCGATTCGGGAAGCTCCCAGGGCACAGAAAGTGCGAATCTGTTCGGAAGAGTTAATCTCTCCAGAAGCTTTTATTTTAAGGGCCGAAGACGAGGCTACATATATGAGAGCCACGTCAATGGGCCGGATCCTTCCGAAGAATCCCGTGCCGCTTGCGATATAGTCTGCCTCTGCATGGGAGACGAGCCGAGTGATACAGATGATTTCTTCGTGAGAAAGAAGAGATGTTTCGAGTACGATATGAAGATGTCTTCCCCGAGTTTCTCGGCGAAGCATGAGGAGTTCTTCCTGGAGTTTTTCCTTTTGGCCGTTTCGGATGTTCGAGAGGTGCGGCATCACATGAATTTCCTGGGCGCCATGTTCCAGAGCGAAGGTGATCTCGTCCAGCTTTGTGGAAATCGGAGATGTTCCCAAAGGAAGGCTTACCATGGCGCCGATTCGGATGTTCGTGTGAGCAAGATGTTCCCGGGCTAGAGGAACCGCCAGAGAGGGGATGCATACCGAAGCAAATCCGAAGGTTGCCGCTTCTTCGCAGAGAGCATGGATGTCTTTTTCCGAGTATCCCGGCAACAGGAGCGTATGGTCTACGAAAGATCGAAGAGTTTGAAGAGGAGGTTTTTTCAAAAGCCCCGCTTCTGCGAGAGCCGCCTGTTTTCGTGCTTTTTGAGTAAGAAGATCTACATCGGTCATAATACCCTCTCCTTAGAATATGCTGGATAGCAGAAAACATATAAAGGGGTTTCCTCGGGGGAAAAATCCAACGTGATTCCGGCTTATGATATCATAAGCCTCTTCTTTTCGAAGGTACTGGCGTCCTTTTCGTCGATATTCCATACCTTCGAGGAGAAATTGTTGTTATAATGCGGAGTGTTCCCCAAAGGGAATTTGCGAGAGGGATATCTTTTTGTAAAGAGACATCCCCAAGGCCTTTTTTCGAAGAGAGAAAAAATTTGAGAAACCATTGATGTTTCTTAACGAGGTGGCATTATGAGACCGAAAATTGTACTTGTGGGATTAGGAAATGTAGGTCGGGAATTTGTTCGACTTCTTTCTGCAAAAGCTTCCTTTCTTGAGGAGTCTTGCGGCGTAGCGCCCCTTCTCACGGGAGTTATCACCCGAACTCGAGGAGCTTTGTGCAATCCCCGGGGATTAGCGGAAACGTCCATTCTCTCCTGGCACAAATCGAAATCCTATACTCCCGGAGAGGGAGAGAAGGTCTTTCCCGGAGGGGCTACGGAAGATCTCATCCACATGCTGGACTATGATATCCTTGTGGAGTGTACGAGAAATGATTACGAACGAGGGCAGCCCGGGGCGGGATACATGGAAAAAGCCCTTTCCAAGGGAGCCCATGTGGTGACTACCAACAGAGGTGCCGTGGCTTACTATTACCAGGAGCTCCGGGAGATAGCCCGACGAAAGGGACGTTTCTTTCTCTACGAGGGAACGGTGCTCTCGGGAATTCCTCTTTTTTCTCTTCGCCGGAATTCTCTGAGAGGAGCCTCCATCCTTTCCTTTGAAGGAGCTCTGAGTGGTACTTGCAATTACATGCTCCATGTCATTTCCCAGGGAGCATCCTTTGACGAGGCCCTCATGGAAGCTCAGCGAAAAGGCTATGCAGAGCCGGATCCATGTATCGATATCGATGGTCTCGAAAGCGCCATAAAAGGAATGATCGTGGCTCAGGATTTCATGGGGGCGGACAAGGATGTTCTTTCCCGGATCGCCATCGAAGGAATACGTCAGGTTACCCCGAGCTACATGGAGACCGCCCGCAGGAAGGGCAACTGTGTGCGTCTTATCACGAGAATTGCGAGAGATTCCCAGGGCTGCTCCCTTCGTGTGGCGCCGGAAATGATTCCGGATAACCATCCTCTGGCTTCCATGGAGGGAGTTACCTGCGGAGCTCTTATGACTACCGATCTTCACGGAGATCTTTGTTTTACCGGTTCGGGCGTGGGTGGGCGTTCCACCGCAGCGGCGATTTTGAACGATATCCTTGAAATTTTCCCTGAAAAACTCCGGGAATAGTTCTTCTAGGAGAGGCGGATGTCGAGTATAATGATGTAAACCTTGAACTCTTCCGGATTTTCGGAAAAGGAGAAAAGGGTAGGGAGGGATAGCCCAGATGACAAGAGAGAATATGCATGCCGAGATTGCCCAGCATGACGGGATGCTGGAAGAGTATCGCGGAAACGAGGAAATTGTCCTTGTCTTCAACCTTTTTGGAGAGAATTACGCACTGGACGTAAACCTCGTACGAGAAATCGTGCGGGTGCCTCCTATTATCACTCGGGTGCCCAACGCTTCTCACTATGTTCGGGGGGTTATCAATCTTCGGGGCACGGTGATACCGGTGATGGATATCTCCCAGAAAATGGGAGGAGAACCTCAGGAAATCACTCCGGAATCCCGGATTGTAGTGGCGGTTCTCGATGAAGATGTGCTTTTCGGTTTTCTCGTGGATGCGGTGCGGGAAGTAAGCACCATATGGGAATCACAGATCGAGTCTGCGGATGCTTCCATGGAGGCCAGCGTGGATAAAAAATATCTCCGGGGAGTAGCCAAGGCTGATGACGGGCGCCTCATCGTTCTTCTCGATCTCGCGAGCCTTTTCGAACTTGATGAGGGAGACGAAAAGGAATAGCTCCCTCGGATCCGTGCTCTTGGAATAATTTCCCCTGGTTTTATTCTGTGCACCGAGGGCCTCTTGGAAGGTCTTCGGTGTGCATTGTTTTGTCGTGTGTAATTTTTTAATGAAGAAAGGGAGCGCCTCATGATGCGTATTGACCTTCATCTGCACAGCACCTTTTCCGATGGTACCCGTACTCCTGAAGAGCTTGCCCTGTTGGGAAAGCGACGGGGCCTTCGAGTGATGAGCCTTACGGATCATGATACGGTTTCGGGAATCCCTCGTTTTCTTCGAGGATGCAGGAGATACGGCCTTCGAGGACTTGCCGGGGTGGAACTTTCTGCGGAAGCTCCGTATACCATGCACATTCTGGGATATGCCTTCGACCCTGCCTCGAAGGATTTAGGCACAGCCTTGGAACAGCTTCGCCGAGGTCGAGATCAGCGGAATGCCCGTATTCTGGAAAACCTTGAAAAGCTCGGCATGCCTCTCGCCATGGAAGAAGTGCTTCGAGAGGCAGGGGGAGAAGTTTTGGGGCGCCCTCACTTTGCCAAGGTAATGGTGCGCCGGGGATATGCAAAGAATACCGATGAGGCTTTCGCCAGATATCTTGAAAGGGGAAAGCCCGGTTATGCGAATCGGGATCGTCTCTCTCCGGAGGCGTGCATCCGGCTGATCTCTTCTGCCGGAGGAGTGGCGGTTCTTGCCCATCCCGTGCAGACCGGTCTTGATGACGACGCTCTGGAAGTTCTGCTGCAAAAACTTCGAGACCAGGGGCTTTGGGGGCTTGAGTCTCTCTATGCCATGCATACCCCGGAACAGCAGCTCCGGTATCTCCGTATGGGGGATAGAGTAGGGCTCTACCCCACGGGAGGATCTGATTTTCATGGAAACAACAGAGCCGGTAGGGCCTTGGGCGTTTCCTTCGAAGAGACCTCTCTTCCCTGGGCGCGCTTGGGAATCGATCTTTAAGTGTTCGGAAAAACTTGAGGGCGGATGTCTTTCCGCGATCCCGAGTTTTTACTGTTGTTGAAAACCCCGGGCTGGGGTATTGAAGAATCAAAATCATCAACTCTTGACCGTTAAAGGAGTGCTGTACATGAAAGCCATTGATTTGAGGAGCGATACGGTAACACAGCCTTCCGAAGCCATGCGAAAAGCCATTTTCTCGGCTGCTGTGGGAGACGACGTTTATCAGGAAGATCCAGCCGTACACGAACTCGAAACTTTGGGGGCGGACATGGCGGGAAAGGAAGCTTCCATTTTCATGGCCTCGGGAACTCAGGGAAATCTGATCGCCCTTCTCGCGCAATGTGTTTCGGGAGATGGGGTAATTCTCGGAGAGGATAGTCATATCTACAATTACGAGCGGGGGGGCCTCGCGGTTCTTGGAGGACTCATGCCTTTTCTGGCGAGGGAATCCGAGGGACTTCCTCTGGAGGAGGATGTTTTTCGGTGGTGTCGCTCGACGAACGTACACTTTAATACCGCAAAAATGGTTTGCCTGGAGAATACCCACAACCGAGGAGGAGGGAGAGCGGTTCCTCCGGAAACGTTCCGAGCCTTTGCAGAAAAAGCCCGAAGCCGGGGTCTGCTGATCCATCTCGATGGTGCTCGGCTTTGGAACGCCGCAGTGAAGTATCAGGTTCCTCTCCGGAGCTATACGGAATGTGTAGATACGGTACAGCTTTGCCTCTCCAAGGGGCTTGGAGCTCCCGTGGGATCTCTTCTCTGCGGCTCCCGGGAGGTAGTGGAGCGGGCCCGGGAGTGGCGGAAAATGGTGGGAGGCGGCATGCGGCAGGCAGGGCTTCTTGCGGCCGCGGGAACCTATGCCCTGAAGAACAACCTTTCCCGGCTTGTGGATGACCATCGCCATGCGGCGCTGCTGGCGGAGCTGCTCCGTCACGGCGGACTGAAGGTGCGATATGATGAATTTTCCACGAACATGGTCTTTCTGGATGCCCGAAGCCTGAGCTGTTCCGCCGCAGATCTCACGAAACGATGCGCTTCTCGGGGAGTGCTTTTCTCCGGCATGGGGGATTTCCTTCGTTGCGTGACCCATCTGGACGTTACCGAAGAGGATGTATGTGCCGCCGCAGAGGTCATTCTTCACGAGCTTGGGAATGCATGATATTGCCGCAGGCGGTTTTCCGGAGGAAGGAGTTCGAATGGCGTATGAACCTGAATAGGCGCTGGCTGACGGTCCTTGTGGCCGTATGGTTCTTCTGGGGAGTTTTTCTTCCTCTCCGGGCCTGGGGAGAAGAGGCATGGACTCTTTGGAAGGGAGGATCCCAGGCTTTGGGAAATGTTCCCGTGCGTTCCCTGGAAGGAAGGCAGATGGCATCGATTCTTGATGCGGCGGCTCTTTTGGGAATTCGGGGAGAATCCCAGAAGGGCTCCTTGGTTCTCCTTTCCGGTTCTCGGAAGGCCTCTTTCGTCCCGGGAGATGTCATGGTTTTTGTCAACGGAGAGATTTTTCCCCTTACCACTCCCATTCGGAAAGAAGGAAATTCCTGGTGGGCGGAGGTTCACGGACTTCTCAAGGTTTTGGAGATGGTGCTTCATGGCGCATCCCCTTCTCCTTCTCCTCTGACCTGGAGCGGAGGAGAAACCGGCGGAAGTTCCGTAAAACCCCCCGAGATCGTCCAGGTTTCTCCCGCTTCTCCGGAAAAACCCGAAGAAGATTCTTCCGTAGAAGCCATGCTTGAAAAATGGCGCAAGGATTTCGCTCCCTCCGCATCTTCCAGGGAGGGAGGAGCCTTGCGGCGGCTTCGCTGGCAGGAGTACCCCGAAAAGATCCGCCTGGTGCTTGACATGGCCCGGGACGAGTTTCCGCAACCCCGGGAGAGTTCGGGCAAGCTGGTTCTCTCCTTTGGAAGCCCCCTGCCTCAGACATTTCCGGGGCTTTCCTCCCCCTTTTCGGGAAAGGTGACGTCTTCCAGAGCTTCCGACACATCTCTCGTCCTGCAGCATAGCGCGGTGCGCCTAGAAACGTTTTCTCTTGCGAGTCCTCCCCGGTTCGTGGTGGATTTCTTTTATGATTCCCCGGTTTCTCGGGAACCTTCTCCCGGAGTCGTTCTCCCGGCACCCAAGGAGAGTCCGCCTCTTGAGGAAAGCATTCCGGAAACCTCCTTTTCGCTTCCCAAGAGGGACAAGCCTCTGGTGGTCATCGATCCCGGACATGGAGGAAAAGATCCCGGGGCGGTGGCGAACGGGCTTCAGGAGAAGAACATCAATCTTTCCATATCCACGTACCTGATGGGGGAGCTTCAGAAAAAGGGATACACCGTCCTCTTGACCCGGCAGGATGATCGCTATCTCCGGCTTCAGGAGCGTACGGATTTTGCCAACCGGCACAAAGCGGACGTTTTCGTCAGCGTCCATGTGAATGCCCTTCCCAAGGGACGTCATGCCAAGGGAATGGAAATCTACATCATGGCTCTTCCCTCGGACAAGGATGCCATGGAACTTGCGAAGATCGAAAACCGGGAAATCTCCGAATCCAACGGGGGAGCAAGCAGCGCCGCATCGGATGCGAGAACCGAGATGCTCCTCCATATCCTTGGAGATATGCAGCAGAACGCAAAAATTACGGAAAGCATGACCTTTGCGGAGGTGCTTTTCCAGCAGGGGAAAAATGTGGGACTCCCCATGCGGCGCATAGCTCAGGCGCCCTTCTTCGTTCTCCGGGGGGCGGGAATGCCCTCGGTACTTGTGGAAGCAGGGTTTCTTACGGAAAAAAGCGAAGCCGCCATGCTCGGCAGTTCCGCATATCAGAAGAAAATTGCCCAGGCCTTGGGAGAGGGAATTGTGCGGTTTATCAAGACGGGCCAGTAAGGTTTTTGTTTTTGGAGCTTCCCGGAGGGGAAGCCTGGCAGCTTCTGCGGAAGAATAGGTTTTTTGGGAAAGGAGCGGTATGGCGGTGCGGGATTTTGATGAACAGGAAGAACAGGTACGGGAAGCAAGAGAATTTCGGCGGTCCGGGCGTTCCGAGGAGAAGGAGCCGGGAAAAAAACGTATTCCCCTGCCTATACGCATACTTGTATGGTTAGGTCTCCTGGGTATCTTTTTCGGAGCCGGGTACTTCGTGGCGGGGGCGGGGCTTCGCTTCCTCAACAACCTTGGAGTGGGCTCTCAGAAGAATGTTGTTGCCAATTCCGAGGAGGCCCAGCGGTTCATGGCTTCCTCTCAGGAGGAAGTTACGGTATATCGGAAGGAATATGTGGTCTATACCCTGGAAAACGGACAGCTGGAGCGCTCTATAATGCCGATTGCCCCGGGAGTGCTTGAGGAAGACATGGTGACGGTTCTCGAAAAGGTGCTGGAGCCTCTCCGAGTGGCCAGCGGAACCCAGCAGCCCCTCCGGGTGCTCCACGTCTTTCGGGCGGGAGATATGCTCTATATCGACATGAACGCTTCGTTCACAAACGCTCTCAAGGCGCTGGGGCCCCAGGATGCGGCGCAAATCATGACAGGGTTGGTACGAAGCATGGTGGAGAACTTCCCTCCTGCGGAACAGATACTCTTCTTTGTGGACGGTAAGCTTTCAAAGGTAACGGATCCTCTGGATCTTACGGTTCCCTGGGCACTGGCTCCCGCATCTTGAGAAGTTCCTCGACTACGGAAAGGATCCTTTTATGGCTTTTACCCAGGAAATTCTGCGTCACGACGGTCGAACACCGGAAGAACTCCGGCAGATCCGGCTGGAACGGGGAGTCAACATCCATGCGGAGGGATCCGCGCTGATCTCCTTCGGCAACACCCGGGTTCTGTGTACCGCCTCGGTGGAGGAAAAAGTCCCCTCCTTTCTTCGGGGTAGCGGATCCGGCTGGATTACTGCGGAATATTCCATGCTTCCCCGTTCTACGGGTACCCGAACCCCTCGGGAATCAAGCATGGGGAAGGTCAAGGGCCGGACCCAGGAAATACAGCGCCTTATCGGACGCTCTCTTCGGGCTGCGGTGGATCTTTCTCTTTTGGGGGAGCGCACCATCTGGATCGATTGCGATGTACTCCAGGCGGATGGAGGCACCCGTACCGCTGCCGTTACCGGAGCCTTCGTAGCTCTGACGGATGCCCTCCGAGGCCTTTGGCGCAAAGGTGCCCTGTCGGGCATCCCCCTCACTTTCTTCGTGGCTGCAGTAAGTGTGGGACGAGTAGGGGGGCGTCTGCTTCTCGATCTTGATTATCACGAAGACAGTGCTGCCGAAGTAGATTGCAACGTGGTTCTGAACGAACGGGGAGAATACGTGGAAATTCAGGGAACCGGCGAGGGTAACGTCTTTTCTCGGAAAGATCTCCTGGGTTTTCTCGAAATGGCCGAGGCGGGGGTTGCCCGGCTCATCCATCTTCAAAAAGAAAACCTTGCACTGACTCCGGAAGAAACGGAGGTTCTTCGAAGTCATGGGGAAAAAAATCCTGCTGGGAAGCACCAACAGACATAAGTACGAGGAACTTCGCGTGCTCTTTCGCCCCTTTTCTGGGGAGCTTCTTTTCGGAGGCGATTTTCAGAACCTTTCGGTGGAGGAGACCGGCTCTTCTTATGAGGAGAACGCCCTTCTGAAGGCCCGGGCATGGTCGGAAGCAACCTCCCTGCCCGCAGTGGCCGATGACAGCGGTCTCGAAGTGGAAGCCCTCGGAGGAGATCCGGGAATATACTCCTCCCGGAAAGGCCGGAACGATCCGGAACGGCTTGCCTGGCTTCTGAAGGCCTTGGGGGGAAAGAAAAACCGCAGCGCCCGGTTCGTCGCCTGCCTGGCCTACTGCGATGCCTCCCGGGGAGAGGAATTTACCGCTTACGGCTACTGCCGTGGCAGCATCGCGGAGGCTCCCCGAGGGCATTTGGGATTTGGCTACGACCCCCTCTTTATTCCTTCGGGATACGATGATACACTTGGAGTTCTCGGAGAAACCGTCAAATCTCAAATATCTCACCGAGTTGTCGCTACCCGGGCTCTTTTGAGTGTTCTCAAGGAGAAAAATGTGCTATAATTTCTCCCTGTGTGTATCTGCAAATATAGCAGGAGGTGTCATAAGTGAAGATCCTTCTTAGCGTTCTTCATGTATTTATCGGAATCTGCCTCATGGGGGCAGTTTTGCTGCAACAGCGGAAAACCGGCGGGTTCTCCGGCATTTTCGGTGGAGGAACCCAGGCGGATGCAGGGGGAGGCCAGTGGCAGCGTTTTACCGCTCTCAGCAAATTGAGCGTGCTGCTTATGGCGATTTTCATGCTTTCGTCGCTTCTTCTCGTCTTCGTTCTGCGCTAGATTTTCAAGAAAGGGCGTGCTCCGGTGAATCCCCTGAGTTCTCTCGATGATGTTCATTCTCTGAAGGTTGCGGCGGGACGTCTTCATTCGGCGGAACACGAGGAGATTCTTGCGGGGCATACCACGGATGTCTATTTTATTCGTACCCGGGATGTCCTTCGTTCCTGCGGGCTTTTAGAAACGGAGGTCGTGGCAGAGGTCTTTGCCCGGGGTTCGGGCTGTTTTGCGGGAGGGGAGGAAGTCCTTACCCTTCTCAAAGACAGGGATCTCGCCATAGAAATTCTTCCCGAGGGAGAAAGTTTCGCTCCCAAGGATGTGGTTCTTCGTATCCGGGGCCCCTATGGATCCTTCGGAGCCTACGAGACGGTCCTTCTTGGAATGCTTGCGAGCGCTACCGGCTGGGCCACTGCCGCTAGGGAATGTGTGGAGGCGGCAAAGGGGAAAAAGGTTCTTTGCTTCGGTGCCCGGCATGTGCATCCTGCGGTGGCCCCGGTGATGGAACGGGTGGCTATGCTCGTAGGAGGCTGCCAGGGAGCGAGCTGTATTTTGGGAGCCAAGCTCGGAGGTCAGGAGCCCCAAGGCACCATACCTCATGCGGCGATTCTCGTAGCGGGAGATACGCTTTCCGTGGCTTCCGCCTATGATGCCCTTCTTGAAGAGGGAGATCCCCGGATCGTTCTCGTGGATACCTTTAAAGACGAGGCGGAAGAAGCTTTGCGCGTGGCTCGCGCGCTGGAGGGACGTCTTACGGGAATCCGCCTGGACACTCCCAGCGAACGAGGCGGAGTGACTCCCGGACTCATTCGGGAAGTTCGAGCCCGTCTCGACGGAGCGGGATTCCCGGAGGTCCGGATTTTCGTTTCCGGAGGGCTCAACCCCGATCGCATTTCCCGGCTGGTTCAGGAACCCGTGGATGCTTTCGGCGTGGGAAGCTACATCGCCCACGGAGTTACCCGGGACATGACCATGGACATCAAGGAAATTGAGGGAAAGCCCATCGCCAAGCGCGGAAGAATTCCTGGAATTCAGGAAAATCCGAAGCTCCGCAGGGTTCTCTAGAATCGTTCAATTGCATATACCGGCTTCTCTTCGTTCAGATTCCGGAAATTCCCCACGTTTTTGAGGATCTGGCGGCGAGTGGGCCGTTATACAGGTCGTTTTCCCCCAGGAAACGGCACATACACTTAGTTCATCCCGATGAGGAGTGACCATATATGATCGGCAAGCGAAGTTTTATGGCCAAACGGGAACAGATGGAACGCAAGTGGTTTGTGGTGGATGCCACGGATAAACCCTTGGGACGTCTGGCTGTTCAGGTGGCCCGGGTATTGCAGGGAAAGCACAAGCCCACCTATACCCCCCATGTGGATTGCGGTGACTTTGTCATCGTCATCAATGCGGAAAAAGTAAAGCTCACGGGGCGCAAGGCAGAGCAGTCCATGGTGTACCGTCACAGCGGATACAAGGGCGGCCTCAAGGCTACCCCCTATGGAGTGATGCTTGAAAAGAAACCCGAGCGTCTTGTGGAAAAGGTAGTCTGGGGCATGGTTCCCAAGACCCGCCTTGGAAGAAGCATGATTAAAAAACTCAAGGTCTATGCCGGGGAGAACCATCCCCATGGGGCACAGCAGCCTGAAGTCTGGAACGATGTTTTGAAAGGGGATAAGGCATGATGAGTTCTCAGTCTTATTTCTGGGGAACCGGAAGAAGAAAGAACGCTGTGGCCCGGGTGCGGGTGCGCAACGGTGAGGGAAAGATTCTCATCAACGATCGGGAAATGGACGACTATTTCCCCAGATTCCAGTGGCGTATTCACATTTTGGAGCCCCTGAAAGCTTCGGGATTGGAAAATAAAGTGGACGTTCTCGTCCGCGCCCACGGTGGCGGCCTTACGGGGCAGTCCGGAGCGGTCCGTCTGGGCATTGCCAGGGCTCTGCTTCGGATGAATCCGGAGCTTCGCCCCGCCCTTAAGAAAGCGGGATATCTCAGCCGGGATTCCCGTATGGTGGAGCGCAAAAAGTACGGTCAGCGCAAAGCCCGGGCTCTCAAGCAGTTCTCCAAGCGTTAAACCGACGATCATCCTTTTACGACACCACTCAGAGAGCGGAAAATCCTTCATGGATTTTCCGCTTTTTCATTTTTGTCTGTCGCTCTTTCGTGGATTGAAGCGCTTCGGAATTACGGGAAAGTCGTAAAAAAGAAGGCTTCAGGGTGGAAAACTGTGTTATCATCGTATTCGTCTTAGAGAATACTTCGATGTTCTTTCGTGCCTTTATGTATGTACGTGAAAAAAAGAAGTTTCGATTTTTCAAGGAGGAACCTCATGGAAAGCGATAGTACCGTCCCTCAACGAAAATACATTTTGCAATCAGAATTTTTTCTCTTTCTTCCCGTCCTTTTCGGGTAGCTTCCGGGTGTCTGCGTGAACATGCTCCGGAAAGGCCGGGGTATGCATGCGGAGGTGAACACCCATATGGAACGCTGGGAACTCTCTTTTTCTGAAATTAATCAAGCGCTGCAATCCCGCCAGTTTTTGCGTGCCAAAGAACTTCTCTCTGCCATGGAGGCCCCCGATACGGCGGATCTCATGAGAGAAGTCTCCCCCCAGGAAAGGGTTCTTCTCTTTCGACTCCTCGCCAAAGACACCGCCATAGATGTATTCGAAATGATGGAAAAGCAGACCCGGGAGGAGCTTTTGGAGCACTTCACGGATCATGAAGTGGCGGAGATCATCGAAAGCATGTCCGATGATGACCGGACGGAACTTCTGGATGAGCTTCCTGCGAAGACCGTGAAGAAACTTCTTCGCCATCTCTCGCCGGAAGAGCGGAAACTTGCCTTTACCCTTCTCAACTACAAGGAAGACACTGCGGGAAGGGTCATGACTCCGGAATACATCGATCTCAAGGTCGGCATGACTGCCGGGAAAGCTTTGGAAAATATCCGTCGCCAGGCCAGAACGAAGGAGACCATCTATACATCCTTCGTGGTGGACCCCCAAAGAAAGCTCATGGGAGTGGTGGAACTCGAAGATCTTGTACTGGCGGGTCGAAAAACCTCCATCGGGGATCTTATGAACGATGATCCCGTTTATGTCTACACCGACACGGATCAGGAAGAGGTGGCCCGGGTTCTCTCCCGGTATGATTTTCAAGCGGTTCCCGTGGTGGATATGGAAAAACGCCTCGTAGGAATCGTTACCTGGGATGACGTGCTGGACATCCTCGAAGAAGAGGCCACGGAAGATATCGAACGCATGGCGGGTATCCAGCCCACTGACGAGAGCTACCTGGAAACGGGGTTTTTCAGTCTTGCCCGAAAACGCTTTGCCTGGCTTTTTATCTGCATTCTTACCGAGGCCCTTACCTCTACGGTACTTAAACATAACTCCGGAGCCATCGAAAGGGTGGTGGCCCTTTCCTATTTCATTCCTCTTCTCATAGACACCGGAGGTAACGCAGGCACTCAATCCGCTACGCTCATGATCCGAGGTATGACTCTGGGAGAAATCGAAGAAAAACATATGCTCCGGATCTTCTCTCGGGAGTTCTTTATGAGCCTTGTTCTCGGAGGAGCTTTGGCGGTTCTCGGAGCCGGAAGGGCGTTCATGCTCGGTACCGGGGGAGATGTGGCCTTTACGGTGGCCTGTGGTATCGTGGCGGTGGTAATGCTTGGAAATCTTTCGGGAGTTTGCCTTCCCATTATCGCCAGGCTTCTCCGCATGGATCCCGCAGTCATGTGCGGTCCCTTTATCACCACCGTAGTGGATGTGGTAGGGCTTTTAGTTTACTTTGCCATCGCTGCCGCAGTGCTGGGGTTGTAGCATTTTTACCGCAGGAGATGCAAAAAGGATTTCTGAGATGAGATGATATATTATTTTGGGACTTGGCCCGATACGATAAAAGAAGTATAATTCCTTCGATTGGAGATATACCGAAGGAATCTTATATATCTCCAATCTTTTGAGAGCAGTCGCTGAAAAACGATGTAATTACCTCCGAGCCGTACTTCCTGTGGAGCTTCAGTTCTATGGAATGCGGCCGTCAGGGTGTGTTTGGAAACGAACATGCCTCCCGTGTTTGGCAAGGAGGATGGGAAAAGCCGCGTTGTTATAAACGGGGGCACTCGTCTTTGCTGGACGTGTGTCCCCTTTGTGCATTTTGTAACGTGTCGGAGGAGCGAGGATTCCATGAAAATCGAGGCCATTCCCGTAGAGCATGCAGTGGGGAGAAGGCTTGCGCACGATCTTACCCTCATCGATCCGGAGAGCGGGTTCAAGGGAGCTCGATTTATTCGGGGGCAGATACTTTGTTCCGAAGATATACCTCTTCTCAAGCGTATGGGGAAATTTCACATCTCCTTTCTGGAGATGGAGCCCGGAGAGGTGCATGAGGACGAAGCGGTATGCCGTTTCGGAAAGAGAATCGCCGGATCGGGGGTGGTTCTGGAGGGGCCCGAAGAGGGAAAATGTTCTCTGAGATCTCTTCGGAATGGATTGCTTTCGTATTCCGATTTCCAGGTGGACTTCGTGAATTCCGATCCGGAATGGCTTCTTGCCACACTGCCGAACAAAATTCCTGTTCGACAAGGGGATGTGGTGGCATCCTTTCGAGTGGGGCCTCTTATGGTGAAGGAGGAGCAGGTTGCCCGGGTGGAGTCCGTGGATCCTATTTCGGTGCTTCCCTGGTTTCCTCGAAAGGTGGCTCTCGTTACTACGGGGAGAGAAATTTACGAAGGTACCGTGAAAGATGCCTTTCAACCCAAGCTTTTGAAAAAAATTGACGAATACGGGGGGATCTTTTTAGGGAGCTCCCTCGTGCCCGATCAGGAGTCTGCCATTGTAGAGGCTCTTTATCATTGGATTTCCCGGGGAGCGGAGATCCTTCTTTGTACCGGAGGGATGAGTGTGGACGCTGACGACGTTACGCCTTCGGCCATACGCTCCGTGGCTCATCAGGAAATTTTTCGGCGGATCCCCGTTCTTCCCGGAGGGAACCTCATGCTTGCGAAAAGAGGCGAGGTTTTTCTCTTGGGGGTTCCCGGAGCGGCGGTATTTAAGGAAATTACGTCTCTTGATATGGTGTTTTCCAGGCTTTTTGCAGGGGTGCCTCTCTCCGGAGAAGAGGTCAGACTTTGGGGAAGGGGAGGGTTGTGCAGAAACTGTGAACCCTGCGGTTATCCGAGATGCGCCTTTTCGGCGCGGTAGAAAAACTCGAAAAAAGGAGATCGAATAATGGCGAAAAACGTGATTACCGCCGTGATCAACGGGCAAACCATAACGGCGGAACCGGGAACTACCATTATGGAGGCTGCCAGGGCCGGGGGAATTCACATACCCTCGCTCTGTTATCATCCGGCCCTGGAGTCCAGCGGAGCCTGCCGGGTTTGTCTCGTGGAGGCGGAAAACAGCCCTAAGCTTCTGCCATCCTGTACCACTCCGTTGGCGGAGGGTATGGTTGTTTTTACACATAGCCCGAGAGCCCTGGCGGCACGGAAGGCCGTGGTGGAAATGCTCCTCATCCGGCACCCTCTGGATTGCTTTTCCTGCGAATCCAACGGAAGATGCGAGCTTCAGGATCTCGCCTACGAGCTCGGTATCGAGTCATCCCCCTTTCGAGAAGAGGGAGATGTGGCCACGGAACATGAACTCGACGACACCAACCCCTTCTTCGTGCGGGATATGAACAAATGCATTCTCTGCGGCCGATGCGTGCGAGCCTGCGATTGGCAATCCGGCTATCATGCCATCGATTTTCAGAACCGGGGCATTCATACCACCATCAATCCTCCCATAGGCAAGAAACTCGAGGAATCGGACTGTGTCTTCTGCGGCCAGTGTATTCAGGCATGTCCCGTAGGGGCCCTGGTGGAAAAGAAGGCCCGGGGACAGGGGCGATCCTGGGAAACTAAAACCGTACGTACCACCTGTCCCTATTGCGGCGTGGGCTGTCAGCTGGATCTTCACATAAAGGGCGATCAAATCACCCGGGTTACGGGAACTCCGGAGGGTATGCCCAACCGGGGAAGACTCTGCGTGAAAGGCCGTTTTGGCTATGACTTCATCTACTCCGAAGAGCGGCTGACGCATCCCCTGATTCGCGAGAGAAAAGGGGAGTTCCGGAGCCCCGAAGACACCTTCCGTAAAGCTTCCTGGGACGAGGCCCTTGATCTCGTGGCATCCCGGCTGAAGGAGGTGATGCGCACGTACGGAAGAAACAGCGTGGGAGGCGTAAGCTGCGCCCGGAGCCTTAACGAAGATTCCTACAGCATGCAGAAACTTTTCCGCTTCGCTTTCCGGAATCATAACATCGATCACTGCGCGCGGGTCTGACACGCCCCTACAGTAGCGGGGCTACTGTCTACGTTTGGAGCGGGCGGCATGACCAATACGGTGGGAGAGTTTGCCGAAGCGAAGCTTCTTTTCTGCATCGGCACCAATATGACCGAGGCGCATCCCGTGGCGGCGACCTACCTGAAGAACGGCGTCAAGAACGGCACGAAGCTTATCGTGGTAGATCCGAGGCGCCAAGAACTGGCGGATTATGCGGACATCTTCGCTCAGTTGCGGGTGGGTTCGGATATCGCCTTTATCAACGGAATTATGCACGTTTTGATCAAGGAGAATCTCTACGACAAAAAGTTTGTAGAGGAAAAATGTGAAAACTTCGATGCCCTGGCGGCAAAGGTGGCGGAATATCCTCCCAGCAGGGCTTCTGAAATAAGCGGCGTTCCCGAGGAAACCATCGTGTCCATCGCCCGGATGCTCGGAAGCATCAAGCCCGCCATGGTGATCTACACTCTGGGTATTACGGAGCACGTTACGGGAAAACGGAACGTCATGTCCCTGGCGAACCTTCAGATGCTCCTGGGCAACATGGGAGTTGCGGGAGGCGGGGTCAACCCCATGCGGGGGCAGAACAACGTGCAGGGAGCCTGCGACATGGGGGCTCTGCCCAACATGTTCTGCGGCTACCAGAAGGTGGATTCTCCCGAGATCAGCCGGAAGTTTGCGGATTTCTGGGGTGCTCCGGATCTGCCTACGGATCCGGGGTTGAAAATCGCCGAAATGACCCAGGGGCTCGCTCAGGGTACACTGAAGGCCTTTTGGATTTTCGGGGAAAACCTTGTGGCTACCGAACCGGATGTGCGTCATATTTCACACTGTCTCAACTCGGCGGAATTTCTCGTGGCTCAGGATATCTTCCCCACCGAAACCACGGTATTTGCGGACGTTATTCTTCCTTCCGCAGCGTGGTGCGAAGACGAGGGAACCTTTACCAACACCGAGCGGCGGGTAAGCCGGGTGCGAAAGGTCAAGGACGCGCCGGGGGAAGCCAAGCCGAACTGGTGGATTTTCAAGGAGGTGGCCAAACGGTTTGGGCAAGAATGGCCCTCCAACAGCGGTCAGGAAATTTGGGATAACGAGATAGCCGAACTGTGCCCCGCCTTCAAGGGAATCAAGTTCCATCGCCTCGATACCATCGGTGGCATCCAGTGGCCCTGCCCCTCGGAGGATCATCCGGGTACTCCCATTCTTCACAAGGACGGCAATTTCACCCGGGGCAAGGGCGCCTTTCAGGCCATCGACTGGGCTCCCAGCAGCGAGCTTCCGGATGAGGAATATCCTCTGGTGCTCAGCTCCGGACGAAGGCTCACCCATTACCATTCCAGAACTCAAACGGGGCGGGCCAAGGGCATGAACGAGCGTATGCCCGAAGAACATGCGGATATCTCCATTCCCGATGCGGAGGCTCTCGGCATAGTCCAGGGGGAGACGATTCTCGTCAAATCCAGAAGGGGAGAGGTCAGGATCAAGGCCAACGTCTCCAAGCGGATTCCCCGGGGGATGCTCTGGATGTCCTTCCATTTCTGGGAAACCAACGCGAATCACCTGCTGAACGGGGATCCCGAAAGTTTCGATCCGGATACCCTCACGCCGTCCTATAAGGCATGTGCGGTGCGCATCGAAAAAATTGCATCCTGATGCGATACGGACGTTTCGGAACCTACGAAAATTTTTTGAAAGAGCTTGAGCTTTTTCACGGTAAGCCCGCTCCGGGAGGATTGGTGGGGCTGCACATGGTGCATTTGGCGAAGGAGCTTTTGCCGGAAGGCATTCTCATGGATGTAATCTGTGAAACCAGGAAATGTCTGGCGGATTCCATACAGCTTCTTACGCCCTGTACCGTGGGAAACCACTGGCTCCGCATCGTGGATACCGGAAGATTTGCCGCGGTTTTTTACGACAAAATAACCGGCGAGGGAGTTCGGATTTCCCTGAGCATGGAAAAACTCCGTAACTGGCCCCGGGTGGAGGAGTGGTTTTTGAAGCTCACTCCCAAGAAAGAGCAGAATCTGGAGGCCATACTGGATGAAATAAACCGCGCGGGGTCTGACCTTTTCGATTACCGTGAAGTTGTTGTGGATGAGGCGCTGCTGAAGACGCGCCCCAAAGATCCCCCTGTGCTGTGTCCGGTTTGCGGCGAAGCCTATCCCCCCTCTCATGGAAACACCTGCCGGGGGTGCAGCGGTAAAACCGAAAAATTCTTTCACGAAAAGATCGTTATGTGAGTGAGGGATAGGGGATCGAAGGAAAAAGGGGGCGGCAGAAATGCTGCCCCCTTTTGTTCAAGTATTTCCGGAGATGCCTCGAGGATGAGGATTTTCGGGGAAGAGATCCCTTTTGAGGATATGTTTGACAAGCCGGTCCGGGTTTGACAAGACGAAAAAACTCTGATAAAAGAGTGCTCCAGATGTGGAGACACGTCTTTTTGCGATAGTTTTTTCAAGGAGAGATTCTTTCCTGTGGTAGTATCGGGAATAAGAAATATTGTTTTTCCAGAGGCTTTTTGTGAAAAAAGTATCGTTTGGTAGAATCTTTAATCGAAAGAACTTCAACTCTTGGTTGGAAAAGTAAAGGAGGCGCTCATATGGGAACCTGTTGCGCGAAAGAGACTGGAGCAGGGTACGAAAAGCTGGGGGCATTTATCGATTCCCTGCCGGACAAGCGAGGAGAGCTCATTACGGTACTGCATAAGGCCCAGGGGATTTTCGGTTTTCTTCCCCGAGAGGTTCAGGCTTTCATTGCGGAAAAGATGGGGGTTTCCCTGGCGAAAATTTACGGAGTGGTCACGTTCTACTCGTTTTTTACCATGACCCCCAAGGGAAAGCACCCCATCTCCATCTGCATGGGTACCGCCTGCTACGTTCGCGGAGCGGATCAGATCGTGGAGGAGTTTTCCAAAAAGCTTGGCATTCAGCCGGGACAGACCAC
>Ga0334885_1002588_pt1 | contig 18337 bp, 23 predicted proteins | sample GraSluR1_MG_8_FD_207233 | JGI IMG/M metagenome (GOLD analysis project Ga0334885, IMG submission 207233) | Sludge microbial communities from methane-producing bioreactor in Wageningen University, Netherlands - Granular Sludge_31_05-R1 | ecosystem: Engineered > Bioreactor > Anaerobic >...
CCAGCGGAATCTTGTTGTTTTGTAATAAATTATTTGATTGAGTTCATGCCGTTTCCAAGCCAACTAAGGTTCGAGTGTCAAAACTCACAGAAGTTAAGGGTTAAGCGACATACATATTGGAAAGACAGATAACGGCGTATATTGGGATTTTGAAGCATTTAATGCATGGATTGAAGACATTCAAGGAACGGCCCCTCTTGATTTTGTCATAAACCTTGGCGACAGTACCCAAGACTCTTTGGAGGAAGAGTATCAAGAGTATGCCCGGTTTGTAGAGTCATTGCAAATTCCAATCCATACAATAGCAGGGAACCATGATGTACGGAATCAAGGGAGAGCTTTTTTCAGAACCTACGTAAATAAATCCCTGACAAGAAGGTTTTCCCATAAGGGGATTTCCTTCTACCTAATCGATACTGGGTACCTCTCAATGGGGAAAAGACAGCTTGATGATTTAGTTAAAAACACTGCAAGTGATTGCAATGTCAAAATTTTCTGTTCACATGTACCTGTTTATGGTGGACCTGAGCTGTTCTACTTCTCCTTGACCGACCCATTAGAGCGTGTAGTATTGATCAACACGATGATACAAACGAATACTGCACTATTACTCAGTGGGCATGCTCATTACAAGGATAATCTGCACCGATTTAAAGATACATCAGCTGAACTTGTGTGTGGGTCGTTTCATGGCAGAAATTCATTCTTCGAAAACACATTGCCTACCTGGTATGTATGTACGATACATGCAGAAGATAAAGAGATACTCATCACACGATTTTCAGCTGAAAAAGACGGATCAATCCATCATTCTACATTTTCTCCTCTTTCCATCGGTCTCGATTAAACTACCGAGAAGGCGACAGCCTAATGAGCCTCTTCTATTGACAAACCTTGAGGTCAACTCAAAACCGTTGTCATATACCATGTCCTCTTTTCAAGGCTCAATGAAGGCTCTCTTGCACCAAGCTGTTTCGCTAAGAAAGAGTCTATGATGTATTTGCCAAGGGCAAAGGCTTGGGAAGTGTCAACTGTTTACGACCCATGGGATTCTCTTTTACTTCTCTTCTTCTCACTTTTTAGAACACTTCATATTACTGCTCACGAAGGAATGCTCTTATATATATGGTGCCAACACTCAATAGAAACGTGCCAGCAAATCCTCTGCAGCCCTAACATCGGAAAACCGACGGTTTATGATTGCTACGATATTGTCCGCACGACCGATCTGATCTGCGATCTTGTCCAACTGATAGGGATCGTTGTCGATGTCAAGAAAGACCTGTATCTTCTTTCCTGCATCCGAAATCTTGCGAAACACCGTCGGCCATTGGTCAATTGGAGCTGCACCTTCGCCCGGAATCCACTGCACACCCTGCAGTCGCCCGATGGATAACAACGAATCAAGATGAGCAATCTGCCCCTGACCGTCCAGATGATAAAACGGCCGATCCAATACACTGCAAAGATCTTCGAGATCGGGTATGATGAACTCATTGAACATCGAAGGGCTGATCATGTAGGCAAGATCACATTGGAGCATGTAATAAGTCGACCGCGAAAGAATCGGTGCCCAACACGTCGAACCTGGACAGACACCAGCCAAGATTGACTGATAGGAAGAATACACCTCCTTCCATGCGTCCCGAATGGTTGCCATCGCCAGCTTGACGTCATCGGGCCGATCGTATAAATCCATCAACAGATCATTGGCGGGGCGAAAAGAAGCAAGCACATCAGCAGTACCTCCGATATCAGTCATTCCCATTTGAAAAGTCCCCGGCACAGCCAATGCGGCGATTGTCTCGTAATGATCTTTTATCCGCGCAAACAAGCCACCGTCGCGGTCAAGCGAGAACGAGAAATCTAACGAGTCCCTCCCCTTTGGAGGAAAAAACCACACAGTATCCCCATCATGCTGATACTCCATCCGCGCACCCAACATCGCAGCCAGCGAGCCGGCTCCATACACAGGAAATTGATTGGGAAATCCGTCCCCCATGCACTCAATTCCCAGCATAAAAGCAACCTGAGACTCCAGAATCTCCCTGTTGCTTGATCTGGCAGGATAAGCTGGCCAAAATTTATGGTATGGCAACACCTCTTGGTCCCCATGCAACATACTCTCATCGATCGACTCATTAGCCACATTGATTAATGGCCGCCCGAGACGTCCTTCCCACCAGGCCTCATGGTCCGCCAAACGTTGTTTCCAAAACGACACTGGAAATTTCTCGGCATACCGTTCAAACAGCTCCACCAAACTTCCATCCTGCTCCCCGTTTTGATTGTAAACATCTCCACTCATGCCGTTTGCCTCATTTACTTTTTTCTTGTTGATAATTAGCTGACGCGTATATATCACTTTATCTAGTATAACCCTGGCTTTATAATCATTCTTTGCAAAATATCCCAAGCATGTTATCATTTTATGCGATGCCAAAGGATATTCTGAACATTGTATCAAACCACTGCGGATTTCTCTATCTGCTAAATAAAGTGAAGTTGCTTACCCATCCGCACACCCATGAGGAACTCGAGCTGAACATCATCTTCTCGGGATCGGTCACCTATGTTATCGGCTCGAGTGCCTACAAGCTTCTCCAAGGATCGTGTCTTTGGCTCTTCCCTAATCAAACCCATCAATTGGTGGAGGCCAGCAATGATGTAGAGTTGCTCATTGTCGTATGGCGAAAACAGGCAGTCGACTCATGTGCTAGCACTGCATGGTCACAACCACTTACAATGCCCGCAAATCCCGAGACTTTCTGCCGAACCCTTCCCCGGCAGAGTCTTCAACGATTGCACAACTTGGTCAACACTTTGAACGATGCAGATGATCATCCCGAGTTGTTTAATGCCGGTATGCAGTGGCTGCTGCTCAACGCTTGGCATCAGTTCACCACCGCTGCCGACATTACTGGAACTCTTTGTCATCCCGCCGTCACTCAAGTCATCAAATCTTTGCAACAGGACAGCACAATAAATATCGATGTACTATGCACACAATTGGGCTATTCACGTAGCCATCTGAGCAGGTTGTTCCATGCCCAGACGGGAATGACCATCCCAGCATTCAGAAACCAGATTCGCTTGCAACACTATTTATCTTTGCTCCCGCATAGCCACAGTCTGATGCAGTGTGCTTTGGATGCGGGATTCGGCAGCTATGCACAATTTTATCGTGTGCACTGCAATCTCATCGGCAAAGCTCCTCGCAGCAAAAAGCAACAAGCACCGGCTGTTGAGTCCCATTCTATGCTGTAGCTAAAGCTGAGTCTATTGACGAATCAAAATGTCTTTGGTAGGAAGGAGTCATCTTGAGTATCGCAGGAGTCTTGGTCTAGCATCATAAAAAGTCCAACTTTATGACCTCACCCCAAACTGCAATTGCCTTTTACTCTGCCGTATATCCTGATTGCATTAGAGACTTCTTGTACAGGTCTCCTTCTTCAAGATATTCCCGATACCAAAGCTTAAGCATATTGTAAGTAGGATACCCAAGCTCCCTTATTACAGCCACAGCACTCTTGTCAAACTTTATGTACAGTTCAACTGCTTTCTTCCTATCTTCGTATGAATACATTCCCTTCTTCTTCTGGAGTCCAAGAAAATGTCTTCACCCCCGTCCTGTAAAACTATTCTAAGGCGCACACCCAACGGCGAATTATGCAGCAAAAGTGTGCAATGGCTTGGAGATCTCAAAGGAAGGGGTAGTGTATGACGACTGGTTTTTGCCTAACATAAATGAATTGAAACAGATGCATTATGATCTCAATCGTAATAATTTAGGCGGATTTTCAGGCGATAAGTACTGGAGTTCTAGCCTGAGCGATGGGGACTTAGCGATGTACCTAGATTTCGCAAACGGATATTTTGGCCACGGTTTTAGGTGCAATGGTTACAGGGTAAGGTCTGCTCGGGTTTTCTGATAAGCGATTCTATAAAAGATGCATATCCTCTTCACAGGCAGAAGGTAAAAAGACCTCTGCCTGTTTCTAACGATGCAGAAGAGGCAGAAATGACAAATGCATTTGTGGTTCTAAGAAGTCGGTAGAGGGTTTTGTCCGTATGGATTCCGGCTCATCATGTTTTTGCAATTACGGTAGTGTGACAACCGGGACAGGAGATTTTTATCTTTCCTTTTCCTTTGGGTACTCTGTAATGCCGACCGCATTCCCTGCAGATGAAGTAGCAATACGTCTTTCTGTTTGCATACACCTCTTTTCTGAAAGCAAACCATGCTCTTGGCTTCTTAATAAGGTTCAGGAATTTGTCGTTTTCTAGTCTTCGTTTCGTGTTGTTTTTGGAAGATGTTCTGAACGTTACCAGAGCCATGATCGCAAACGCTACCATCACGAGCAATTGGAAGCCCGGAATAAGCGAAAACCCGATAATAACAAGACTGATGATGTATAAGACTCTGGACAGCTGATCAAACCCATATCGTCCGTACGACCACTGTTGCAGGGATTGTTTGAGGTTATGAAGGAACTTTTTCACTTTCCATCCTTTTCTTTATCGATTCTATCTCAATGACAAGACGGCATTCTTGCAGGCTTACCTGTTCTAGAAATACTGTAGTATGGTTGAATGCGTCAAGGACAAAGTATGACATGAATTCATATTCTTTGATACGCTCAAAGGGTTGCGAACTTGTGATTACTTATGGTCTGAATTAAAAGAACCAGTGTGAAGACTGGTTCTTAATGGGCGCGATTGGGTATGAACCAACGAATACCCTATATCGGCAAACCAACCTCTACAAATACCGCATGTCCTGTTTTTTCACCTACAACAATCAATATATAATCACTTTTCATAAAAAATATATACAAATCACGAATTAACCATTATTATAATAATATTTCAGGAGTTAGTAGCATGGGTAATTTCTTTTCAGGACCGGTAACCGTTTTTCATGGATTCGTACTGCCAGAAGTAGCAATCCCTACGGGATATGTGGCTCTCATTGACGCATACCGACTTCCTGCACCCTTTCCCCGCCTGAAAATGGCAATCGGGTTGAAACATAATGTTGTAAAAAGTATGGGATGGCACATGCTGACACCGAGACATCAACCGGAAGAGACACTTATAGGCCACCTTGAATTTGCTTTAAAATATGAAGGAATAGATCTATGTATATTGAAAAAACTGTTTGAGGCAATCGATAGACGAACAATTGAAACCATCATTCTGGATACGATTACTGGTTCATACAGCAGACGGATTTGGTTTCTTTATGAATGGCTCATGGGAACACTCCTTGATATTCCAGATGCCAAGAAAGGTAATTATGTATTGGCTGTTAATCCCAAACAACAAGTTACCATAGAAGGAAAAAGATCCAAGAGACATCGTGTTGTGAACAATCTTCTAGGGACTCCTGATTTTTGTCCGATGATCAAAAAAACTGAAGAACTTGAAGAATTTCTCATGATTAACCTAAAAGGTAAAGCTCTCCAAGTTATTTCAGATATCCCAAAGGATGTCGTAGCACGTGCTGCAGCATTCTTGCTACTTAAAGATTCCAAGGCAAGTTTTTCCATAGAAAATGAGGCACTTTCGCATGATAGGATCCAGCGATGGGGCAATGCGTTGAGAGAAGCTGGGAAATCACCTTTGAGTAAAGAGGAACTGATACGTCTCCAACATATTGTGATAGGCTCTAGAGGTTTTGTGAAGATAGGGTTCAGAGACGATGGTGGTTTCATTGGTGAACATGATAGGGAAACAGGAACACCCATAGTTGAACATATAAGTGCAAGATATGAAGATATAGACTCTTTAATTTCAGGTCTTATTGCATATAACAATAGAGTTTTCCATCAAATTGACCCAGTTGTTGCCGCAGCTGCGATTGCCTTCGGGTTTGTGATTATCCATCCATTCTCTGATGGAAATGGAAGAATTCATCGATATCTCATTCATCATATTCTTGTAGAATATGGGTACAATCCCCCAGGAATGATATTTCCTATTTCAAGTGCAATGTTACTTCGAATAGAGGAATATGCTTCCGTCCTGAATAATTACTCACAAAGCATTCTCCCGTTCATACGGTGGGAACCTACAGAAGACCACAATGTACGTGTCCTGAATTCGACAATAGACTACTATCGATACTTTGATGCAACCCCCTATGCGGAGTTCCTATATCATTGTGTGCAGCAAACGATTGAACATGATTTACCGAAAGAGACACGATTCCTGATGAATTATGATCGGTTTAGAGAAACTGTCCAGGATTCTGTTGAAATGCCTGATTCTACCGTCTTTCTCTTGTATAGTTTCATTTCACATAATGAGGGAAAGCTATCAAAACGGGCACGTGAAAAGGAATTCTTACAGTTAACTACCGAAGAAATTGAACACTTTGAAGCTGTATATAATAGGCTATTTAATGCCGATGCTACTAAGTAGTTATTGCATAGTAGAGAGAAAAGCATAGGGTGTGAGAAACCAGCCATGCATGCGTCAAAAAACGGTCATTCGGTCTCCAATAGCGACCGATGATTAAGCCGGCCATCACAGGTTCCCGTCCTGCGTCGAGGACTAAGATAGCACATACTACTTTCCTCCTACAGGCATCTTACTATTATGGCTTAAAAATGTTGTATAAAAAACTTAGCAAGATTCTAGCAATACAACACTCATCCTATCACCCAGAAAAAGCAAAAAACCAGTCCGAAGACTGGTCTTTTATGGGCGCGATTGGGTTTGAACCAACGACTTCTACCGTGTGAATGTAGAAATCTCAAAGAAAAGCAAATGTCAATAAACTATTCGATATATCCATATATGTCTACATATTACGCTATATTATAGAGTTAGTAAATAGTTTAATGATTGTTTGTTATAGAGCTTATCTATTTATTTTGGCATATATCTATACCAACTGCTTATCCAAATGCTTATCCATTTTAGGCACACTGATATTGAACAGTCCATGCTAGCCTTGGACTTAAACAACATGGATATTGCCAGAAATTGAGCCTACAGCGCGTTTGCCATGGTAGATGTAAACTTTTAAGGGTTTGCTCATAGAATCGATTCTAGGTACCCTCACGTTGCTAGAATTGGCCATTTTCTTAATCCCGATATGTAGTCTTTGATGATTCATTAAAAGGTACTGTAAAAACTATGGTTTGAACGCTTGTCTACCTGCCACGCCCTCATAATATCGCGTGTTGCTTATCCATTTCTGACGCAACATTGGTTGCTGATAACCCACTATCGCCAAATGGCGTGAAGCTAACGCCAAATGTAACGAATTGTGAATAAATCGACAGATTGTCATTGTGTCTACGCATGAGCAATGATAGGGTTTATATGGAATCAATCAACATCCAGGAATGAGGTTTGAAGCATGGAGAAGCAGAAGAATGAAGGTACCTTTTGGGGGCGCGTTGATCAAGTCATGGCAAGCAAGCATTTGACGTTCGCAAGACTTGCCAATGATCTTGGTATCGGGTATAGGCGAATCATCATGCAGCGGCACCGATCAAACCTACCTTCTCTCACAGATTCATTGTTGATTGCCAGTGTTCTTGGTGTCAGGGTTGAATACCTGGTTACAGGAGAACACCCCGACAATGATAGCAACGTGATCCCATTCAGAAAGTTTGCCGATATTGAAGCTGATCTTTTGGCAATGGAGAAAACCCAGCCAGATCAGATTAGACATGTACGACATCTAATAGACATTATCATGGACCGTCCAAATGACAACAAACAGAACCTAGAGAAGGTTCTTGATTTTCCATCAAGAAGCAAAAAAAATGCAGGGAATGATTGAACGATTGTTCATTTGAATTATTTCCCCAGGTACTTTCACATTGGTTGTTCTCATTTGTGAACATTTGGAGAAACACGGGATACAAAAGTACACTTCTTATGACCTTTGCCTATAAGTGAGGTTTTGAACCCCAAAACGCCTTTTTATATAGAGGTATCAAAACCCCTCTTTTTATGGACTGAAGAAATGAATTGTGATGCTACTTCAAAGCATAGTCAAACGTAGTGTATCCGTCCCCTTTCCATACTTGACCGCTTTCTATCATCCTTTCAAGCATACTGGTTGAAAGGATTTCATAGAGCAGCATTGCTTCTAGCATGGATTCATAATAAACCGTTTCATGCCGTCCATATGCCAAAATTGCAATTGGATTGCTATATCTATGCCCTCGCAATTTGTTGTTCTTTTTGTTATCCATGATACAAGGATATCAATAAAATTATTTTCTGCATATTGTTAATACTTGTTCTTAAAGCGCAAGCAAGAAGGATCAAACAGTACAGGGATATCGCCCCTTCTCCCATTGCGGTTTTTTTCAACCAACAAATATGTTTCGGTTTGGGATTTGTTCCAAATGAGTAGAGCCACATCCGCGTCTTGCTCGATCTGTGCGCTTTCCGAAAACTGGGATAACCTGGGGCGGCCTTCATCACCCGATCTGTTCAATTGAGCAGAACAAACTACAGGAACATTCAAGGTTCTTGCAAGTTGTTTCAGCTGTTTGCTTGCATACACAATTGTTTCTCGGATTGGACGATTCTTCATTGAAACTGACGGGGTGAGTATTTGAAGGTAATCAACAAATAGGATTTGCACCCCGTATTTTGTTACCATCTGTCTTGCTACCATGCTTAACCGATCAATTGATAAATTGGGTTCATCATAGACAACCACTTTCCGATCATATAGGCGGTTTGTGTGCGCGAATAATTTATCAAGCTGCAATCCGTTTAACATGCCAGCTGATAGTTTTTGCGTATCCAATCCGCTTTCCATTGCAAGTAGACGGGTGGTAAGCTCTTGCACACCACTTTCAGCGGAAATAATTCCACATGGTACAGGACAACTAGCAATGAAGTTCAGCAATAATGCTGTTTTCCCCTGGGAAGGACGCGCCCCGACATAATACAGGTTTCTGTTCTGGAATCCCAAAGTTGCCTGATCAAGTAATTTCAACCCGCTGGGAATACCAACAATGGATCCCCCTTTGTTTGCGCGTTCAATAATCGCGTCATATGTATCATTAACAGCTTGCCCCATAGTTTTAATTTCAAACCCCGTTGCATTGTCCAGCATTGCTGTTTCAGATTGCCATCGCTCTATTAATTCAACAGGACTGCTTCCCTTGTCATTCATTATGGCTTCAGCAAGAGTACAAATTTTCCTACGGTTGTATAGATCAATTATCTCTTTCTCTCGATATCGCCAATTTGAAACAATCGTATTGCACGCTTCCCCCAGTGCAGTTGCATCAGAAGCCGACACCCCGCGATTGCAAAGAGCTGGTTCATCTACTATTCCCCCACTTTGGTAAATCTCGCGCATTGCCGTAAACAACTCCCTTTCCGTGCCTACTGGGAAGTGATCAGCAGTAAGGCGTATGTCGCTGAACATCTCAGGATTGTGAAAAAGGAGTTTCAGAAAGTTGTATGTCATTGTCATTGTGGACCTCCTTCAGGAACGTTAAGGAAAGCACCGATCTGTACACTGTCATTGTTTGCTACGCTGGGACTTTTGGAAGCAATCCCGTTGTTTCGTTCCCAATTTCTTATTGCTGCTTTCCAATCCTTCATAGGGTTCTTTCCAACTTTCCATCCGTTAGAACTGTAATGGTCAATGAATCGTTGTGGATCAACTTCATTCTTCCGTTCAATGCAATATGCTTCTACTTCTTCAAGTGTAGGTTTCTTGAATTTGGGTTGTACATATATATTCTTTTTATTTTGATTTTGATTTTGCAGAATTTTGCTATAGCACATTTTTGGCAATTGCTTAGCACTTGCTAAACGTTTGCTAGAATCGGTATTTACCCCTTGGGATTCCTTTCCAATCTCGTCATAGGAACATGCTTCAAGAATTTCTTTGGGTAATGGCTGTTCGGGGTGGTGTTTCTTCCATGCCCCTATCTTACCTGCCAGCTGCCGCTTTTCGCCTGTATCATTCCAGTTCGCTAAATCTCTTTTCAGACGTTCAGACCAAAAGGAAACTCCATCAGATTTGAACAGTCCGTATTCATCGATGCAAACAGTAATGAATTGTTGCAATTTTACATCATCTTCACGTATGGCATAGGCAATAGTTGGGATATCTGCCAATGCTGCCGATCCGTCATGTGTTCCCCAGAGGTATTCAACAATCAACCAGTAAAGGCCATACCCTAGGCAACCATATGCTACACGCATCTTAATAATCGCAGGATCATTTGATGCCCCGATATCATGCTTAAAAAAGGCGGGTTTACTCATGATCCACCCCCTGCCCATGTGTCGATAAATACTGCTCTATGCCTTCAATCTCAACCAATACGTTTTTTCGGTCCTGCCCTTCAACCTTTGTCAGCAGTCCTTGAAAGGCAAGAAGATAAATTTTTTGGTCTTCAATAAAATCCTTATCTGTGTATATCATGCTTGTACGTTACCTATTTGCAGGTGAAGCAATTACAGGTATACTGTAATAGTTCTCTGTTATTGGTCGAACAAACCGCCTTGTTTCCAGCCTTCGGACGGGGCGGTTTCATATTGCCTTTTGCTGTGGTTGTAGATTGCGGGGTGTCCGTGTGTTTCGTTCCAGCGTCTTTTTTCTCTGTCAACGGAAGCAGCAAGCAGGGAAGGATCAACGCGTAATGCCTGCTCTTGGACATCATAGGAAGTGAAGGAACCTAGCCCCACCAATCGATACATGATTGTGCTCACGATATCCCGTACCACCCCGCTTTCATCCTTGCGCCCCATGCCGTATTTCCTGCATGGTCGGGACGGTGTTGTCTTGCAACCACTTCTCGATAGCACTTTTCATGAACAGGACGCGCCCTTTTGTCCCCTGTAACTTGATGTATGGTACTCGCTTCTGGTACGTCCACTGTCTCACAGTGTGAGGTTGAACCCTCAACAACGCTGCCAGTTCTTCGACGGTGTAAAATTCAGTCATGTTGATACCCATTCAAACCCTGCCTTTGCCATTTATTGGCGTTTATTCTTGGTTGAAGGGTAATATGTCTTGATATATCTACAGAGAGTGAAAACTATATACTTTTGTTAGGGTTTTTTGGAATATAGATAATTGGGTATGGTCTTTTTACCATATTTATTCCCATTTGATTTCCTTATGTAATTCTGCAAAGTCATAGGGGTTAGCCCTATCAATTTTGGGTGTTTGTCAAACAATTCTGAAAGAGATTTAATTGTCCGATAATGCCCTTCGCTATCTTGCTGTGAAAGGTATCCATCTGCTACAGCTTCTTCAAACTCTGGAATCGAAGGTAGTTTATTTATACCTGTACCATCCGATTTTTTATTAAACAATGTTTCGAATTTTTCATAATACGCTTGATTGCTTTCAACTATGTTTTTAGTGATTTTTGCTTCTTCACGAAGTTCTTTGACTTCTTTTAACATGACTAGATTTCTTTCGTTCAATTCATTCATGTTTTGGCTAATTTGTGCAAATATAGCTTCAGATTCCCTCGACACATCCCAATCATGCCCCCAGAAATCCTTATCGCTCGCTATGATTTGGATTGCGCTGGATTGCTCGTAAAGAGCAGTTGAAAGAATATGCTTTATGATTTTGCTTGTCGGAGCAAAGAGCAATGAAGCTGGTAAATCCAAATGCCAGTTCCAGTTTGGGTATAGCTTGAAATCACGATCAGCAGCATTATCAATGGACCATCTGCATCTATCCAAAATACTATCCATTAGGTTGCATCTAAAATACTCACCTTTCATCCCTCCCATAGCAACGAATTCAAACGTGCTTCCATCGGGACTAGATATTGGTACTGCCAATTCTTTACGTGTGAACATTTCAATTTTCGCCATTCTAAGATCAGGTTCCCAATCCTTGAAGTTCTGACCATAAAAAGAGTACAGCGCATTAAAGTAAATGAAAGCATCAATCTTTGCTGGGGTATAATCAGCAGATTTGCGCTTATCTCTAGTAATCCCTGCAATTTCGCAACTCAAATTCCAAAATTCATCAAAAAGGGACACCACAGGATACATGCCAGTAAACGTTTGATCAGCGTTCTTGTTGTAGTAATCTACCCCAAATTCAAGTATCTGTGTTTCATTCGTTATCCCTTTTGGCATTGCATCCGCGGGAATTGTTATTGAGTTTTTTTTGAAAAATTCTGTTATAGCATTTTTTGCTGTACGCTTTGTAAAATCTGCATCCTGGTACTTCTGTTTGAATTGTTCAGGATCATGAATGAAAGACTTCCAAATACAGCGGTTGTAGTCCAACATGATTGCTAAAAGCAATTGTTCCTGTATCACGAAGAAATCATGCTCTGAATCGTCTATTGCATCGTGTAGGTAGCTAATAATATTAACAGGGAAACAAGCATTTAAGATTGTCAACGCATCCTTTCTTGTCATCCTTCAACCTTCCTTTCACGTACCCCCCAGAAGGGAACAGCAAATATTTCTTTAGCTATAGCCCCTGCAACCAAAATTTCCTGTTCCGTTTCATGGGTATACAGGTTGGTCATGGCTTCGCTTTCATGGCCAACGATTGCACGTAGGGACTTATCATCAATCTTGCCACGCATGGCAGAATTGAAGGTATGGCGCAATGAATGAAATTCAAGGTTTCTTTCTTGCCTTGCCTTGGTAGTGATCCCACCTGTTGAAGTGATAGCCAGCATTGCCCCTTGTTCTATGGTTTGGCCTTCTTCAACCAACAGACGTTCTACAACGCATGATTGGGAAGCGGTAATATCAATACTCGTTTCACTTTCAATGGAAAACAAAGGGGTTTTCTTGTCGATTTCTTGCCCTTGTTGAACCATAATCTTTGAAATTTTTCCAGAAAGGGGGCTTTTAATTTCATGTTCAATTTTTCCAGCGTTCCGCATAGCATTGAAAAAGTGTTTGCGTATGTATGAATCAGCTATTGGATTGGTTACACTCTTTTTGGACCAGAATATCCGTGAATCGCCTTCATTAGGGTTTTGTTTTGCAAGTATCAGCAGTTCTTCGCATAATGCGCGGGGTGCGGGTACCTGTCTTGATCTCTTGCCCTTTGTCGACTTCTTCCCTGCATAATCGTTGACGGCCCTATCAACTGTGATAATCGCTGATTCATCAGTAATAAACTTGATCTGTTCGGTACATAAGGCGCGTATTTCTCCCATGCGCATACCAGTGAGTGAAGCAAGGGCAACCGCTAGATAGGTGTTTATCGGTATTGCTCCTTCAAGCGATTTGTATCGCATATAGGTTATGATCAACTTTAATTCGTCTATCGTGAATATACCGCGTTTCTCTGGGGTATGCGTCAAAGGCTCAACCCCATCCATAGGATTGTGCGCTACTATCTTCAATCTTGTTGCCTCTCGCAAGGGAACAGCCATGGATTGGATAACACGTTTGATTGTGGCATTGCTTAGCTGTCCTTCATCCAGTAGTACATTAACTACATTCTCAATGTCGTATGCTGTCACCTGGGAAACAAGCAGCTTCTTGGAAAGTAGGGGGTACGCGTTCTTGTTGAAGGTCCCGCGAATGTTCAACGCGTAATCCTTGCTGATACTGTTGGGGCTTTTCAAGTTTCTTCTTCGGATGTAATCGGAATTGTCAAAGTCCCAGAAGTCCAGGACATACTTGGTAAAAGGAATCTCGTCGGCAGGCCTTCTGATCAACCCTTCTTCTATTGCCCGTTCCACAATAACCAAGGCTTCTTTCTCACGGGTTAACGGGGTGCGTTCCTTGATGTTCAGCTTGCGCCTTAGCAACTCGACACTGAACGACATTGTGTACTTTCTTGTATCAAGACCATCGAAAAAGTACACATATGTTAATTCCAGTAGATATTGACAAGGATATTCCGGTGAAAGGTGATAAATATTTCGCATAGAAGCCAGAAAAGCCGTTGAAAACAGAGAAATCAGTGTTGTTGACTTGTTGTTGGTGTTGCCGTTGAACAACGTTGCATAGCGAATTAAACGCTTGGAATGGGGTTTTGATAAAAAGCGTTTAACTTTTTAGGCGACCGATTTCGCGAAGTTTTTAACCTCGTTCGCGAAACGATAAAAAAGAGACCCCCGAACGAATCCGAGGGTCCTTCCTGCCAGCCTCGCCAGCAGGAATATAGTGAAATTCCTTGTACTGCAACTATAGCTTATGATCCAATTTCTTATTCCAAACTAATGCAAGAATCCCAGAAATTAAGAAATAGATCAGCATGAGTGAAAAGTGTACTGAACAAGTGAACATCACTCCAGCCATCCATGCGATGGAACATAGAATAGTTTTCATACAGGCTCCTTACCAGGGTTGCGCAAGAACCAGACCATGACCTGCTTCTGCTCTTCTTTTGTGAGTCCAGCCCAATGACCGCGAACGTTTCTTACAATAGCCATCACCCCGTTTTTACCATCAGGCCCACCCATGATCATGGTCCCTTTTATCGGGGCGTTTTTCTCAATGATCGATATCTCACCACCTAAGATATTCTCCATATAGACCAGAGTATTTCTTACGTTGATGATTTTTGGGATGAGTCCACCAGGCTTCCATGTCATGATCGTGATGGTGTAAGAACTCATAACATACCCTCCGGATATTCCCTGCGCATGGCATCCGGACCAACGATTGGAATAAGGCTGTCCTTCATAAAGACCGGGATATTGTTCTTATCCGCTTGATTGCAAATATTTTCTATCCACCCAAGTTTTGGAACAACCTTATCCTTACGGTTTCCAGTTTCTGCCCCGATTATCATCCAATCGACTTTGATCTCAACCTCCACCTTCGGTATGTCAGCCAGGAGCGGCTCTATACTGACGAAGGTATGATGCCGGTCAGATATAAATAAGGATCCTCCCTCGCCAGTCACCGTGGTCCCGTACCACATATTGTCAGCGATCGGCAGCAGGTCGCATCGATCCATAGCTACGTACCGATCAGTATTCTTTGTCAGGAACAGGTACTGATGGACCGGATTTGAAAGACACGACTCCATAACCTTATTGATCCACTCCTGCGGTATCCAAGGACCAAACAGATCAGCCATAGAGCACACGAAAATCCTTCCAGGCTTCTGTGCATTCTTTGGTGATCCCAATCTGTATGTATGGAATGTAGGATCAAATCCAGCCGGGTAAGGACCAGCGTCTGGAGATTCATAAACGAACGGTTTTCCACCACCGTTTCCAGTTGCGAACCTTTTTACAATCTGCCTGGCGTAGCAGTATCGGCAATTGTTCAGGCAACCCGTGACAGGATTCCATGAATATTGTGTCCATTCGATTTTCGTCTTATTCATGGGTAGTAGCTCCTGATCCATTGATGATTTCGGTGATATCCTCGACGCGAACTTCCACCACCTGGACATCCAGCCTAATCGGTTTCTCAAGAACGATGGTAGCCCAGCCTTCACAATCCCTTGGCTTGTACGAGATGGAGATGCACTCTCCCTGGCCTTCCGCCTCAATTGGTTTGAACGGAGGATTTAATCCACGATTGAACTCCTTGTGGTATCTCCAAGCCTTCAGGACGCTTTTCTTGGTTCCGATCCTTTTAACTTGTCCTGAAAATTTGACAGAAAAAGTCTTGCCCTCCAGTCCTCTTGCATAAGCAATCAAAAAATCATATTTCATTACTCATCCTCCTCTGACATCCATACTCCGGTCTTCCGTGCTAGTGTTTTCCCATCGGCCCAATTGCGATCGGGTTGATACCTACCAAGCCACTTCTCCACCATTGCAGCGGTCTGCACCAGTTCTTTGTACGATTTTCTCAGGAATGTCCGCATTTTCTGCAGCTCGCGCTGGATCTCAACAGGATTCCCCTTTTTAGTGAAATCCCATGTATGGTCCAAGTGATACTTCGCATTTTGAATATCACTGATCAGCTCCTGAAACTCTTCAAGTAAAACAGCATATCCTTCATGATCTGAACTGAATGCCGGGAATTTCTTGTTGGCGTCCTCCAGCTCTTTTTGCACCTGGTCAGTGAAAACCTTGATATCCAGTTTAGTGCTCATTTCTTCCTACCTTTTTTAGGTGCCAACACAGAACCACAAAATGGGCATCGAATCTTATTATCCTTATAGGTCATTCGTTTTTGAAAACCATCAGGCGTCTTGATTTTGAATACGATATCAAACTCCACTTCGAGCCCCTTGTCCTTCTTAAGCTGCTCCAGGCAACTACAATGAAAACTCATCCGCTCCTCCATATAAAAACTTGTCGATCCTACGCTTTTTATCGATGCGATAGGAAATGACATTGAGTGCTATGATGAGCACCAAAACCAATACAAACAGAGCTGCCAGGAATATCCAGACAGCGATGATCTGCATGTCCATGAGAAACAAGCGCAATCCATCCATCCTCATTCCTCCCCGAATAGATCCAATTGCAGGAAGGCATCATCGTCATCCCTGCATTCCTCTTTCTCGATAACGGCGATGTTCAGCGATTCCCTCGATACCAGGTAGTCCAATGCTTCCTCCCTTGATATCTGATCGCTCGATCTCCATCCGCTATCACCCGATAAAACCGGCATCGGTATGGATAACATCCAGGCAAGGTTTGCTCCGAACAGGATGCTCGGAATCGGCAGGTCGATCAGATCAAACCAATCGATATCCTGCCTCGGGCAATCCTCCACCACCGGCCTCCGCCGAGGCGGAATACTCTCCGGCCGAAGTGATTCTCGGTAAGCCAGATAATCGTTCCATGCCAACCATGCCCGCTTTGCTGCATCATAGTCCTGGAGGTACCGATTGATCGCATGCGCCGGTATCCTCCAATACTGGGCCACCTTGATGGCGTCCAGCCGATACAGGGTGATGTCGTAATTGATCTGCGCATACGTTTTGTTGCAGATCTCCGACACCTCCAAAGGCGTGAGAAACAACCTGCCGATCTTATCGGGTTGCTGCTGAAATCTGAAAAGCTCAGGTTGTGTCATCACCGCCATTTCTCCCATAGGTCACATCGTCCCAATGTCCAGATCCACCATCCTATAGCTGCCTGAATTGTCCCGCTCGTGGACCCTGAAATACTGCTTACTGGAATGAACCTTCAGGCTGTCGCTGATGATGTCCATCGCCTTGACCCAGCGTTCGTCGGAGATGTTCAGACGACGCAGGCCAAGGATTCTTTTGACATCCATGTTTCCGGACTGATCCAGCCGGAATGCTTCATCGACCATCAGCCGCAGGTTCTGATTCCCGCCTTTCGACCAATCGCTCACGCATTGGTTGATCAGCTCCTGGGCTGTTGCTATTCCTTCGGTGAAGGTGAGGCTGTCGTTGATTGCCAGCATGATCCGGACAGAACCATCAAAGCTGGTCATCTGCAGGTTCCCTTTTTCGCTTCCCAGCGCCACCCCATATTCCTCGGCGGCGATCCCGCGGAACTCCTGGATTTCTTCGATGATCTCCTGCTTGGCCTTGATCATCTCATGGCGGAGTTTTTTGATTTTCCCATGGATGTTTTCAACGACCTGCTCCCTGAGCAAATCCAAGGGTTTGATAGAATCCTCAGGCACCCATGCGCCACGGGAATTCTCATAGTGAATCTTTCCATCGATGCATTTCTTCATTGCTACTCTCCTTGGTATTTTTCTGTCCGATTGAGCCAGCCAAGCAGCTTGCGCAGATCGGTGAAATCGCAAAAATCGAGTGATGGTTTTCCCATCTTGGTGAGCATCCCCTGCATGCGGCATTTCCATTTGTAACCAAGAACCAGGGGTGCTCTTTTCAGGATCAGGCGCTTCATGCGTTCCTTTTGCTTGCGCAGCTCTTTTGTCGGAGATAGGAACGGATACGCCGTGCTGTATCCAGCTCTGTCAAAAGCATCGGCTACCTTTTGCAATTCCCTTTCTGCCATCTTGGTGCAGCTGTCCACACCGGTGAGATCAGTAAGAAATTGCCGGTACCTGGAGTCATCCATGCTTGCCTGTCCATCGATCTTGCATGCTGGACATGAGTCCGAGAAATGAATCCTCCCGCAGTCCGGGCAGACTCTGGCGCGATCTTTTGCCATATGGATCTTTCCGACGATCGCTCTTCTGGTCACAGCATCCATCCATTACCTCCTAAACGCCCGAGAACGGCGGGCGAACCTTTTCCTCGGTGACCATCTGGTACACCGCAACACGTCCGACACGAGGCTCCACGATCCTTCTGGCCGAACCATTCCTGAGGTAGGCACGGATCCAGCCCTTGCAGTAGGAGAGCGGAAGCCCGGTGGTCTTTGCGAGATCCTCCATCGTGAACTCGCGCAGCAGCTTCGCAGCCCGCCAAGCGATATCGGCCCTGCCGCCTTTCGCGGATCTGAGATGGATGTAGGACCCGTCATCCCTG
>Ga0334885_1002590_pt1 | contig 18330 bp, 13 predicted proteins | sample GraSluR1_MG_8_FD_207233 | JGI IMG/M metagenome (GOLD analysis project Ga0334885, IMG submission 207233) | Sludge microbial communities from methane-producing bioreactor in Wageningen University, Netherlands - Granular Sludge_31_05-R1 | ecosystem: Engineered > Bioreactor > Anaerobic >...
GGAATACCTCCCCGACAATCCCAATGCGAAATATCTATACGTCTATAAAATCGCCAGGAATTGTGACGGAGATCCACACTGCTACGAACTTCCCTATGGTCCGGGTGGCTACGGCATAGAGTCGGATCAACCGCTCTTCATCGCCTGGAGGATGTATCTGGAAGAGGCTACAAAGACAGGACCGTCCTACGCGGAGATCGTGTACGATAGAGCCATTAAGTTCGACTAAAGGGTCAGGACGAAGTTGAAAGGTGATGAGGGCATTCTGATAATGCCCTCACTTAATTTCCACATCTTGTACATTTCGGGATATGTGACATGTTCTAAAATATATACCTCCAGTCGTCTTTCATACTAACCACCTGCCAGCCCCATTCTCCAGCGATCTCAAGCCCCTTATCCAGTCCTCCTCCGAGGGCATAATCAACGTATTCGAATTCGCGGATTGGATCATCGTGGTGATTTAGTAATCCCATTCCTCGACGATCGCCTCCGGTGGCTAATTGAAGCATGGGAATGTCCCCATCACAGTTTCCGTAGGCGAAGATTGGTCGGACCCCAATATCATTCTGAATTTCCTTTGCCTTTTCCTGGCCATCAGTCCATACCAAGAACTCAGGAAGCCTCATGAGATAGGTGCTGCCGTTATTTTCGATGAACTGTAGGCTAAGGGCCGTACCTATCACCTGTTCAGGGGGAATTCCATATACCTCCTCAGAAAAGGCCCGAACAAAGTCCTCGTCTCCACCCGTCACTATGTAGATCTTGAAGCCCTCTGTTCGAAGATAATTTAACAACTCCAACATGGGTTTATAGACGCACGCGGTAAATGGAAGACCAAAGTGCGAGTTTGTGGATTTATCGAGCCAATCTCTTGCTAGACTTGTATATTCGTCGGCGGTGATATTCGAACTTGTTGCGATCCAGATTTGCATTACCTCGTCTCGACTGAAGTCACCGATTGCACATCTTTCTCCGGAAACGATGGATCTGAATGGTTCCGTATCATTCCATTCGGGATGCTCTGGTGCCATATCCTTAACTCGATCTAACAAAAAGATACACTGGACGACATCCGGATACTCGCACCATAAGGTGCCGTCGTTGTCAAAAGTTGCGATTCGGTCTTCGGGTTCTACATAGTTCGGTTTGCTCTCGTCGGTGACATTTGCAACAAAGCTGAGAATAGCATTCTTTGCCGACCCCTCGTTCCAAGATGGCAGAGGGTCACCATTCAGATAGAATAGTTTCTCCAAAGCTTCGGAAGCCGCGTCTCGGACATCTTCGTTCTCGTCATTCTGCGCCACATATGTCAGTGGATCGACGGCTCTGGCGTCACCGATTTCACCAAGAGCCCCGGCGGCAACTATACGGGCAGTATCGTTCTCATCGTTGAGTGCTAATATATGGTTGTCCACCTCGTCCGCCGCGGCCGGCATCGCCAGCGCAACCATCACTATCACGCAAAAAATAGCTTTGAGTCTCATCTCCTCACCCTCTTTGATAAGAATTGTCACAACCCATGAAAAGGGTTTCTATGCCGGCCTCGCGTCCCCAGCCTTCTGAGCAAAGGGAGCTGGTCCGCCTCACCAAGAATGCGAGTTTCTCTTCAGCTACAGATACTCCTCCACCGGCTCGTACATGAAGCTCTTCAGGACCGAATCGTCCTCTTCATAAATCGTCCGGATCTCTCTCAACACTTCCTCGCGGGTCCCCTCGTCCGTCTCCTCCAGCTCGGGCGCGATTGTCTCCAGGATCAGGTACATCTCGTCCTCCAGAAACTCGACGCCGCGGAAAGCATGATCAAGTCCGATTATCACTATCCTGAAGTTGCCACCATGAAATGGCTAAGAGCCCAAGATCGTAAAAAGGAGACTCCTGCTGATGTAGCTTCAGTTAGCTTTCTGGAACTTGTCCCGTGGAATCACGCCAATTGAGTTTGAAGATATTTGTTGCTGGACGCCGAATGAGCCATCTTTTAAGACTCTGGCCCGATTCAATCAAAGTTTGTATTTATAATAAATATCTCAGAAATTTAAAATAATCTCTAAGAGACATAAATAGCCCATGAGAACTTGATTCTATAGTGCAGGTTCTTCAATGCGGAGAAAGTTTTTAATAGATTGGGTCGAAATATATAGGCCGGAGGGACTTAGCGTATGAGACATTATATGCTACTCGTAGTCGGATTAGCCATGTTGATAGGAACCGGCCTTGCAGAGAATATGCAGGCTGGAGACGTGGAGGCGTTTAAACAGGCATTGGAACAGGATGGATTCACTGTGCAGCAAGGTGGGTTAAGTTTTTTTGATCTATTGAAGGTATATAACAACGGAGTGCTGCCTTCTGCATACGGAAATAATCCCAACACAAAATATTTGAATCTTCTTGTTCCACCACCATCCGGTCAAGTGGTTAAGGGAATTATTTCCGAGCTAATGAAGGCGCTTGGAGTGACCGCAAACGTAACTCCTTTCTCCAGCCTTCGACCAGATGAAGCAATTGTCTTCGTAGGAAGAACGCCCCCAGAGTGTAGATACTTCAGTTTCGATCTTTATTTAATGGAGAGGACATATGGAAATGAGACTCGATGGATCTATGCCAGTTTAGGAGATACATTGAACCACCTCGTTATCAATACTGAAGGAACTCCAAACGGGCAGCCTGGTAATCCTTTCAATCAGACCACTATAGTAGTCACCACAGCTGATAAGGGCATTGACCAACGCATCCGTACAGCTGCTCAATCAGCGGGATACTCGGATGGCATAATCAATACCCAAGTAATACCCTCAGCTATGGTGAAGATGGGCGTGGAGAATGATTCCGATACATTTAATGTATTGCTCCGTCCAACTCAATTCACAGATGAGCAAGCTGGTAACGATTACATCGCCAATACACCAGCAACTGTTTTCCGCGTGACTCCCAATGAGACCGCGGAACTAGATCCATATGATATGCCAAAGCTAAGGGTCCGCGGAACCGGAACTACAGAGTTTGACCTCATGGATGATCTCGAAGAGCTTAGGATTGCGATTCTCGACAAATACAGCGGATTGAATGCAACAGAGCTTCCAACCAGTCAAGTAGGCATCGCAGGGAGTGATGCCCTTCAGAGAGGAATCGACGCATATGGCCCCCCCAACGATGCATGCTATTTATGGACTGGAAACCAAACGGTCTCTTCGCCGACGCCTCCTTTCCCTGATCTGACACAATACTACGGTTTCTTGCGAGATCCAGAAGTCACCTTGGGCAACGATACCAACGAGTTCATAATCGTCTATGGGGTTAACCATGTAGCCACAGGAAAAGCGATTTACGAGAACTCCGTCCTATACGGTGCAGATGTATGGAATGGCGTTGCAGTGATCAATGACTTGGATTTCAATGGAACTGCAGAGGAATATCTCCCTGACAATCCCAACGCGAAATACCTCTACGTCTATAAGTTCGCCAGGAATTGTGAAGGCGATCCGCACTGCTATGAGGTTCCCTATGGTATAGGTGCCTACGGCATAGACCTGGATCAGCCGGTCTTCATCGGTTGGAGGATGTATCTTGAAGAGGCTACAAAGACAGGGCCAGCTTACTCGGAGATCGTCTACGATAGGGCTATAAAGTTCGAGTAGGGACAAGAGGGCATCCTGGTGATGCCCTCCTCTAATTTTATTATTCTTGTTACAATCTGCTTCAGCTGTACAATAGCATAACTTGATCCAGTGCAATCCCTTCTTCCCGAGGAAAGTTTTTAATAGACTTAGTTAGAGATATTAAGAGTGGAGGAACTTAGCGCATGCGATTATATATGCTACTCATAATTGGATTCTCCGTGTTGATGGGAACCAGCCTTGCGGAGAGTGTAGATATCGGAGATGTGGAGGCGTTTAAGCAAGCTTTGGAACAAGACGGGTTCACTGTGCAAGAGGGCAGAATAGGATATTTGGATCTGATCAAATTATGCGATTTAGGTTTGCTGTCCTCTGCATGGGGAAATAACCCTGCCACAAAATATTTGACGTACTTTGTTCCACCGGCGCCAGGCCGTGGGGTGCCTGAGCAATTTTCTAGCATAAGCGCTGCACTTGGAATGTCTCAGGATACATCCGCTTTTTTTGATCTTGGTCCAGATGAAGCCATTGTCTTCGTAGGAAGAACGCCCCCAGAGTGCAGATATTTCAGCTACGATCATTATTTGTTATCTAGGACATATGGAAATGAGACCCGATTTATCTTCGCCAATCTAGCCGATACGGTGAACAACTTGGTCATCAATACTGAAGGAACACCCAATGGAGTGGCTGGAAATCCATTTGATCAGACTACTGTGATAGTCGCTACCGCCGACAGAGGCATCGATCAACGAATCCAAGCCGCTGCCCTATCAGCAGGATATTCGGGCGATATATTTAACACCCAAGTATTTCCCTCTTCCATGCTGAATATGGGCTTAGAGGAAAGCTCAGATACGTTCCTTATGGCACTTCGCCCGGCTCTATATAAGGATGAGCACGCTGGTGATGACTATCGCAATAACGCTCCTGTAAAAGTTTTCCGCGTAACCCCCAACGAAACCACTACGCTAGATCCGTATGGTTATCCAGAGCTAAGGGTCCGTGGAACTGGAACAACAGAGTTTGACCTTATGGATGATCTCGAAGAGCTTAGGATCGCGATTCTCGACAAATACAGCGGATTGAATGCAACAGATCTTCCAACCAGTCAAATAATGGCCTCAGGGAGCGATGCCATTCAGAGAGGAATTGATGTATTAGGCCCTGACAACGATGCATGCTATTTATGGACCGCAAGCCAGACAATGTCCTCTCCAACACCTCCATTCCCGGATCTCTCACAGTATTATGATTTCTTACGAGACCCTGCAATTACTTTGGGCAACGGCACCAATGAGTTCATAGTCGTCTATGGGGTTAACCATGTAGCTACAGGAAAGGCGACGTATTCAAGCTTCGTTCCTTATGGTGCTGATATATGGAATGGCGTTGGATCAATTACCGACGAGGACTTCAGTGGAACTGCCGAGGAATACCTTCCTGACAATCCCAACGCTGAGTACCTCTATGTCTACAAGATTGCCAGGAACTGTGAGGATGATCCACACTGCTATGAGGTCCCCTACGGCATTGGAGCTTACGGCATAGATTTAGATCAGCCGCTTTGGATCGGCTGGAGGATTTACTTGGAAGAGTCTACAAAGACCGGGCCGTCCTACTCGGAGATCGTGTACGATAGAGCCATAAAGTTCGACGAGTGATGTTAGGACAAGAGGGCATCCTGGTGATGCCCTCCCCAATTCTTGTACAGTCTCTAAACCTTCAACCCCTTTTCTTCCGAAAGCGTGCAATTGAGCGCCATATCCCAAGCAGCAATACAGTACCGCACTTTCTGGTTCTTGTAATTCTCGAGATTGACAGTCACTCTTCCACTCGTCAGATTGTCAAAGATACGCTGCAACACCGTCCCATTTACAAGGAGATCGATCCTCACAAGCTTGTGATTGCAGGGAGTAGGCTCCGATGAAGTGTATTCGAACACGTATTTGTCTCCCTCTTTCTTGCAGGTAACGGTTACATCAACCGGCGCATTGAAATCATCTTGGGTCTTAGCATTTCCCCAACCATTCTCAAGCGGATAACTACCGGCTTCACAGCCAGGATAGTGTTCGCGTAACCATTGCTTATGTTTGGTGAATGCATCGAACCCCTTCAGGTCGATATAGGCAGGCTTGTTGATCCCAACTCCATCCCTGAATGCTGATTCGAGAAGGGGAATCGAATCCAGTTGGTATCCGCCAAGAAGCGTTTCGACCGTATCGATTGCTACTGAATCTCTAGAACAGAGGATTGAATTCACTAAGATAAAATCGGTCTTAGCATCAAAGTCAGCCACTTTGTTCTGCGGGCCGCTCCGGTTTGCGGTAAGTGCATCCATAATCACAATGTCGAACCCTCGTACGCGGTTCATTGCACATAGGTAATCAAGGAACAGACGGACATCCCCTGTGCCGAATCCGTATCCAGCATGCTCCTGTTTTTCAAGGAGCCCGAGCATCGATCCCCAGTGTAGTTTGAGGGCCCCTGTCATGCCGCAGAATCCATGGCTTTTCATCACTGGTATTCCGATATATACATCGCAGTATTCTGCATCGCCCCGTGCCTGTTCCTTCGTCCGCAGGAATTTGGGAAGCCAAACCTCGCTCCTCCCTCGGATCGGCTCATCGATAACGGTAAGGAACCGATCTGACATCTGGACTGAATCGAGGTTGACGAGTTCAGCCCCAGATCCTCCGTCGAGAATACCATCGGCATCATAATCGTAGCAGATATCGTTTGCATCGACGGATTTCTCCGGACTCCGCTGTAAACGGGCATAATAAAAGCTTTGAGGATTATTTTTGTCGGAAGGATTCATCTCAGGAGTGAATGTTGCATCGATGACCTTCAGATCCGCGCTACCACCAAATCCGATGATTTCTCGTACTTTACCTGCGACATATCTGACGACCCTCGGATCCGTTATGATCCCCCGTCCTTTCTCGCCTGGAAGACCCTGGCTTGGACCGACGATGTTGACCTTAATGACGACCCTGTCTCCACGCTTGATAATCTCTGACAAACCACGTGGTCCCAGCACCTGAGAGATGGCATCATCTACAAGACGAGGTATCTCATTGTCAGCGGGTTCCCTGGCCATGCATGAGAATCCCACGATGGGTAAGGGGTGATCTGGGGGGATGGTACGTTGGGCGCCCGTATTGGCGTATAATGCAGAAATGCTTGTTCCTTGCACCCCGGAAATCTGGATTTGTCTCATGTCCTCATTAATCTTTTCCCATCGACGACTTATATCGCTAGAGTAGGGGGCGCCGCCATGGGGGGACGTCGGATCATCATGACAGGTTTTTGAGGCGGTATTGTCAGATTGGTCCATAGTAGTACTTCCTTAGACCATAAAGATTAATACCTTTCGATTATAGTCAGGTCTAAAAAACAGATCATCCTTGGCTTGATTGAACCGATCTCTTATACATAGTTAGGTGGATTGGAATGAACAACAATAGCCTCCGGTCAGAGTCTTCGGCTCAGCAGCAATCGAAGCGAAATATTGCGAAGAGGGCTGAAATCGAACTCTCCATAGAAGTTGTCCTCCTGATCCTTGGTGGAGTCTTCTTCCTTCTCTTTGGATCGCTACTGTTTCTGATCGATAGAGGAATGCTGCCCTACAGCGAGGGCAGCATGTACGGGCTTTTCGTGGTCCTCGTATCAATGCAGATCATCACGATGGGAAAGACGCCGTTCGGAGATGTCCTACGTTCATGGTTGGTTGTGATCATTGGGCTTTTCACGGCGATGCTCGGAACCCTAGCTATCTTTTACCCTGAGTACCTGAGCCACACGGTCCAAATCCTTGCGGGTCTCATAATCTTTATCGCTGGAGCCTCGGGGCTGATGCAATTGTTTATCTCAAAGGATAAGGCCAGAAGATGGATGAAGATTCCGGGGATTTTGCAGCAACTTACGGCCGCCTGTGTCCTGGTATATGGTATCGAGATCGTTTTAGGGATTATAACGCTTCTACCTGGCATCATGCCAAATTCGATGACAGCAGTGTTGCTTCTCATATTTGGTGCAAGCCTCTTCTTCCTTGCCAGGTGTATCCACATAGCAACCCGCCAATACAGTTCCACAAGCGAGAAGATGTTACCCAACCCACCCCTAAGGAAAAGCAAGTTCTTTCTGTTAAAAGAGACATCTCTATCAGTCGAAAATACATTCAATATTTATCAAGGATTTCTATTGATACTGCTTGGTATCCTAGTACTATTCATGATCCTTAGTATATTGCCATCGTTTAATTCTGATGGCCAGCTTGGCCTTCTGCTGGTATTGACATCCCTGCAGTTGCTGGCCCTTGGGCAGTTTGTGGGAAGCCAGTTAACACGATCATGGTTCGTGATCGCTTTTGGGATTTTTTGTGCAGCAGCAGGGATCTTCTCGTGCATCGTCCCGGGAATACTGAGCGGGGTGATCCAGCCAATCATCGGATTTCTGAACATTTCCACAGGAGTTCTGCTGCTTGCCACCAAGATCATCGCTCCAACCTTATATGGGATCAGGCACCCCCCAGCAGATGCAGTTGCCCTTCCTCCCATCGTCAAGCGACTCTTTCGTGTGCTGACAGCCACCGCCATCGTGACAATACTCTTTGGGATCAACATGCTCGCACCACTCTTCTTGCCTAGCCTGCTCGGGATGGTCTTTTATGCCATACTTATCCCTCTCCTCATCATTATCATGGGATTCCTGTCGTTAATCATGGTCTATATTACCCAGAAAATTCAGCAAGGCGGTTAAATCCACAGTCACACGTCGGCTCGCAGAAGTAAATACCTCTGACTTAATAAGTTGAGATGCCTAAGGCTTCATATCATCGGCTTTTCGCTATTCCTTTTGGGTGACTTCAGGATAGCGATAAGCGGACTAGATCATGCAAATACTTCCCATAAATCCCGGTCGTGAGTCAGAATGTAGCGATAAATCTCATCATCACCCAAAATCCCTGGAGTCACGAATTTTTGGGACCAACCTAAAAGATTAGCGATACCTCAAATCCAGCCACAATAAACAGCGAAGAGCCGATAAGATATATATACCATGTATAACAAAGTTCATGTATATATGGATCTTAGTGATGATCAATATTATAAAAATGTGCTTGAAAGAGGTACTATAAAACTTATCCGCGCCAGAAGATGTGAAACGATAGATACTTCATCTTTTTATTTACATAAATATTTGCAAAAAACCCAAAGTGGATGTTGAGGCTTATGTACGAAAAATTATTCAGTGCCGGTCGGATTGGGCGAATCGAGATTAAGAACCGGGTTGTTATGGCGCCTATGGGTGTGGGAATCGCATCACCTGGGGGAGGAGTGAACGACGACATAATTGCCTACTACGAGGCGCGCGCTAAAGGTGGTGTAGGGCTTATCGAAAGTGAGCTCTGCCGCGTGCTCGATGGAGCGGGGGCAGGTGAGCCCTGCCAGCTCGCGGCCCGAAACCTGGCCGACGTTGCTGGGTTGGCACGTCTTGTTGATACGGTGCACAAATACGGCACAAAATTATTCTTTCAGCTCCACCATCCAGGAGGTCAGGGGTCTTCAGCAATTGGTGGAGAGCCTATAGTCGCCGCATCAGCAGTTCAGACATCTTTGGAGATTCCACGCGCGCTCGAGATCGATGAGATAGCTAAAATCGAATCCGCCTTTATCAACGGTGCAATGCTCACTAAGACTGCAGGTGCTGACGGCGTCCTGCTCCATGGCGCACATGGCTATTTGATCAACAGCTTCCTTTCTCCGTATCTGAACAAACGGACTGACGAGTACGGCGGGAACTTAGAGAATCGAATGCGATTTCTGCTCGATATCATCAAAGGCATCCGAGAACAGTGCGGAGGAGCCTTCCCTGTCGGCGTTCGGCTTTCGGTCGAGGAGTTCCTCGGGAAAGAGGGAAACGACCTCGAGGAAAGCTGCAGGATCTGCGAGAGGTTAGAGGAGGCAAGAGTCGACTTCATCGATGTTAGCTGCGGCGGCATCCCTGGAAGCTCTGACGTCTGTGCCACGATAGAGCCCGGCACTTACGAGCAGTGCTGGAAGAGTTACATGGCTGCTGAGGTGAAGAAGCATGTGAACATCCCAGTGATAGCGGTCTGCAACATCAAGGAACCAGATGTGGCTGAGCAGATACTTGAGGATGGCTGCTGCGACTTTGTAGGAGTGGCTCGCGGGCATCTAGCCGATCCTGAATGGTGCAATAAGGCTCAGGCGGGAAAGGCTGAAACCATTCGCAAATGCATCGGCTGCCTGTGCTGTTTCCAGGAAATAATCAGCTTTCGGCATGTCAAATGTGCGGTGAATCCGAAACTGGGACGGGAGCGAGAGTTCGAGTATCCTAAACTGAATGGCGAAAGAAGAACAGTCGTGGTAATCGGGGGCGGACCTGCCGGCATCGAAGCAGCAATACTTCTCGACAGGCGCGGATTTCGTGTTGTGCTCTTCGATCCGTCAGAGCGTTTAGGAGGCACTCTAAACATCGCTGACAAAGGTGTGGGCAAGGAGAAGATAACCAGGCTGGTCGACGGGATGATTGCGCAGGTAGAAGCAAGCGATATCGAACTGAGGATGGGCGAAGAGGCAACTGTAGAGAAGGTCAAGGCGCTATCCCCCTTCGGAATTTTTATAGCCTGCGGTGCGATGCCGATTAAGCCTCCTATACCCGGCATAGACGGGAAAAATGTAGTTACTGCCGAAGATGTGCTCGTGGGAAGAGCTCAGCTCAAGGGCGATTGCATAATCCTCGGATCGGGCATGACCGGTCTTGAGACTGCTGAGGTTGTGGCCAAGGCCGGACATCGGACAACTATTGTCGATATGCTACCCGAAATAGGCCAGGGAATCTCAATCTTAGTTATCTTTGATATCAAACGGCGGCTGGCAGAATATGGCCCGGCCTATATGCTAGGACACAAAGTGTCGGAGATAACTGAGGACGGAGTTTTATTGGAGCAGGTAGATGACGGCGAAAGGGTAGTTGTCGATGCCGACACGATTATCCTGGCACTCGGCGTTCGACCTCGTCAAGACATAGTTAATGCCTTCAAGGCCGCTTTCCCTGAGGCGCATATCCTGGGGGATGCGAACCGCGGGGGGAGGATTCTGGAGGCGACACAGGACGCATATGGCAAGGCATTTGTCTTCGAATCCTGACTTAAATGGCACGAGCAAGACAGACTAAAGAAAGGAGGTCTATAATGAAGAACGGAAGTTATTTTGTAGAACGTGAGAAGCTCCACTCGTTTATGAAGGGGGCTGCGATGAATGAGGAGGAAGGTCTCTACATCTACTGGGAGACTGATCCAAAAGTCGCGCGACGTATACTGCCGCCGCAATTTAAATTGGCAGACCCCGAACATCCTCTCGTATATTCCTACTTTGTCAATATTAGAGAGCCAACCTTTGCCCCATGGTATATGGAAGCAGGCATCGGATTACTTGGTGCCCAATATAAAGAACATAGCGGCTTGTATTTCTGCAACCTGCAATTGAGCGGGCCGGGCGCTCAGATGGGGCTGTTGAGCGGTCGGGAAAGCTCAGGACTTCCAAAAAAAATGTGCGAAAAGATCGTTGTTGAGCGAAACGACGATATTGCACATACCATAGTTGAGGCGAAGGGCAGGCGTATCTTCGAAGCCGAGATAGAGATTGGAAGCTATAACGACCCGATAATCGAAGCGGCATTCCCAAAGATCGATCCCGGTACGAGCGCAGATGGTTACTGTTTTCTATTCAAATATGAAATCGGTGGGGATTCAGACGGGCGTATGACTCTGCCGAAGACCACTCTCATCGGATATGATAGTGTTACTGACTACAGAAGTTATGAGCCTGCCTCCATAAAATCGATTTCTATGGAGCCATCGCTTGATGATCCTTGGTCGGAACTGGTCGTCGTAAAGCCACTGGGGGCGGCGTACTCTATCAATTCCAATTGGGTGCGGGGAGTACAACCGCTTGCAATATTCGAGGGAAAGGAATCCGATGACCTCTTTAGCTACCTATTTGCAGGCCGTTTCGACCGTTCTACCATTTGTGCAGGCCATCAGCGCTACGGACAATACTAACTGCGATTTTCGAAGGAGGAGATGATGATGAATGAGACAGGAAAATATTATGAAAACAAGGTGGCTGTCGTTACTGGCGGGGCTTCGGGGATAGGGCTTGCTCTTTGCGAGGCTATGCTTGCGTTTGGTGCAAATAAAGTCGTCTTGGCCGACATAAACAGGGAGAAACTCGAACGCGAGACCACACGACTCCACAGAGAATATCCCGGCAAGGTGCTCGGCTTGATTTGTGATGTGACAAACGAGGAAAACGTAAAAGATATGATTGATAAATCTGCGGTGTTCGGAGATGGGCGTATCGATATCCTTTTCAACAACGCAGGAGTAGGTCTAGGAGGGCTCTTCGAGGAACAGACCAATGAGACTTGGCAGAAGGCCTTTTCAATCAACTTTTACAGTGCTGTCTACGGTATCCGCGCAGCGATTCCAATTATGAGAGCACAAGGCGGAGGTCATATCATTGATGTCATCTCAGGCATCGCGTTTTCTCCAATGCCCGAGCAGACTATGTATTCAGCTACGAAAGCCGCACTGAATGGTTTAACCCTGGCTCTTCGTTATGAATATTGGGATGAGAATATTTGCTTCACATCAGCGACGCCCGGCACTACGATCACTGCTATATGGGGTGATAAAATGCCACCAGAAGGTGCTCAAACAGCTGCTCAATCAGCGAGCAGGATCTTAGAGGGAGTCGCAAGGAGAGAACGTCTCGTGCTAGGCGATGATCGTGATGCTGAAGGCGCTGTCAACTGCTTTAATCCTTCGATGGCAGAGGGACTGGATGCATACTTCCTCAATGTGGCTCGAAAGCGCAGGAGTGGTGACTGGGTCGTGTAGCCGTAAAAAACATACAACATCGGCATGACCAATTTAATTAGAGGCTAGAACAGGATGTGGTGCAGTCCAAACTGGTTGATATTGTGTGCATAAGGATATGTCAACAGCTCCCTCAGCGACCAGCTTTAATGAATACCCCGCAGCTTGCTGCGGGGTGTGCGCCGCCAGTTTGACTTTAGAGTTGACAACTGACCACCGGCAAAAGTATTTACCATCGGAGATGGACTAATATCAAGAGACCGCTTTTGAGGTGAGGTCCCCTGGCAAGCTACAACCAGATCTCCCCGGAGACGCTGCGGGAGAGGCCCGAGGCTGCTCTCGCCAGGCTTGAAAGCTGTGATATATGCCCCCGGGGCTGTGGCGTAAATCGATTGGAGGGGGAGCTCGGGTACTGCCGCAGCGGCCGGTACGCCCGGATATCGAGCTTCACCCCCCACTTCGGCGAGGAGCGGCCCCTGGTGGGCGCCCACGGCTCCGGGACGATATTCATGACCGGCTGCAACCTCCGTTGCGTTTATTGCCAGAACTACGACATCAGCCAGCTCGGCGAGGGAAGGGAGGTCTCGCCCGAGAAGCTCGCCGAGATGATGGTCTGCCTTGCGGACGGCGGATGCCACAACATAAACTTCGTCACCCCCACCCACTTCGTACCCCAAATTTTGGAGGCCCTCGTCCCGGCGGTGGAGTTGGGCCTCTGTCTCCCCCTCGTCTACAACTCCGGGGGGTACGACTCCGTCGAGACCCTCCGGCTCCTCGACGGGATCTTCGACATCTACATGCCTGACGCCAAGTACGGGACCGACGCCGCCGCTAAAAAGTACTCCGACGCCGCTGATTATACGGGGGTGATGAAGGCGGCGATCCTGGAGATGCACCGGCAGGTGGGCCCCCTGGAGGTCGGCGACGACGGGGTCGCCGTCCGGGGGCTCCTCGTCCGCCACCTGGTCCTGCCTGAGAACCTGGCCGGGACGGCCGAGGTGGTGAGGTTCCTGGCCGAGGAGGTCTCCCCCGAGACCTACCTGAACGTCATGGCCCAGTACCACCCCTGCTATCGGGCCCATCAGTTCCCGGAGCTCTCCCGGCCGATCACCCTCCGGGAGTACGCTGAGGCCGTCAACCTCGCACGAGTTGCGGGGCTGGATCGAGGGATTGGGATTTGAGTCACTACTCGTATGCTATAAGGCCAGTATTTCTGAAGGGGTTCGTCGTCCCATCTCGGCCCTGTCAAAATCGGCGTCGAAGCTCACCAAACATAGGTCATTTTTCTCTGCTGCGACGTACTGGTATGCATCGTCGAAGTCGAGACGGAATTTTCGCGCCACCTGGATGACCTGCTTCAAGTCACCGATTGAGAGGCAGACCCTTTTAACACCTGAATCCTCCAAAACGTCAGATAAAAAGTCCTCGAAGATCTCGTCTTTATTCAGTCGGGTCATTATGATCCCAATTGAATAGATAGTGAATTCGGTAATCCAAAGTTCATCCGTTCCGACAATCTGGAGGAACTGGGCAACTTCCTCTGCTCGTTCCTGCTCCAAGAGAAGTTCGAGCCATACGTTGGAGTCGACCAGGTACATCAATCGCCCCACCATTCGAGGGATTTCTTTTGAAGCTCTAGCGATGTGTATTGGTCGCGAAATTCTCGGAGGCCCCCTGCCCAGGTCAGACGGAGCTTCTTTCGTCTCGGCTTCGCCTTCTTCTCCACCAGGAACCGGGCGAAATCCTTGACCTCTTGCTGGAGGTCTGGTGGGAGCTGGGCCATCAGCTCTTCTATGCTCTCCATCAACTCAACTTTGGCTCTGAAGAGGTATATAATTATCCTGGAATGTGGCCATTCGGCTCAGTAAGCAAAGGCCACTTATATCTCATCAGATTTTATGATTTTTGAGATCGGGGACGATCCGGCGGCGATGAAGATATGGGCGACTTAAAATCCTACCTGGCAGAGGTTAAGCGGGAGTTTGGGACCGGCGTTTCGACGGAGCATACCCACCGGGGGGCGCTGAAGGCCCTCGTGGAGTCCTTCTCCCCCGACATCGTCGCCATCAACGAGCCCAAAAGGGTCGAGTGTGGAGCGCCGGACTACGTCGTCAAGAGGGGCGACCTCTCCATCGGGTACATCGAGGCGAAGGACGTCGGAAGGTCCCTGGACGAGGCGGAGAGGTCCGAGCAGCTCGACCGCTACCTTCGCTCCCTGGAGAACCTCATCCTCACCGACTACCTGGAGTTTCGCTGGTACCATCGGGGCGAGCTTCGGGAGCGCGCCCGCCTGGCGAAGCTCACAAGAGACGGCAAGATCGTCTCCGATAAGAAGGGGGAGGTCGATCTCGTCCGCCTATTCGAGAGCTTCCTCGACCAGAGCCCCGTGCCCATCACTTCCTCGAAGGAACTATCCGAGAGGCTGGCGCGGCTCGCCCGGGAGATCCAGAGGGCGGTCGTCAAGGCCTTCGAGCAGGACCTCGCATCGACAGAGCTTCGTAACCTCCGACGGGCCTTCGCCGAGGTCCTGATCCCCGACCTCGACCTTTCGGAGAAGACCGCCGAGTTCGCGGACATGTACTCCCAGACGATCGTCTACGGCCTCTTCGCCGCCCGGTGCAACCACCTCGGCCCCGAGCCCTTCCGCCGCCTCGGGGCGGCAAGGTCGATCCCCAGGACCAACCCCTTCCTCCGCCAGCTCTTCGAGACGATCACGGGAACGGCCCTCGACGACGAGCCCTACGTCGACTACGTCGAGGACGTCGTCACCATCCTCGACCACACGGACCTCGATTCGGTCCTCGCCGACTTCGGGAAGAGGACGAAGCAGGAGGATCCCGTCGTTCACTTCTACGAGACCTTCCTCTCCGCCTACGACCCCAAACTTCGGGAGAGGCGGGGCGTCTACTACACCCCCGAGCCGGTCGTCTCCTTCATCGTCCGGTCGGTCGACTCGATCCTCAAGAGCCACTTCGGCCTCGGGGGAGGGCTGATGGACTCCTCGACCGTCGATTACGAGGAGGAGGCGCCGATCCTGGACCGTTACGGTAAACCGGACCCGTCAAAGCTTCCCGAGAGGGTGAAGAAGACCTCCCCCAAGGTCCTGATCCTCGACCCCGCCTGCGGGACGGGGACCTTCCTATACGCCGTCATCGACCACATCCGCCAGGACTTCATGGCCCACGGGAACGCCGGGTACTGGTCGGCCTACGTAAGAGACCACCTCCTCCCGAGGATCTTCGGCTTTGAGCTTCTTATGGCCCCCTACGCCGTCGCCCATTTCAAGCTCGGGATGATGCTGGCGGGCCAGGACCTCCCCGAGGCCGAAAGAGGGGACTGGATCTACGACTTCAAGAGCGACGAGCGGCTGGGGGTCTATCTCACTAACACCCTGGAAGAGGCGGAGAACCCCTGGAAGAACCTCTGGGGGTACGAAGCGATCGGCCGGGAAGCCCAATCGGCCTCGGTGGTGAAGCGGGACAAGCCGATTATGGTGGTGATAGGAAACCCTCCGTATTCTGGTATATCGTCTAATAAAGGTGAGTGGATTAAGGATCTACTAAGAGGAAAGCTACCAGAAAACCAAAATGCACCTAGCTATTATGAGGTAGACGGAAAACCTCTGGGCGAAAAAAAGCTTTGGTTGCAGGACGATTACGTTAAGTTCCTTCGGTGGGGACAATGGCGAGTTGAACAAACCGGGATTGGAATTTTGGCTTTTGTCACGAACCACGGATATCTCGATAACCCTACCTTCCGGGGAATGCGCCAGGCGCTTATGAACTCCTTCAATGAGATATACGTTCTGGATCTTCATGGAAGTGCCAAGAAGAAAGAACTTCCGCCTAACGGAATAAAAGATGACAATGTATTCGATATACAGCAGGGAGTGGCCATTGGCATTTTTATCAAGAATCCTGATAATAACAGTCCAGCAAGAGTCTATCATGCTGATCTATGGGGATCACGTGACCAGAAGTACAGGTGGTTAATACATCAATCTATAGAAAATTCAGGTTGGTCCAACTTAACTCCTGTCTCGCCATTTTATTTATTCGTCCCGAGAGATGACAAAAAACGAGACGAGTATGAACTGTTTTCACAGATTACTGATATAATACCTGTGAACATCACGGGAATTGTAACGGCACGTGATCACTTCGTCTTTGATTTTGATGAAGATAGCTTATTAAAACGTATAAAGGATTTTGCAGACCACCACCAATCTGATCAAGAGATTCGTGAAAGATACTTTAAAGGAAAAGGATCTTCTTTGTATCCAGATGGTGATACTCGCGGGTGGAAACTACCCGAAGCTCGAAAAAAAGTTCTATCTGATGCCGAATCTAATGCCCGAATCGTACCTTGTTTATATCGTCCTTTTGATGTTCGCCCACTGTATTATACAGATTGGATGGTTGACTGGCCCAGATCAGAAATAATGCGTCACATGCTGGTAGGAAGAAATGTTGGGATAAGTACCACGCGGTCTACCGAGATTGGACGTGGATGGGAACACATTTTCTGCACGTCACATATCACTCAACACCATACTGTCTCACTAAAAGAAGTTAATTATCTTTTTCCCCTCTACCTCTATCCCTCCCCCGCTGAAAACTCCTCCCGCCAGAAATCCCTCGCAAGCGCCGACTGGCCGCCGGGAAAAGACGGCCGCGTCCCGAACCTCTCCCCCGAGTTCGTCGCAGACTTCGCCGGAAAGCTCGGCCTCTCCTTTGTGCCAGACGGGAGGGGAGACCGTGAGGCGACCTTCGGGCCGGAGGACGTCTTCGACTACATCTACGCCGTCTTTCACTCGCCGAGCTACCGGGAGAGGTACGCCGAGTTTCTGAAGATCGACTTCCCAAGGGTGCCCCTGACTTCTGATCGGGAGAAGTTCCGCCTTCTGGTGAAGCTCGGCGGCGAGCTGGTGGCCCTCCACCTCCTGGAGTCGCCGCTTTTGGACGAGACTGTCACCCGCTATCCTGTCGTCGGGGACAACCGGGTAGAGAAGGGCCACCCGAAATATTTCGCGCCGGGGGAGGTCGAACCGGGATCGAAAGCTGTCGACGGCGCGGTACTGGAGGTCGGGCGGGTCTACATCAACAGAAGCCAGTACTTCGCGGGCGTCCCTCCCGAGGTCTGGGAGTTCCAGGTCGGCGGCTACCAGGTCTGCGACAAGTGGCTGAAGGATAGAAGGGGAAGACAGCTCTCCTACGACGACCTGACTCACTACCAGAAGGTGGTCGTCGCCCTCAAGGAGACGATCCGGTTGATGGAGGAGGTCGACTCGGCGGTGGGGGCGTGGCCCCTGGAGTGAAATCGGCGGCTGCGGCGGAGGGAAAAGATAAAATCCTCTTCCGTCGTCGATTCTGACCTGAAGGGGATATCCGGCGGCGGTATTTCGTCGGCGGGACCGGTTGAGGGGAGAGGCCTTGAACTACGACGAGCACGTCCTGGCGGGGATACTGACGTATCCGATAGCGATCTTCCTTCTGGCAGCCCTCGACATCCACCTCGGCCTTCCCATCGATCTGACCTTCGTGGCGATGGCCCTCGGCTACGTCTTCTACGTCATCGGCTCGGACCTCCCGGACATGGACCACCCCGAGGCCCTCGTCCACAGGATCGCAAAACCCTTCGTCGCCGTCGCCGTCGGGATCTCCGCCTTCAAGAATCTCGGGGCCGCCGTCCTCTTGACCCCCTACCCTATCATCAACCTCGCCATCGCCTGGTTTTTTGCGGCCCTCGCCGCCGTCGTCGGCTGGAACCTCTTCCGCTTCCTGATGCCCGACCACCGGGGGGTCG
>Ga0334885_1002611_pt1 | contig 18232 bp, 11 predicted proteins | sample GraSluR1_MG_8_FD_207233 | JGI IMG/M metagenome (GOLD analysis project Ga0334885, IMG submission 207233) | Sludge microbial communities from methane-producing bioreactor in Wageningen University, Netherlands - Granular Sludge_31_05-R1 | ecosystem: Engineered > Bioreactor > Anaerobic >...
AAAATCAACGAATCGTGGCATAATGCCGAGATCACACGGAAAACCGCTGACCTGATCGGAAAAATTGGTGTGCATATTACGTAACTAAGAAAAGTTACGGATTAATATTGTATTCCGGCTAAAGCCTGCATGGCGAAATATGCGGCGGGCAATCCGGGATTAACTGCTGATCTATGAAATCATTTCAACAACTGACCAATGAACTGAACAGTTTGAAAACAGGACTGTTTGGAAGGGATTTTTTATTAACCTGGGACAAAACAGAAGATGATCTGCGTCAGACCCTGCTGGTGGCTGACGAGCTGAAATATCTGCGCGACCGGAACATCTCCACCCGTTGTTTTGATTCGGGACTGGCGGTGTCGAATTTCCGTGATAACTCAACCCGTACCCGTTTTTCTTTTGCTTCGGCCTGCAACCTGCTGGGTTTGGAAGTGCAGGACCTGGATGAAGCAAAGTCGCAGATCGCCCACGGGGAAACAGTCAGGGAAACGGCCAATATGATCAGTTTTCTTACTGATATTATCGGTATTCGTGATGACATGTTCCTCGGCGAGGGACATCGCTATATGCTGGAGATGGGGGCTGCCCTTGACGATGGTTTCAGCAACGGTGTGTTGCCGCAGCGGCCGGGGATCATTAACCTTCAATGCGACATCGACCATCCCACGCAATCCATGGCTGATTTGCTGCATCTTGTCAATTTTTACGGTGGCCTGGATAAACTGAAGGGGAAAAAGATCGCGATGACCTGGGCCTATTCGCCCAGTTACGGAAAGCCGCTTTCCGTGCCTCAGGGCATCATTGGTCTGATGACGCGGTTCGGCATGGAGGTTGACCTGGCCTTTCCCGAAGGCTATAACCTGATCCCGGAGGTGGTTGAAATGGCCGGGCGGCAGGCTGAAGCATCGGGCGGAAGTTTCAGGGTGGTGAACACCATGGAAGAGGCTTTCCGCGATGCCGACATTGTTTATCCGAAAAGCTGGGCGCCCTTTGCAGTGATGGAACAGCGCACCGGATTGCTGAAAACAGGTGATAAAGAAGGTCTGAAGGAGCTTGAACAGCAATGCCTGGCAAACAATGCCCGCTATACCGACTGGGAATGTGATGAGGGAATGATGAAACTTACCCGCAATGGCAATGCCCTTTACATGCATTGCCTTCCGGCTGATATTTCCGGGGTTTCCTGTGTCCGGGGAGAAGTATCGGCAGCGGTATTTGAGCGGTATCGCATACAGACTTATAAGGAAGCCGGCTTCAAGCCCTATATTATTGCCGCGATGATACTGAACAACCGCTTTGAACCGGCTGCAGAGATCCTTGAAGGTTTGTACAGGGAAGGCAGAAAAAGGGTAAAGCGGTTTTAGCCTGCCACTATGCAGGTATTTGGCAATGCCGGGGTTGTTTTTATACCTGATGCAGATTTTTATATTTTTCCTGATAACCAGTCTTTTATAAAAGCATTGTTCTTCGGATTATTCCCATCCGAAGAATTTTTATACCTCTGTTAAGCCGGGCTTCTTAGCTTTGCAGGATGAAACGGAAAGTCCATCAGCAGCGTCAGGCCGGGAGTTTGAAATTTTTCAGGAGTATTCACCGTGTGGCGGCAATTTATCTCTTTGTTGTATTTATCATTATTTCAGTCACCGGACTAATGCTGGGATGGAAAAAGCACAGCGGTGGATTGCTGCTTCCGGAATCCGTAAAGGGGACTTCAACAGACCTGAAGGATTGGCTGCCGCTCGATAGTTTATACAGAAATGCATGCGGTATCCTCAGCGACTCGGTTTCTGCCGGACTATCGTGCAATCTTGAAAGAATTGATATAAGGAAAGAGCATGGAATGGTGAAGTTTGTGTTTGCTGATCATTTTTACGGCATTCAACTCGACGGGGCTACCGGACAGTTGTTGCAGATTGAGCGCCGGCGTTCCGACATCATCGAAAAGTTTCATGATGGTTCTATCCTTGATCATTTATTTGGTTTACGCGGGGAATATTTCAAACTGATTTATACCAGCCTTACCGGCCTCGCCCTGCTGGTGCTTACGATTACCGGATTCTGGATATGGTATGTGCCGGTCCGCATGCGTAATAAGGATTGATTTATTTTTATCCGGGTTAATTTGTTTCAGATGTGGTACTTGCGGCAGGAGTGAAAAAACTTTGCCCGAAATATTTGCATTCCTTTAATCAATCTTCATACTTTTGCAGGGCAATGGTTCCGGAAACGGATAATAGGGAAGGCCGTGCAATTCGGCTGCAGTTCCCGCTGCTGTAAGCTCTTTTAACGGTTTCAACAGAATGCCACTGTCTATCCCCAAACTGACGGGAAGGCGTTGAAAACAAACGGAGTAAGCCAGAAGACCTGCCATTTGCCTTGTGGATTTTGCAGTTTACGGAGAATGAACTGCTTGTCGGAAAGCCTGGCCGTATTCACATACTTTTCGGTCGTTTTTTAATCAGGTTTTCAGCTGTACTGCATAATCCATTTTTTTGAAATGATTCAAAGCCGGTAGTTGCATTCCGTGCAATGGTCCTGTTTGCTGCCCGCGCGGCGAGGATCATTTCAGGGAAAGCTTGCAGCCGGCGCTCCGGATTGCTGAATGATATTGCGTATTAATTAAAAAGACTGACCATGAACTCCCGAAAGATTACCCTGCAGTTTGCTGTAATCACAGCCCTGGTGCTGATGCTGGCCTTCAGCCGCTTGTTGCCGCATCCTTTCAACTTTTCGCCGGTGGCGGCCCTTGCGCTGTTCGGTGGTGCCCGCTACAAAAGCCGTTTTACTGCTTACCTCATCCCGATAACCGCGGTCTGGATCAGCGACCTGTTCCTGAACTACACATTCTTTGGCCGGCTGGTTGTTTTTTACGATGGCGCCTTCTTTACCTACCTGGCATTTGCACTGATCGTGGTCCTTGGCTCCTTTGCCCTCCGGAAATTTTCAGCCGGAAGGCTGTTGATTGCCTCCCTGTCGGCTTCGGTCATTTTCTTCCTGGTTTCAAACTTCGGGGTTTGGCTCTATGGCGGGCTTTATCCGCCAACCGGCGGGGGACTTGCCGCCTGTTACGCTGCAGCAATTCCATTTTTCAGGAATACCCTGGCAGGTGACCTGGTTTACGGTTTCGCCATATTCTACCTTTATGAACTGGCGGCCAGCCGCATCCCCGCGCTGAAGACGGCATAAATGCATTTTCTCATAAACTGACTTTTCACCAAATTCTACTCATCATGATCAAAACCAGACTCATTGCTGTATTTACACTGCTAACTCTTGGAGCCTCTGCACAGGGGCCTTATCCGCCCGCCGCCGGGCAGGCCGGAAGTACTGCCATTTCCATGGACAGCAGCATTATCCGGTCATGGGCCACCGGGGCTGAAGTTGTACGTGGCTACATACAGGCGAACGACACCAGCGTCTATTATCTCGGCTCCAATAAAGCTTCATACGGAAAACATTTCAACGCTACGGGGCCGGCCGAAGGCAATGCAACGGAAGTGGTAAGTCTGGGTGACGGGGGTATGGCCACCCTTACCTTCGACCGCCTGATTGTGAACGGGCCCGGTCCTGATTTCGCGGTTTTCGAAAATTCATTCGGCGATACCTTTCTCGAACTTGCTTTTGTTGAAGTGAGTTCCGACGGGGTGCATTACAGCCGTTTTCCCTCAGTTTCACTGACACCTTCTGACGTTCAGAAAGGCGCATGGGATGAACTGGACCCTACAATGATCCACAACCTTGCCGGCAAGTACCGCCAGGGATTCGGAACCCCTTTCGATCTCAGCGACCTTGACCATGATCCGCTGGTGGACCTGTTTGCCGTCCGCTTTGTCAGAATTATTGATGTAGTTGGCTGTATTGATCCGCAATATGCATCTTTCGACGCAGAAGGCAACATTATCAACGAACCTTTTCCGACTCCCTTTAATTCGGGCGGATTTGACCTGGACGGGGTTGCCGTAATCAATTCCAATGTGCAGAATGAGGTTGCCGGCTTCGAAGGATTTATCCTGGAACCTGACAGTTACTTTTTGCCTGAATCTGCCGGCAGCTTTAGCAGCGGTTCCCTCAGCTTCCTTTACGAAGGTGGTTTTGGCTCATGGTCGGGATTTACCTGTTCGAACAGGGTAACGCTGAACGGATCGTACACTGATGATCAGTTTGTTGCCGTTCCCGGCGGAGGTGTTGAAGCCGATTCAACGACGTTTGCCATTTCCTACGTGAATTCCGACTGGATGACCGGAACCTACGATCCCATTCCTTCGGTGATTCAGACAACAGCCGGAGATGAGGCTGTTTTCAGCGGTTTTTACGTTACCAATACGAATATGGCTTACATCACCATGCGCGACGGAACCCTTTTCAACAAGAAATTTGGGGGCGTTTCAGGCAACGACCCGGATTGGTTCAGGTTGAAAGTGTGGGGGATAAGGACCGACAACAGCCTGACCCCGGAGATTACGCATTATCTGGCTGATTTCCGGAGCGATGACAATGCCCTTGATTATATTCAGGATGACTGGCGCTGGGTTGACCTGATGCCCCTGGGCGCGGTAAAATCGCTTCAGTTTATTCTTGAATCCTCCGATTCCGGTGATTTTGGCATCAACACCCCGGCTTATTTCTGCCTGGATCATCTAACCGTTCTGAGTACGCAGGGGCCTGTACTTACCGCCTGGCTTCCCGATCGTGAAGTGGCCGTAAATGCAGATCCCGTTGTGGTGGCGCTCGACAACTATTTTTATCACAGCAATGGCGCCATCACATACGAAGTGGCTGAAAATACAAATCCAGGATTAGTCTCAGCTTCGATCGGGGGCAACCAGCTTACACTGACTTTTACCGCGGATGAGACCGGCCCTGCAACGGTTACCATCGTGGCTTCCGCCTCCGGGGTGAGCGTAACCGACACTTTTGACGTAACGGTACGCTCAAATGTAGGGATCAATAATCCTGAAGCATTGGTTTTCAGGGCTTATCCCAACCCGGTATCAGGGTCGCTTTTTATTGAGCATGGCGGGCAAAGTGAATTGCAGCTGACAGGAATGAACGGAAATGTGATCCTGCAGACGAAGCTTCTGAACGGTAAGGCTGAAATTTCACTTCAGGACATGCAGCCCGGCATATACCTGCTGAAGCTGATCAACGAAAAAGGCGTTTCAGTGAAGAAGATCGTTAAACAGTAGCAAATTCATCAATAAACCCCTGCATACCCATGAAAAGCAACGTAACGGTAACCGTTTTGCTGCTGGCCTTCCTGATCAGCCGGGCAACGGCCCAGGAGCCGGTTACCGATACGCTTATGCTGAAAGGCGTTGAGATAGCGTCGGAGAAAATCAGCCGTAAGGAGCTAACGTCATTTCCACTCCAGAGTTTATCGGCCACGCAGATTGCTTCGGTTGCCGGAAATTCGGTCGCGGATGCCCTCAAGACATTTTCGGGGGTTACCCTGCGCGATTACGGCGGGGCAGGAGGGCTGAAGACCGTTATGGTCAGAAGCCTCGGCGCGCAGCATACCGGTGTTTTTATTGACGGGGCGCCGGTTTCGGACATCGCCAGCGGTCAGCCCGACCTGGGGAAGTTTCCGCTCGGAAATCTTGAGGAAGTCAGCCTTAATGTGGGCGTCGGAGGGAGTGAGCCCATGCCGGCAAGGGCGCGTTCAGGCGCCAGCGTCATCAATCTGAGGAGCATTAAACCAGACTTCGGAAAGTTTAAAACAAGGGGCAATGCTGGTATCAGGGGCGGATCGTTCGGGCTGATCAACCCTTTTCTCCGACTGGATCATAAAACCGGTACCGGCTCCTGGTTTGGGATTGAAATTAATCCGCTCTTTTCAAAAGGGGATTATCCATATCTGGTTGACAACGGGCCTGCCGGATCAGCGCGTCTGAAGCGCGGCAACGGTGACCTTACTTCGCTGGCGGCAAACCTCAGCTTCAGTGCAAAGGCCGGCGACAGCAGCGAGGTGCGGGTATTCGCGAGGTTTTATAACGCTGAGCGCGGATTGCCGGGCGCTGTGGTGTTTTATAACCCTCACAGCTCTCAGCGGCTGACCAACAAAGACCTGAGCCTGGGATTTCAGCTGATGTCAGACAGCAAGCGGACCTCCCTGCTGACCAATGCCTGCTGGTCGTACGCCTGGCTGCGTTACCTCGATCCTGACTATCTCGGTTACGACCACAGCCTTGATAACCGTTACCTTCAGCAGGAGCTCCACCTCTCCCAGGCAGGTACATTCAACATCAGCAGGCATTTCTCCGCTTCGCTGGCATCGGATTTTATCCTGAACGCCTTTTCGGGAAGTCAATACAATACTGATCCGTGGCGGGGCAGTTTTCTGTTGTCGGCAATATTGGCCCATCAAACGCGGAATACCGGCGCCGAAGCCGGATTTCTGGCAAGTGTCATCAAGGACAGCGGGAAGGATCCATCAGAAGAAGCCCTGACGCATAAAGTATCTCCGTACTTTTCACTGTCTGTCAGGATCGCTGATGTCCCTTCGCTGAGGCTCAGGATGATGTACAAGCACTCCTTCAGGATGCCGGCATTCAACGAAATGTACTATGCCCTTGTCGGGAATCCCGGACTTTTACCGGAAGCCGCGCAGCAGCTGAATACCGGCTTACTGGGATCATACGCGCCTTTCAAAGGCCTGCTGTTCAGGCTGAGCGCCGATGCTTTTTTCAACAGGGTTCATGAAAAAATCGTCGCCATTCCCACTCAAAACCTTTTTGTATGGTCGATGCAGAACATCGGCGAAGTGAGGACCCGGGGGCTGGACATTCAGCTTGACGCGTCTGCCGCATTGGGACGGCGCGGCAAAGCATCAGTGAACCTTGCCTATACTTACCAGGAAGCCAGCGACATCAGCGATAAGAATTCTTCAGACTATGGGAATCAGATCCCTTATATTCCCTGGGAAACTTTTTCTGCAATGTTTCAACTTGTTCACCGGTCATTTTCGATTGACTACAACCTTCTTTTCAACGGATACAGGTATGTGTCGTCCGAAAATATTCCCCAGAACCTGCTGCCCTCATGGTGGATCAGTGATGCCGGCCTTGCATGGAGCCCTGAGGCCGGAAGGTACAAATACAGGATAAAGGCAGGGGTAACCAATCTGTTTGATAAAGATTACGTGGTGATCAGGAGTTTTCCGATGCCCGGACGGGGCTTTGTAATCAGCGGCGCTTTTAATTTTTGATTTTTGATATGATGAAGTTTATCGGATTTTTGGCAATGAGTAAGAACCGGTTGAGCATAAGGCCGGTAATTGAGCCGTTCTGGCAGCAGTGTATGGTGGCGATGCTGCTCCTTTTAATCATGATGCATACATCCTGCCGCAAGGATCCTGATCAGCCCCGGCCTGTGTTAAATGATACCACGATTTATGCTGCCGGTATCTATGTGCTGAACGAGGGCTTGTTTAACCAGAACAATGCAGGGCTTACATTTTTTAATTTCAGCGATTCTACTGCGGAAACGGATTACTTCTTCAATAAGAACGGCCGCGGACTGGGTGATACGGGAAGCGATGCCTGCATCTATGGCTCCAAACTATATATTGTGGTAAATGTTTCAAGTCAGCTCGAAGTAGTTGACGCGGCCTCGGGCATCAGCCTCAGCCGGATTCCGCTATTTAACGGCAGCAAGCCGCGGCAGCCCCGAAAAATTGCGCCTTACGGCAAGTATATCTTCGTGTGTAACTTTGATAACACTGTGGCTGTGATCGATACAGCCCGGCTTGAAGTGATCAGCCTGATCGAGGCCGGCAGAAACCCTGACGGAATAACCGCTGCCTACGGTAAAATCTGGGTTTCCAATTCCGGAGGCCTGGCATTTCCCGCTTACGACAATACCGTGTCGGTAATTGATCCGGAAACCTTTACGGAAGTATCGCGTTTTACGGTGGGCATCAACCCATATACCATCCGGCCCGATGGTCACGGCAACCTCTATCTCATCTCAAGAGGGAACTACGGCGATGTGAAGAGCCGTTTACAGGTGCTTGACGCTTCGGGCAACCTGGTTAAAACATTCGGTGAATTTGAAGCCCTGGGCTTTGCAATTGCGGGCGATACCGCTTATGTGTATAATTACGACTGGAACAGCGGTAAAAGCACCGTTATGGTGATAAATACCCTCACCATGCAACCGGAAGATACGGAGTTTATCAAAGACGGGACTCCCGTGCGCGCAGTTTATGGCATAGCGCATGATCCTGCAACGGGCCTGATTTACATTTCGGATGCCCTCAATTTTACCGGCACAGGTCGCGTACATGCATTTGATAAAGCCGGTAACCGGCAGTTTTCCTTCAATACCGGCATCAATCCGTCGGGTTTTGCTTTTCTTCACCGTATGAATATTCAGGGGAACTGATAAAGCTGCTTTTCCGGATGTATGAAAGCTCATTGTGACTGAAGGGACGCAGGCACTTTGGGCTTTCAGCCCCGGGCATGCTGATCGTAAGATGGCTTTTGGCCAGCTCAGATGGCTGATTTCGCAATATAAAATGATTTTAGGCTCTCTCCGGTAATTGTTGTCCGTGCGACGTAACTCAGGCAGTCATGCTTACATCACGCCGTTGCCGGAAGTGGATTCCCGGAAAGCGCGTTGCATTTAAGATGTTATGGGTGGAATTCAGGTAGCGACGACGGGGGGCTATAGTCCGAAGATGCCGATTTTGAAGGCAAACCGGCGTGGCCGCTCTTCCGGTGCAATGGAACGGATGGGGCGTGGCTCCTGATTGATGATATCGAAACGCGAGCAATGGATTACCTCGCCGGGCGTTGCATGGATATGCAGCACGTTGCAGTGGGGACTGCCTTTAGAAATCAGGGAGATATACTTCTGAACCGTGGTTTCTTCACCTTCCACGTGAATCAGTATGCGGTGCTCAGACCCCTGGTTCGAAATGGATCCGCATAATCCCATCTCCCTTCCCTTGTTCAGGGTGTAAAACCGGAATCCTTTGCAAACCTGGTCAATCGATAATCTGATGTCTACCGCAACACGCATCTGGCAAAGTGGATTAGGTTATTCGGCAGCATTTAACAATCCTGCTTCAGAGAATGAACGGCTGCCGGTAAGGAACAGCCGCTGAATTATTTCTGAAAAGATTTAACGCTTTCGAAGTGTAAAGTTAAATACAAAAATCAGAAATGCAATAGGTGTAAATACTGATTTTTTATTAAATTATTGTGAATTATCAATGCGTACAATCACTTATAAGGTGAAACACCTTTAAGCACAGGCATTTAATTAAAGATTTCCTGTATTTGCAAATGTTTCGGGTGCATTTAAAATTCAAGTTGTTCAGGATTGGAAACCGGAGCCTGGCAGACTGTTCCGATGCATTGGTATATCATGGTTTTATCTTCATTAGCCCTGTTTTCGAAGACCGGGAGGGCGGATAATGCATTGGCGGCAGCAATCAGCACGTTTGCATTCAGTTTCGGGAAAAGAGATCTGGCATATTCAAAGGCTTCTGGGCCGGTGATCACCAGGGTGCGGATGCCTGAGGCAAGCAGCATGGCCGATGATGCCCAGCAGGCATAAGCCTGGGGATAGGCAAGTATCCGTGCCTGCATCCGCCGGACCATACTTTCGGCCCGGCTGATATAAGCATTATCCGAAAAGTAATGGCCCAGATAAAGCAACACCTTCGACATAACGGCATTGCCTGAAGGCTCAACCCCGTCGGTGGTCTCGATTACCCGCATTATTTCCGGCCCGCTTCCGTCATTTTCAGCTGAAAACCAGAAGAAGGGGGAGCCTTCATTGCCAAAAGCGCGCAGCACGGTGTCAGTCAGCCGTTTTGCCCTGTGCAGCCAATCTTCGTCAAAACATGCCTGGTACAGCGTGATATATGCTTCAGCCAGGTATGCATAGTCATTGAGCACTCCCGCGATTCTGGCGTTTCCGTTTTTCCATGTGCGCAGCAGGCTGCCATCTTGCTGAATCATTTCATCAGCGGTAAACCGGGCCGCTTTCAGCGCGGCATCGAGCCAGGGCTGGTGCAGCGTTACCCGGTATGCGTCGGTATAGGCCTTGATCATCAGGCTGTTCCATGAAGTCAGGATTTTATCGTCCAGCCCCGGCCTTACCCTTTCGCCCCGTTCTTTCAGCATTTGGGCCGAAGCCATGCGCACCAGCTGTTTCAACTCTTCTGCGCTGAGGTGCTGCCTTGAGGCAAAAACCTCATCGGTGAGCGGCCGCAGCAGGATGTTACGTCCGTTTTCCCACCTACCTTCCCGATCGATTCCCCAGTATTCCGACAGCAATTCACCGTATTCAGGCAGTATTTTCATGATTTCGTCCCTGGTCCATACATAATACCTTCCTTCTTCCCCTTCGCTGTCGGCATCGAGCGCTGCATAGAATGCACCTTCAGGTGAAGCGAGTTCGCGTTCCGCAAAGGTGAACGTTTGCCGGATGATGTCGGACAACTCTTCGCTGCCGCTGACGCGACAGGCTTTAGCATACAATGAAATAAGCTGGGCGTTGTCGTACAGCATTTTTTCAAAGTGGGGGACTTTCCAGTGCGCATCGGTGCTGTAGCGTGCGAATCCTCCGCCTATCTGATCGTAAATACCTCCGCTTGCCATGGCTTTCAGCGTTTTGAGTACATGGGCGAGGGCTTCTTTTCTGCGAGAGAGGTCGTAATAATCCAGCACAAATTGCCATACCCCTGGCATGGGAAATTTCGGGGCGCCTGTCATCCCGCCGTTTACGTCGTCGAACCGCAATGAAAGCTGCTCATAGGTCTCATCAAGAAAAGCACGGTCGATGCCGGAGAGGTTGGATGGCGCTTCCACCATGTTCTGTCCGCTGATGCCTTCCATAAGCCTTGAAGCCTGTACCTTTAGTTCGTCATGGTTTTTTTGATACAGGTCTGATATCTGGGTCAGCAGCTCGGTCCATTGCGCGGGCCTGAAGTAGGTTCCGCCCCAGAACGGACTGCCGTCGGGCAAAGCAAAGCAGTTGAGCGGCCATCCTCCGCTGTTGTGCAGCAACTGAACGGCATTCATGTAAAGCAGGTCCACATCCGGACGCTCCTCACGGTCAACCTTCACACACACAAACAGCCGGTTCATCACCTCCGCAATCTCAGGTTTGCTGAAACTCTCATGCTCCATTACATGACACCAATGGCAGGCCGAATAACCTATGCTGATCAGTAAAGGCCGGTTGCTGCGGCGTGCATCGGCAAACGCTTCCTCCCCGTAAGGATACCAGTTAACCGGATTGTGGGCATGCTGAAGCAGATAGGGGCTGGTTTCGTTGATCAGTCGGTTGGGCATAATTGTCAGAAGGTTGTATGGTGGCTGGTGTTATTAACAAGGTTTTACCCCCGAGTGTTTAATGGCTGGTGAGAAACGATTCAAATACATTCATTTCTTATCTCTGGAAGCATATGATCCGCCAATGGCGGGTAAATTACAAAATTTATGGCAATAATATAAATCCGGAGGATTCGGATGAGCGGAGAAAAGGATCAGCAATGTGAAACAGACGTGCCCGGACGGGCCGGTAATCCAGGTTCACTCTGTATTTCTATAGACATGCGACCCCTCCGGGGTCGGTAATCCTGGTTTACTCTGTATTTCTATAGATATGCGACCCCTCCGGGGTCGGTAATCCTGGTTTGCTCTGTATTTCTATAGACATGCGGCCCGCCGGGGTCGGTAAACCATGTTCACTCTTTATTTCTGTAGACATGCGACCCCTCTGGGGTCGGTAAACCTGGTTTGCTCTGTATTTCTATAGACATGCGACCCCTCCGGGGTCGGTAATCCTGGTATACTCTGTATTTCTATAGATATGCGACCCCTCCGGGGTCGGTAAACCATGTTCACTCTTTATTTCTGTAGACATGCGACCCCTCTGGGGTCGGTAAACCTGGTTTGCTCTGTATTTCTATAGACATGCGACCCCTCTGGGGTCGGTAATCCTGGTATACTCTGTATTACTATAGATATGCGACCCCTCCGGGGTCGGTAAACCTGGTTTGCTCTGTATTTCTGTAGACATGCGACCCCTCCGGGGTCGGTAATCCTGATTTGCTCTTTATTTCTATAGACATATGACCCCGCGGGATCAGAAAATCCTGATTCATTCTGCATTTCTGCCGTTTGCCGGTTCGTTTTATCGGGAACATTTCCTGCGAAAGAAAGGAACAAGTCATGGAGTCTCTGTGAACCGGTTTCTTTCGGATATATTATTTCACATAGATGCATCCGGGACCGCTGAGATTTACAGAAAGTATAAACTATTGTTTCTCATAATGTATTTTAGATCAGTGATTAAGATTTGAAAGAAATAAGCAGTATGCCATATCTTTTTATGAAAAATCAGCTGTTATTTAGATTTATTATAACTTAGCAGCCTGAAGGCGTCCTGTACCCGGATTTCAATCACCAATTTCCCGGAATGTCTGTCCCTGTTTCCTGGGAGTGGTTTTGTATGTCAGGTAAAGGATTAATGTCACCGTTTGACAAGAAAACTGCAATAAACACACTATGACGATGAGACTCTTACTTGTTTTGATGGCCGTTCTGGCCCTGAGCCGGGTTGATGCCCAGCAAACTTACCGTGTACAGCGTGGCGAGCGCCCGCCCATTGACCTGGCGGCTGTTCCGGATGATGCCATTACCCGTGGTATTTTAAAAGTGAAGGTGCAGGAAACGTACACCCGGCAGCTTGACGAAATGCCGGTAACGTTGGATGCCAGGGGAACAGTTACTTTCGGGATTGAATCCATCGACCGGCTGAACAGGCAATTCGGCGTATCAGGCTTTGAAAAAACCTTCGGTTCTCCGGCTTTTTCATCCCGCTTCAGCGAACGCCATCGCGCCTGGGGCTTTCACCTCTGGTACACCCTCTATTTTGATGAAGGACTTGATGTGAAGCAACTGGTTCAGGCTTATGCCGCACTGGGAGAAGTGATGGTTGCCGAACCCGAGTATGCAAAAGAGTTGGTTATTAATCAATTACCTGATGGAAAGGCAGTTGGGGAAGCGCTGAGGGGCGCCGCCTGGACGCCGGATGACCCCCGCTACAACGAGCAATGGCATTATCACAATACGGGTCAGCAGAACGGTACGCCCGATGCTGACATCGATCTGCCCGAGGCATGGGAGATCACCAAAGGAAACCCTGAAGTGATCGTCGCGGTGATTGACCAGGGTATTCAGACCAACCATCCCGATCTGATTGCCAATATGTGGGAAGGGATAGGATACAATTTTATCAATAACTCCCCCAACATTGTTCCCGGTGATCACGGGTCGCATGTGGCCGGAACCGTGGCCGGTGTCAACAACAACGGCATCGGGATTTCGGGAGTGGCCGGTGGCTCAGGCCCGGGCGACGGCGTGCGGCTGATGTCGTGCCAGGTATTTAATCCGACCTCCGGAGGTGGTGGATTCCAGAATGCACCCGTGTGGGCGGCCGACAACGGCGCTGCCATATCGCAGAATTCATGGGGATACACTTCTCCCGGTTATTATGAACAGGCTGTTCTCGATGCGATTGACTACTTCAATATCAACGGCGGAGGAGAAGCCATGGTTGATGGCGGAATTACGATCTTTGCCGCAGGAAACAGCGGTTCACAGGGTCAATGGTATCCCGGTTACTATTCGGGATGTTTCTCGGTAGCAGCCACCAATAACCAGGACAAGCGCTCCTGGTATTCGAACTACGATACCTGGGTTGATGTGTCGGCCCCAGGAGGAGAGACCAACCAGGTGACCCAGCGGGGCGTGCTCAGCTGCTGGCGCAACAGCAATTATGGTTTTTACGAAGGCACTTCCATGGCCTGCCCGCATGTTTCGGGCATCGCCGCACTGATGATTTCGCTGGCGTACGGACAGTTTACCCCTGCACAGGTGGCCGATATTATCCGCAATACCACCGATGATCATTACGGGGTAAATCCCGGGTATATCGGCAAGCTGGGGACGGGCCGCGTAAATGCGCACAGTGCCCTGCTCGAAACCCTCAACCAGATGATACTGGTAAACAATCCCCTTGCATTTTCTGCATTGCCGGCCAGCAATACGCAGATCAACCTCAACTGGGTGAAAAATCCGGAAAACGACGCCGTTATGATCGCCTGGAATACCACTGAGGTGTTCGGCGATCCGGTACAATCACAGGCCTATCAGACAGGTGATCTGATTCAGGGTGGCGGAACCGTGCTGTATCTGGGTGCCGAAAATTCCTTTCAGCATACCGGCCTTAACAGCAACACCCCTTATTATTACAAAGTATGGTCGGTGAACGGCGTCAATGAGTATTCAACCGGCATGTCTGCCAATGCCACCACCCTGAAAGATCCCATTGTAAACTTCCCGTACCACCAGGATTTTGATGAGGAGGCATTTCCGCCCGCATCATGGGAAAACAAAAAACTGGCCGGCGCCGGTGATGGATTGTGGGACCGTCAACAGAACGGGACGGACCCGGTATGTGAACCTCAATCAGGCGATGCCATGGCCCGCTTCAACAGCAATGAATATATGGCCGGAACCAGCGGTTTGCTGGTAACCCCTCCGGTGATGTTCGGCAACGACAACTATGAAATCAGTTTCTGGATGTTCCGCGACAGCGAAGAGCCCGCGACTGCCGATAAAGTTGAGGTGTATGCCAATATTTCGCCCAATGCCGGTTTTGCCACCCTGATGGGAACCGTGCACCGTTCGGTCGCGCTTTCGCCCGAAACCACCGAAAGCGGATGGCAGCGCTATGTATTTGAACTGCCGGCAGCGTATTACAACAAACTCACTTATATTATCCTGAAAGGGATGAGTGAGCAGGGCAACAGTATTTACATCGATGAGTTTCACATCGAAGTGCCGGTATCCTGCTTCCCGCCTGAAAACCTAACGGCTACCGCCGTCACCTCCGCTTCGGCACTGATCGGCTGGACCGCCGTGGAGCCTGCCACTGCCTGGGATATGGAAATTGGCATGCAGGGATTTGAACCCGGCACCGGAACATTGCTTACCGGAATTGCCGACACGGCATTGACGCTCGAAGGGCTTGAAGCCAACACCGCTTATGACATTTATGTGCGTGGCACCTGTGACGATGAGAACAGCAGTATATGGACCGGTCCGCTTGGATTTACTACGCTTTGTTATGCAGAAACGCCCTGGGAAGAGACCTTTGAGGGGATGAATGACGCATTTGAATGCTGGCAGGTGATGAGCAATACCGCGGAGGACGGAGGCCTTGACGGCAATAACCTGGTTCCGGTAACGGAAGGATCATGGTTAGTCTGCACCCCTGAGTCGTTCGGAGGTGCCGGTGCTGAGTATATCTTTAACGGTGAACGTTCAGCCGCCATCGATGGAAGTGCCACCGGGTTCAACTGGCTGATTACCGGAGAGATGCAGATGCCCGAAGCAGGAAATACCGACCTTGCGTTTATGCTGTTTTACGCCAACAGCGAAGCGGCAGTCAACCGTTTTTATGTGAATATCCTCGATGAAGGTAACTGGCGCCCGGCGCTGGTGATGGACAGCCCCGAAACCGCCGGCAATCATTACCGGCAGCAGGTACTGATCAATATGGATGGCTATCAGGGCAAGCGCATCAGACTGGCTTTCGTGTATGAAGGCAACGACGCGGCCACCCTGGCGGTTGACAACATCGGCATTGTTCCCGCTGATAACTATTGGACCGGTAAATCGGGCAGCGTATGGACGAACGAAGCCAACTGGCGCCTGGCAGTACCGGAACAGACCGGCACCGCGCAGATATTGCCCGCCCCGAATCAGCCTGTAATCAGCGGAAGCCTTGAAATGGCAGGGATTCAAGTTCATCCCGGCGCCTCGCTCACCCTGGCTCCCGATGCTCAGTTAACGGTCACCAATTCTCTCATAAATATGGCAGGAGCTTCCGGTCTTATACTGAAAGCCGGTGAGCAGGGCCATGCCACGCTGATCCATCCTGAAAATGACCTGAGTGCCACGGTTGAAGTTTATACCGGCGCAACGGGCTGGCAACTGCTGTCAATGCCTTTTGATGTTGATTTTGAGCCTGAATTTTCAGCTCCCGGTGACGGTTTGCTGAAATGGCATGAAGCTTCCGGAAGCTGGATTGCTTCCCGCCTGGAAGACGAAACCTGGAACCCGGCGTTTGAAGCACAGATGATCCGGGGACATGCCTATCTCAGCGGTTATGAAACAACTCAGGTGCGTTCAGGGTCCGGTTTGCTTGACGGTACATCATTCAGCCGTGAACTGCAGAATTCCGGCAACGGATGGCACCTGTCGGGCAATCCGTTTACGGCATCCATAAGCTATAACCCATCCGATCCGCAGTTTGCCGCTATCGGGAAAGTATGGAATGCCGCCGAAGGATCGTTTACAGAGTTATACCCCGAAGCCATCATTCCTGCATTTTCGGGTTTCGCCGTGGAGGTGCTTCAGGAAACCGCCATCCATCATATCCCGGCCGGGTCGCGTACACATGAAGCAGCTTTTCTGCCTGAAGCCCCGGAGCCTTCCATCGAACTTTCGGTCAGCGAAACCCTGCTGGGTACCCGGCAACGCACGGCCATCAACCTGAATCAGGCAGCTACAGAATATTTTGATGTGCAGCTGGATGCCGGTTTTCTTCCCGGTTTTGCACCGCAGTTTTACAGCCTCTCCGGTGGCAGGAAGTTTTCCGTCAATACCCTGCCTTCTATTGCCACCGGTGCGGTAATTCCGCTGGGATTTGTCAAAAATGAAGCTGATAACTATGTCTTTGAGGCTAAATTTGATGCGCTTTATCCGGATATGGTACTGTATCTTAATGACCTGAAAACCGGAGAATTGCATTTACTTAACGGAAATTCTGTGGTGGAATTTGCCGCTGAGGCAGGCGATGCACCCAACCGTTTTGAACTGATTTTCGGCACCCTGGGAATTGAAGGGCAGGTTCCGGCCAGTGATCTGAATGTATATGCGTATGGATCTGTGATTTACATGACCGGCAATGGTCCCATAGCGGGCAAGGTTACCGTCAGCAGTCTGCAGGGCTCCGTTTTGCTCGAAAAATCCGTTAAAGGAGAAACCGTCATTAAGCTGGACGCCGGAACCCTCGCCAATGGCATTTACATTGTAAGTCTTACAAACGAACATGGCCGGATCAGCCGCAAGGTGGTGATCAGCAGGTAAGACAAATTGCTTGATACTTACGAAAGCGGCAGGATCCGGTAACGGGTCCTGCCGCTTTATTTTTGATTTAAGTCCCGCCGGAGTATCTTATGGAAGATAACTGAATTACAGGGTTTCGGGAGTAACGGATAAAACAGAACCGCCGGTTAATTCTTCGTGCAGTACAAGTGAAAAAAAATTTTAAAAAGTATTGAAAAAGATTGCCAAAACTATTTTTATTCTATAAGTTTATCGCTTGTTTTTAAGGGCGTCGTTACATCCGGAGATATCTTGTTTATGTACTATTGCCGTGTAGTTTTGTTGTTGATGCTTGTCTGCCTGATGGGTTACAAGCCTGCTTTTTCACAGGTCAGCAGTAATCCGGGAAATATTCTGACAGAAGTAAATCAGGCGATCGAAGCGGATATGCTGAGAACCTCAGGTATTACGGATGCCGGGGCTGCACTTGAAAACATCACGATATACAGCCGTGCCCTGCGTAGTATTTCAGGAGGCTCTTTGCTGTGCGATATACAATATTATCTGGCTGTGAACTGCTATGAACTTGCTTCGTACAACCCAGCGGTTTATTCAAATTATTATGACTCTGCCATATATGCCTTCCATCAACTCAGGGACCGGTGTTTTAGCAGTATTGACAGTCAATCATTGATTATAGATTCTCTGGTAAGGGTGGTCGGTAAGCAAAGGGATGATTATCACCGGTGGGCTGCAGTGCTTCGTGAACGGGATATTAACGAAACAGTAGTGATGAGACCGGCAAAAGACAGATTCAGTATTGCTTATCATTATGAAGTTTCAGGCGGGAATAATCCTGAAGGGTTAAACGGCATTCAAATGGCCATGTTCCGTGAAGCCGGGGCCGGGTTTTATTGCACCCTCAGGGCGCAGAAAAGTATTTTCGGGATAAAGAACTTTTCGGGAGATTATCATGAATTGCAATACCCTTTAAACACATCCGGGGAATTCAGGTCTGCTGATATGGCTTTATCTGCCGGGGCAACGGTAAATATTTACAAACCGCTGTACCTGATGGTGGGAGTGGGTTTCAG
>Ga0334885_1002622_pt1 | contig 18130 bp, 9 predicted proteins | sample GraSluR1_MG_8_FD_207233 | JGI IMG/M metagenome (GOLD analysis project Ga0334885, IMG submission 207233) | Sludge microbial communities from methane-producing bioreactor in Wageningen University, Netherlands - Granular Sludge_31_05-R1 | ecosystem: Engineered > Bioreactor > Anaerobic > Unclassified...
TGCCCGGGCGGGTGTGGCGTCGGGCGACGTCGTGGTGGCCGTCACCGAGGGAGGAGAGACCTCGTTCGTCATCGGCACCGCGTGGCAGGGTCTCGCGGCCGGGGCGAGGGCGTTCTTCGTGTACAACAATCCGAGCGAGGTTCTGCGCCAACACGTCGAACGTTCCCGCCAAGTGATCGACGAGCCGCGGATCGTGAAGCTCGACCTGTACACCGGGCCCATGGCGGTGGCGGGGTCGACGCGAATGCAGGCCACCACGGCCGAGCTGCTCGCCCTGGGTGCCGCCGTCGAGGCGGCCCTGTGCGAGGTCTTGCGTCGCCGTCTGACGGACGACGAAATGCGGCAACTGGGGATCGCGCCCCGATCGCCCGCCGATTATTCCCGGCTTTTCGGCCGCCTGCTCGACGAACTCTCGCGGCAGGAGAACGTGGCGACGATCGCGCGACTCGTCGAGTGGGAGGAGGCGATTTACCGCCGGAACGGCCTGGTCACCTACATGACCGACCGTTACCTGCTCGACGTGCTGACCGACACGACCGAGCGGGCTCCCACGTTCCGCCTTCCGCCGTTCCGTAAGTGCGACGACGAGGTCTCGGCCCGCAGTTGGGCCTTCGTGAAGAACCCGCGCTACCCGGCGATAGAGGCGTGGCGCCGGTTGCTGCGCCGCGAGCCGCGGGGGATCGACTGGCCCGCGTCGGTGTACCGTTCGCTCGACGTGGCCCCGCATCTGCGCGACGCCCCGCCGACGCTCGACAACCGCGAGATCGAGAAATTCGCCATCGGCAACGAGATCGACCCCTCGCGTTTCGAGGCCGACGACGCGGGATTGGCGATGATTCTCGTGGGCGACGAGATCGGCCAGGCCGGCCCGCCACGCGAGGCCTTCGACCGGGTGTTCGTCGAACACGCCGCGTCGTTCGCGCGCACCGCCGCGGTGGCCGTGGGGCCGGCGCCGCCCGACCGACCGGTCGACGACGTGTTCCACGTGGCGTGCGATCTGCCCGCCTCGCCCTTCGCGCTCTGGGACCGGCTGGCCGTCAAACTGACGCTCAACCTGATGTCGACGGCCACGATGGCGCGCATGGGGCGGGTCGAGGGCAACTACATGTCGCGGGTCGAAACGAGCAACAAGAAGCTCGTCGACCGCGCCACGCGGCTGGTCGCGCATCTGGCCGGGGTCGACTACGAGACGGCCTGCTACGCCCTGCACGAGGCCATCGAGAAGGTCGCCCCTCAGGAGCGGGCGACCAAGGACGCCCCCTCGCCGGTGACCGTCGCCGTCGAACAACTAAGGCGCCAGCGAGGCGCCACGGCCGATCCATGACCCTGAGCCGACCCCCCGGCGCCGGCTCGTGAACGCCGATTTCCGCGTGGCGGAAGTCGATGACATTCTTCGGGTGCGGCAGGGCGGATTTCCCGCGGTTTGTGCTAGCCCAACGCCAATCTCACTCGCGAGGACCAGGCGGGAGAGGTGCTTCGGTTCGTCTCTTTCGACGCGTTCGACGACCCGGCCGACCAATGCGGGCGGGGAGCCCCTCGTCGCCGAGCGCAAGCGGAAAGCGCACGGTCGTTTCTCTTCACGAGTGCCTCGATCCCGCCCCGCACGACGTGGCGGGGTGACGTGTTCCGGCGAGCCTGCGCTGCCACGCGCCGACGACGGCAAAGACCGCGCAGGCGACGAGGCAAAGCCCGGCCGGGAGGTCGCCGTGCTTCAGGTACCAGCTCGATCGCCCGTCGGGCGCGACCTCGGCCAGCAGCGTGCCGGTCGCTCGGCGGGGTCCTTTGTCGAGGATGCGGCCGTCGACGTCGATCCAGGCCGAAAACCCCGTATTTGCCGCGATCAGCAACGGCTTGCGGCACTCGACCGCGCGAAACACGCCGCAGACCAGGTGCATGTCCAACTCGCTGGAGCCCCAGAACCAGCCGTCGTTCGTGAGGTTGACCAGGACGTCAGGCTCGCGGCCCGCCCGGGTCAGCGCCGCCACCTGGCCGCGAATGACGTGGGGAATCACGGTTTCGTAGCAGATGTTCGGGGCGATGCGGAGCGCGTCGAGGTCGAACGCGACGGGCGTTGTCCCGGTATGGGCGGTGCCGAGCGTGCTCAGCGGAGTGAGCTGCACCAGCCAGTCGAAGTACCGGGCGAACGGTATGTACTCGCCGAAGGCAACCAGGTGCATCTTGTCGTAGCGCCCGATGGGCCCGTCGCCGAGCGGAACGAAGGCCGCCGAATTGAAGAGCTTCTCGCCGTCGGGCCCCACGCGATACGCGGGGATGCCCACGAGAAGCGGCGTCGCCCATCGCTCGGCCAACTCCCGGAGCGGTTTGCGCTGCTCCCGGGAATACCGTTCCAGCCGCAGATGAAACTCCGCCTGAGAGAGGCCCGAATCGGGGGGCGCCGGCGTGTTCGGGTCGTACGCAAACAGGTAGCCGGCGAACATGGTCTCGGGCCAGACGATCAGATCGAGCCGGCCGTACCGGGCGACCGCCTCCTCCGAAAGCCGCACGTACTGGGCTTGGGTCCGCTCCCGAGTGCCCGGCGGCGGCACGAGCACCGTGTCGATCGAGCCCTGAATCAGGGCAATGCGGGCCCGGGGCTCCGTGGCTTGGGCAGTCGACTTGCGGCTCTCGCCATACAGAAGCACCGCGCCAAGCACCGCGACCAGGGGCGCGAGCGGCCGCCACGATCGGGGCCGTCCACCCAAGGGAAGCATCGCGGCAAGACAGGCGGCCGCGAACATGACCACGAAACTCACGCCGTAGGCCCCGGCCAGATCGCTAATCTGGATCAGGCCGATCCAACGGTACTGGGTGTGGCCGAGACTGGCCATGGTGAAACCCGACAGCAGATGGCCCCGGGCCAGCTCGAGACCGGTCCACACCACGGGGGCGGCCACGATGGCGGGAACGCGCAGCCCGTGCACGGCGACGCGACTGAGGCCCACGAACACCGGTAAATAGAAACCCAAGTAAAAGGCCAGGGCGACCCAGCCGAACGAGGTGAGCCAGTGGGGCAGCGTAAGCCAGTACAAAGCGGCCAGCCAAAACAGAAACCCAGCCAGCCACAGCTTGAAGTAAGGGCGGCGATCGGCGAGACGCTCGCGCACGATCAGCGCGATCCACCAGATCGGGGCGATCCAGGCCAGCACCCAGAGGCCGACCGCGTCGAGCGGTGGCAGGGCGGCCCACAGCACAGCCGCACCGATCAGGCCGTGACCGAAGGTCGAGCCATACCACGCGCGGAGCTTCGCCGAGATCAGGGGCATCGTACCGCCAGGAACTTCGCCAGGATCTGCGGACCGCACTCGGTCAGAAAGCTCTCCGGGTGGAATTGCAGTCCGAACAGCGGGAACTCCTTGTGCCGGATGCCCATGATTTCCCGTGTTCCGTCGGGAGCATTGCTCCAGGCGCAGACCTCGAATTGTGCGGGAAGCGTGTCGGGCTGGATCACGAGACTGTGGTAGCGGGTCGCCTGGAGCGGGTTTTCAAGTCCCTCGAGCAAGTCGCGCCCGTCGTGATGGATCAGGTCGGTCTTGCCATGCATCAACCGGCCCGCCCGCACGATCGTTGCCCCGAAAGCCTGGGCGATCGACTGGTGGCCCAGGCATACTCCCAAGATGGGTATCCTTCCCGCAAAGAATGTGGCACACTCCATGGAGATTCCCGCCTCGTCCGGGGTACAGGGGCCGGGGGAGAGGATCAAATGGGATGGGCGCAGCGCTTCGATCCGGTCGACCGTGACCTTGTCGTTGCGAAACACGCGGAGGTCGAGCGCCGCGTCGATTTCACCCAACCTCTGCACGAGGTTGTAGGTGAACGAGTCATAATTGTCGACAAGCACAATCATTGCGGCCCTGCCTCGTATCGGAAGAGACCCCGCCAGTCTACACGGTTCGCGCCGTGGCATCCACGGGGCCCCGGCAGGAGCCGGGTGGGTTCGTTGGCCCGACCGCCGCCCCACCGGACACCGGGGGTTGACAACTCGACAGCGATGGTAATACTTTCCAGGTGGTATCGTAGTGCACTTCGGCCGAAGCGCCGGCGGCACGCGAGATTTCGACCGTCGGCACCAGGTCACGTCTCTATGCCAAGTATGGGAGGGCAACGCGATGAGCGGAAGGACGGGTTCTTATGGAACCGCCAAGGCGGTTTGCGCGGCACTGGCGATCGGACCCTTCGTCTGGTTTCCTGCGCCCGGGGGGGCTCAACAGCCCGCGACCAGCTACTCGCCGGTCGTCATCCACGAGAGTTTCGCCGACACCGTGGCGCGGATGTCGGCGGCGAAGGCCGAGGTCATGCAGCGCCACATGCGGTTGTTGGACGAGCGGTACGACTTGAGCGATCGGGCCGCGCAAGGCGTCACCATGTCGGGCGGCAAGGCGGTCCAGGAGGGCGTGCGGGTCAAGCTGCCGCGCGGCGTGAAGTCGTGGCAGGACCTGGCGGCGATGACGCCCGAAGAGATCCGCGAGAAGGGCCTGTGGCCCAAGGGGTTCCTTCCCTTGCCCCACCCGAACCACCCCGAGGGAGGCATGGTGTTTCCCCAGCACCAGATCGATGAGATCAAGCGGCAGGAGGGGCGCGATCTCACGCGATTCGATCTGGATTTCGACCTGCCCGAGCATCTGCTTCCCGAGTTTCCGCCGCCCCTCTACTTGACCACCCGCACCGATCTCGGCGACGTGTCGCAGGGGCAGGTCGTCACGCTGCAGAACTACTTCGAGCTGTTCAACGGGATCCTGAATCCCAAGCAGTTGGAGGGCTTGCGCCTGCTCGTGACCCCGTTCCCCCAACAGCAGTTCAACGCGACCGACGATCGGCGGTCGCTCAAGCCGAGCAGCGGCGTGACCTGTTTCGATTGCCACGTGAACGGGCATTCCAACGGAACGACCCACCTGGTCGGCGACATCCGGCCTCAGCCGTTTCGGCATCGCCTCGACACCCCGCCGCTGCGAGGCGTGAACGTTCAGCGGCTTTTCGGCTCGCAACGCGCGCTGAAGACCATCGAGGATTTCACCGAGTTCGAGCAGCGGGCCGCCTATTTCGACGGCGACCCCGTGATTGCCACGAAGAAAGGCGTGAACGTCCTGGAGCGAGGAAGCCAGGTCCACTTCATGTCGGAATTCATGTCGATCCTCGACTTCCCCCCCGCGCCGAAGCTCAACGTGCTGGGCATGCTCGACGCGCGAAAGGCCTCGCCCGCGGAGTTGCGAGGCCAAAAGGTGTTCTTCGAACGGGGACGCTGCGCCGCTTGCCACCAGCCCCCGTACTACACCGACAACTCGATGCACAACTTCCGCACCGAGCGATTCTTCGAGCCCCACGAGTACAACGGGCGCATGGCGACGGGCGACGGCCCGATCAAGACGTTCCCTCTCCGAGGCATCAAGGACTCGCCGCCGTATCTGCACGACGGGCGTCTCCTGACGCTGGAGGACACGGTCGAATTTCACGACCTCGTCTTGACGACGAAACTGACCGAGGCCGAGAAGAAGGACCTCGTGGCGTTTTTACGCTGCCTGTAGACATCCTCGGTTGACGAGGATGCCTGTCGCACGGTTCCGCCGTCTCGCGGAGGCTCGCCTAACGGCCCGGTGGGCTCCGCGAGACGACGCACCGGCAGGCCGGCCGACGACCCTTGCCCACGCCGGGATCGCCGGTTGGCCCTTTCTGCTTCACCATTGTGAGAAAGACTGAGGATAACAAGAATGAGCGATGCGAGTGAAACCCCCGTCGGATGCTGCGAGCCCCAGGCGGTAAGGATCCCACTCATCGGCGAAGCGGCTCCGGCGTTCGAGGCCGTCACCACGCAGGGGCCGATTCGTTTTCCCGACGACTACAAGGGCAAGTGGACGATCCTGTTCAGCCATCCGGCCGACTTCACGCCCGTCTGCACCACCGAGTTCATGACGTTCGCGACGCTGATGCCGCAGTTCGAGGCGCTGAACTGCAAGCTCATCGGCCTGTCGATCGACAGCAACTTCAGCCACATCGCCTGGCTGCGAACGATCAAGGAGAAGATCAAGTACCGAGGCATGGAGAACGTCGAGGTGACGTTCCCCGTGATTGCCGACCTGAAAATGGAAGTTGCCCGCAAGTACGGCATGGTTCACTCGTCGGCCGACGACTCCCACGCGGTGCGGGCGGTGTTCATCATGGACCCCGAGGCCAAGGTGCGCGCGGTGCTGTACTATCCGTCGAGCATGGGCAGGAACTTTCAAGAGATCCTGCGCATGATCGTGGCCTTGCAGACCGCCGACAAGCATCAGGTCGCGACGCCGGCCGACTGGCAACCGGGCGACGACGTGATCGTGCCGCCCCCCGGCTCGTGCGGCACGGCCCAAGAGCGCGTGCAGGGCAAGGAAGGGGGCAAGTGTCTCGACTGGTTCATGTGCTTGAGGGAGATTCCAAAAAGCGAGCTCGACCTGCCGCCGTTCTGGAAGTGAGCAGGCGCATCGCAGGCTGGGGGCGACCGGGCCGACGTGCACCGAGGCGCGCTCTTGCCGCCGTGGCGGCGACTTCGCCGCGCGAACGCCGGCCCGGAGCCCGCGGCCCTGCGGCGCGCTACCCGGTTCCCTCCCGATCCTCGCGCATCGCGCGGCGGATCAGGTCGCGGTCGAAGTAGTTGATCGACATGCCCGCGTCGACCACGATCCGCTGGGCGTTGATCCCGCTGGATCGAGGGCTGAGCAGAAAAGCGACCACGTGAGCGGCCTCTTCGGTCTGGACGGCCTGCTTGCGCAGGATCACCTGCTCGGCGTAAAGGTACGAGTCGACGTAACCGGGAATGCCGGCCGAGGCCGAGGTCTTCAGCAGGCCCGGGGCCACCGCGTTGAAGCGAACGCGGGAGAACCGGCTGAACGACTTGGCCAGGAAGGCCAGCGACGAGTCGAGGGCGGCCTTGATCGGCGCCATGTAGCCGTAGCTCTCGCTGGCCATCGTCGTCGTCGAGATCGAGATGGTCACCACCGAGGCGTCGGGGTCGAGCAGGTGCTGGAACGCGCGGCAGATCGCCATCAGCGAATAGCACGACACGTCGAACGCTTGCAGGAACGCCTTCTTGGGCGTCGCGTGGAAGGGCTTGTCGCCTTCCGCGTAGTCGGCAAAGGCGATCGAGTGGACCAATCCGTGCAGGGGGGCGTGCCGGGCGGCGATCTCGTCGCGAAGCGCGGCGATCTGGTCTTCACGCTCGACGTCGCACAGGTACACGGGCGCGTCGCCAAGCCACCGGGCCGCATTGGCCCGGACCGATTCGTCCTTGACCGCGTAGACGCACCGGGCCCCGGCCTCGGTGAGCACCCGGCCGACGTGGTAGGCTACGCTCTTACGGTTGGCGACGCCGAAGATGAGGATCGGCTTGTCGGCCAGATCGAGAAAATCCATCGGGGCGAGTCGTCAGATTCGGCGTGAGAAAGCGATGCCTTCGATCTCGACGAGGAGGTCGGGCCGGCAGACGTCGGCCACGGCGTAGACGGTGGGCAACTCCCCCAGCCGGGCCTCGCAGACGGCCCGGGTCTTGGCGTAGTCCTCCTGCCGCTTGATGTACACCCGCACCAGGGCCAGGCCGTCGAGGCCTGTGCCCAGCCCGGGCATGCCGTGGCGGGCCAGGTTGCTCTCCGAAATCAGCGCTTCGATGTTGTCGAGGGTCTGCCGCGTTTGCCCTTCCACGTCGCCCACGTAACGCGTCTCGGAGTTGGTGATGCTCGCCGTCCCCGACACGAAGATCGTCGCGAACGGCCCGCACGACAGGGCCATGGCCCGGGCGAACTTCGGGCTTTTCGGGCTGTACACCGCCCCGTAGTCGAAAGCCGACGTTTGGACGGGGTTTTCGAGCGGGGTGGCCACGATGTCGTCGCGGTCGGTCGCCAGGGCAATGCAGCTCATCACCACGTCGCGCCCCTCGGTCCCGATGCCCGTGCTCGCCGGGAAGACCGTCGGATTCTGCCCGTCGGGAAGCCGGGCAGGGGCGAAACACACGTCGCGAAAGAAGTCGCTGCGAGCGCGATTCAGCTCCTTGTAACGCTGCGTGGCGCCCTCGGCACCGACGATGTCGCCCAGGTAGAGCCACGTGCGGATGACCCGCTCGAAGGGCACGTCGACGCTCCCGAGCATCTCGACCATCTGCCGAAACCCGTCGATCGAGCGATCGTACACCGACGACGACGAAACCCGGGGTGCGATCTGGCCACAGTGGATCCATGAAACGCCGCTGTGCCCGGCAATCACCAATCGGTCGCTCAGCCGCCGGATCTTGACTCCTTCGGTCGCGCGCCCCACGCCCAGGGCCTCGATCGACACGAGCTTGCCGTCGCAGGGAGGCTGGAGGATGTAGGTCGTGGCGGGCAACTCGTCGCCGTAAAACTCCCGCATGATCTGGCGGCAGGCGTCGATCTGGGAGACGTCTTTCATGAACACGGCCTGCTCGACGATCGAGCCCCGGGTGCCTTCCTCGTGGTTGACGTCTTCGATCGTCCGCAGGGCGTCGCGAGCTTGCTCCTGCAGGTCGTGGCCCGATCGAGGCACCGCGGACGCGAACACGTGCCGAACGTCGTTGAGTTCCACAACGGAATAGCCGATGCCTTCGCTCGACTGTTTTCGAATCATCGACTGCTTTCTGATCATGGGGCCCTCGGTTGTGGGTGCTTCTGCGGCGGGATTCTCGAGCCGTCGTGGCTACGAAAGCGGGCTTGGCCGACGTGGGGGTACGTCAGCCGGTGGGTACGGTATCCAATCTAAGCGGCGGTGAACCCGCGCGTCAACGGTTCTGCCAGAAAACCTGGTCGCCGGGGGGGAGGCGAGGGAGCATACAGTCCCACGCCTCTTGCCTCAGTTTCCACCTCGGCTTTTCGACCCGTTACGACGGCGCCGCGATCGACCCGGACATCGTCGCGGATAGCGGGGGGCGAGAAAACGCGGTCCCGCGCCCGGTCAGGCAAGCTATACCCTTCTTCCGAGTTATTAGAAACAGCTTGATATAATGGTGCGAGACGGCACATTGAGAACTCGCGTAACGTTTCCTACAATCACGGCGTGAGTCAAGCCTCGACCTGCTTGAACCCCGTTCCTTGAGGAAAGTGGTGGCATGACACGCACAACGGCGTCGCGTCGGTTTTGGAGGACGGTTGCCTTGGCTTCGACCCTGGCCGTGGCGCCCGCCGCGTGGGCGGTTTCGCCACAAGTCGATCCCGAGCGGGAACAGGCCCGGCAAATCCTCGAAGAGGCGGGCCTTTCGGGCGGTCTGGTCGTGCACCTCGGCTGCGGCGACGGGCGCGTGACTGCCGCGCTGCGGGCCGGCGACGGGTTTCTCGTGCACGGCCTCGACGTCGATCCAAAGAACGTCGAAGCGGCCCGCCGACGTCTCCGGTCGCTGGGAGCCTACGGCGACGTGTCGGTCGACCGGTTCGACGGCAGGCGCCTGCCCTACATCGACAACCTGGTCAACCTCGTGGTGGCCGAGGAGCTTGGCTCGGTGCCCATGGAAGAGGTCATGCGCGTGCTCTGCCCGAAGGGCGCGGTCGTGGTCAAGCGGGGCGAGCGGTGGACCAGGACGGTCAAGCCGCGCCCGGCGGAGATCGACGAGTGGACGCACTATCTGCACGACGCCTCGAACAACGCGGTGGCGAACGATTCGGTCGTGGCCCCGCCCCGGCGCATGCAGTGGTCGGGCAGCCCTCGCTACGCGCGCCACCACGATCGGATGTCGAGCGTCAACGCGGCCGTGTCGGCCGGCGGGCGGGTGTTCTACATCTTCGACGAGGCGTCGCCCGCCTCGATCCTCTTGCCGCCGCAATGGACCCTGATCGCCCGCGACGCTTTCAACGGCACGATCCTCTGGAAGCGGCCCTTGGGGAACTGGTTCACCCACCTCTGGCCGCTGAAGAGCGGACCCGCACAGTTGCCCCGGCGCCTGGTGGCCGACGACGACCGCGTGTTCGTCACGCTCAGCCTCGACGCCCCTTTGACGGCGCTGGAGGCCGCCACGGGCAAGACCATCGAGACCTACGAGGGCACGCGGGCCGCTGAGGAGGTCGTCTACCGCGACGGGGTTCTCTTCGTGCTGGCAAACACCGCGGCCGAGAAGCCCGACTACGACGGGCGCCTGCGCTTCGCCAAGGGCTACGGCGAGAAGTTTTGGGACGAGGCCCCGCGGCAGTTGCTGGCGGTTCGGGCCGAGGGCGGCCAGGTGCTGTGGAAGCGGGAATCGCGCGTCCTGCCGGGCACGCTGGCCGCCGACGCCGAGCGGGTCGTGTTTCACGACGGCCGCAGCGTGGTCTGCCTCGATCGCCACACGGGAGAGCCCCGTTGGCGCTCCGAGCCCGTGGGAAGGGGCGAGGAGATCCGCTCGTTCTACCTGCCGACGCTCGTGTTGTACGAAAAGGTCGTTCTCTTTTCGGGCGGCGAGACCGCGTCCCTGCAAACCGGCTCGTGGTACACCAGCGGCGAGGACACGCTGACGGCCCTCTCGGCCGAAACGGGCGAAGTGTTGTGGACCGCCTACCACCCTCCCTCGGGCTACCGCTCGCCCGAGGACTTGCTCGTGGCCGACGGACTCGTCTGGTCCGGCGAGACCACGAGCGGCCGGGCCGTGGGGGTCTTTACGGGGCGCGATCCCTACACGGGTGAGGTGAAGCGTGAGTTTCCGCCCGACGTCGACGTTTACTGGTTCCACCACCGCTGCTATCGCAGCAAGGCGACCGACAACTACCTGCTCGTGTCGCGCACGGGCACCGAGTTCGTCGACGTGCGCGAGCAGCGATGGATCGTCAATCACTGGTTCCGCGGGGCATGCCTGTACGGCGTGATGCCGGCGAACGGCCTGGTCTACACGCCGCAGCACCCTTGCGCGTGCTACCTCGAGACGAAGCTGTACGGCTTCAACGCCCTGGCTCCCGAGTCGCCGGCGCGGCGGATTCCGCGCCGCGTGCCGCCCGAGCAGCGGTTCGAGCGCGGCCCGGCCTACGCCGAGGTGGTCGCGCAAGGCACCAACGCCGACGAAGCGTCGCCGGGCGATTGGCCCACCTATCGGCGCGACGGCGGGCGCAGCGGCGCGACGGCCGCCCCGGTGCCGGCCGAGTTGAAAGAGGCTTGGCAGACCGAGCTGGGCGGCCGGCTCTCGAGCGTGGTCGTGGCCGGCGGCCGCCTGTTCGTCGCGTCGATCGACGCCCACACGGTGCACGCGCTCGATGCCGCGACGGGCGAGCCCCTTTGGAGCTACACGGCGGGCGGGCGCGTCGACTCGCCCCCGACGATCTACCGCGGCCTGGCGCTGTTCGGATCGGCCGACGGCTTCGTCTATGCCGTGCGCGCTTCGGACGGGGCCCTGGCGTGGCGATTCCGGGCCGCCCCGGTCGACGAACGCCTCACGTCCTTCGAGCAGGTCGAATCGGTGTGGCCCGTCCACGGGAGCGTGCTCGTCGAAAACGGCGTGGCCTACTGCGTGGCCGGGCGGTCGATGTTTCTCGACGGGGGCCTGCGCCTGTTGCGCCTCGATCCGCTCCGGGGAAGGCTGCTTTCGGAGACCCTGCTCGACGACCGCGACCCGGCGACGGGCAAGGACCTGCACGCGTACGTGAGCTGGCTGAACATGCCCGTGGGCCTGCCCGACGTGCTTTCGAGCGACGGGCGCCTGGTTTACATGCGATCGCAGCCCTTCGATCTCGACGGCCGGCGCCTGCCGATCGAGGCGATGCCCGCCGGGAGCGACGCCGACCGCGGCGCCCCGCCGGCCACCCAGCGCGCCGACCGCGCCCACCTGTTCAGCCCGACGGGGTTCCTCGACGACACATGGTGGCATCGCACCTACTGGATGTACGGGAGCACCTTCGTGAGCGGCTGGTGCGGATACTACCTGGCCGGCCAGGTCGCTCCCGCGGGGCGGATCCTCGTGTTCGACGACGCGAAGGTCTACGGATTCGGGCGCAAGCCGAAGTTCTACCGGTGGACCACGCCGATCGAGCACCACCTGTTCGCCGCCGACCGGGCGCTGCCGCAGCCCGACGAATCGGCCGATGCGCCCCCGGGCGAGACGCGGGTTCGCGTCGCCAAGTCGAAGAGCCTCAATCCGGCCGGCACGCCCCTGACCGTGGCGGCCTGGGTCAAGGCCGACCAACCCGGCGGCGTGATCGTCGCCCACGGCGGCAACGCCCACGGCTATTCGCTCTATCTCGACGGCGGAAAGCCGCGGTTCGCCCTGCGCATCGGCGGCGAGGCGACCGTGGTCGCGGCCCCCCGGGCGGTCGTCGGCCGCTGGGCCCATGTTGCCGGCGTCTTGACCGCCGAGCGGCAATTGCAGATCTACGTCGACGGCAAGCCGGCCGCCTCGGTCGAGGCCCCCGGCCTGCTGGCGGCCAATCCCCAAGAGGCCATGGAGATCGGGGCCGACGAGGGCTCGGCGGTCGGCGAGTACACCGGCCGGTTCGGCCTGACCGGACTGATCGACGAGGTGCGCGTCTTCCACGCGGCCTTGAACCCGGCTGACGTGGAACGCCTCGCGGCCGGCGACGAACCGTCGGAGCAGGCCGAACCCGTCGTGGCCTGTTCTTTCGAGCAGGGAAAGGCCGACGACGGCTCGGGCAGCGAGAACCACGGCACGGTCGAAGGGGCCGTGGCCGCGCCGGGCAAGGTGGGCCAGGCCCTCAAGTTCACCGGGGGCGAGTCGCGCCCGGCGAACTACCGCGTCCGGCACCACTGGACCGAGGACCTGTCTCTTTTCGCCCGCGGTATGGTTCTGGCCGGCGAGACCCTTTTCGTGGCCGGGCCTCCCGACCTGGTCGACGAGGAGCAGGCGTTCCGGCAGATCCGCGATCCCGAGGTCGAGCAAGCCTTGAGGGAACAAGCCGCCGCCCTGACGAGCGAGAAGGGCGCGGTGCTCTGGAGCGTCGCGGCCGGCGACGGCAGGAAACTGGCCGAGTGCCGGCTCGACGCCTCTCCCGTGTTCGACGGCATGGCCGCGGCCGGAGCACGGCTCTACCTGGCCGCCGAGAACGGCCGCGTCGTGTGTCTCGAAGGCCGATAGCCCGGAAGATAAGGGATGGGAGCAAGCCTGCCTTCACTTCCGGCGGGACCCGGCCAACGAACCAAGTGTTGCGGCAACACCTTCAAGCTCGTTCGGGTCCAGTCGTTCAAGGGCTTGCGGCGCCCGGGATGGTCGTGCCCGAATTGTCCGGGTCGGAATGGCCGAAGGTTCGGTAAGCATGGGCAAGCGTTGGGGACTGCGGGGAAGGCGTAGTTGCCGAAGCGGACGGGCACGCCGTCGTCGCGCGTGAATTGGTGGCCCCCGCCGATGCAGGCCAGATCGCAGTTGTCGACAACGCATCAATCGTCTCTCCACCTGCCGGCCCGGACGGTCGTCGTGCGAGCCGCGCAGAACGACGCCAGCGCGGCCGACGCAATGCCATCCTGAAGACGCCTGGGCGGAGGATCGGGCAACGCGGAGGTGCGACCCGAGCGCCGGCCCAGGCCCGGAAGCAAGGACCGGCGGCGTTGCACGCAGCGCCGTCGGCCCGCTCCCACTTGCTTCTGGCTTCTGGCGCAATGCGCCAAACCGCAAGGGGGGCCGGGGCCGCCAGTCAGCGGGTGCTCGGACATCGAAAACGCCTGAAACCGCGCGTGTCGACGAAGAAACCTGCCGAGGCCCTGGACGCGGGGGTGGGACGCGACGTTAGAATAGGCACGAGCATGAGCCTGGACGGCATTGCCTTCAGGCTCACCGCAAACGGGAAATGCCGGTTTCGAATGCGCACCGTGGCCGACTCCGGAGGAGATGGATGTTCAAGGCAGCTTCGTCGGCCGTCGGCGCGTGGTTGCTGTTTGCCGCGTGCTGCGGGGCGGCCCCACCCGAACGTTGGTTTGGCTACAACACGTACACCCCGAATGCCCAAACGCTGCGCCGTTTTGCCGAGGCGGGCGTGAACACGGTGGTGATCTTCCCAGCCAACGTGCTGGCGTCGACGGGCGAGCCGTACAACAGCGCCTATTCGCCCATCTGGCACGGCCCGGGGAAGTACGACTTCGAATGTCTGGACCGGCAAGTGTCCGACAAGTTGGCGGTGCATCCCAAGGCGAAGTTCATCTTCTTCATCGACCTGAACACGCCGACCTGGTGGTGTCGGATTCGGGGCAGCGCCGACAGCTTCAACGAGCTGGGCCGAGTGGCAGCGAGCGACACGTGGCGCCGCGACACGCGGGAGTACCTTCAGGCCGTGCTGCGGCATCTCGAATCGAAGCATCGGGACGTCATCATCGGCTACTTCCTTGCCGGCGGCAAGACGATCGAATGGCAAGACTTCAGCAAGGGCGAGGAGGGCTCGATTCGCCGTGCGGCCTGGCGGCGTTGGAGGATCGCGCGAGGGCGGCCCGACCCCGTCGATATCCCGCCGGCTTCGGTGCGCGACCATGTGTCCCACGGACCGTTCCGTGATCCCGTCGACGATGCGCTGGCGATCGATTACTGGCGGTTCTCGCACGAGCTGATCGGCGATACGATCCTGTACTTCGCGGCGGCCGCGCAGGAGGTCATCGAACACCGCGCGCCGCTGGGGTTGTGCTACGGCTACATCATGGAGCACGCCAGCAACCGGCTGCTCTACGAGGGGCACCTGGATTTCGACCGCGTGTACGCTTCGCCCGACTTGGATTGGTTCATCTCTCCGGGCTCGTACCACGACCGGCAGATCGGCGGTGCCGGTGGGTTCATGGTTCCCATCCGCTCGATCCAGCATCACGGCAAGGGATTCTTGATGAGCATGGACCATCGCACGCCGACGGCCCGGAGCGTGTCGGCCTTGGGGCGCCCGATCCCGGGCCACGAAAGCGGCTTCACGGACGAGGCCGCCTGCATTGCCGGACTGCGCCGCGAATTCTCGTTGCGCCTGATCAGTGGGATCTCGACGTATTGGTTCGATTTGTTCGGCCACTGGTTCGAGGGCGACACGATCTTCGACTCGATTGCCCAAATGCGCCGGTTGTGGGAACGCCTGGCCCGGCCCCGCGAAGAATCGGTTGCCGAAGTGGCCGTGCTGGTGGACGCCGAGAGCATGTATTACCTGGACGGCAAGGCCGATTTCTACGGCGATTTGCTCTCCAAGCAACGCTACGGCCTGTACCGCATGGGCACGCCCTACGACCTTTACTCGTTCGGCGACCTGGGAACGTTGGATCTGTCGCGCTACAAGCTGGTTTTCCTGCCCAATCTGTTCGTCGTCGACGCCGAGCGGCGCGCGCTGTTGCGCGATAAGGTGTGCACCGGTGGGAAGACCGTGCTCTGGGGCTACGCGCCGGGCATCATCGCCGACGGGAAGTACGATCCCGGCCAGGTCGAGAAGCTGACCGGCATTCCCTGGGAGACCGAGGACCTCACCACGCGCCAGATGGCCGGCTGGCGATCGGTGTATTCGCCACGGCCGAACGTGCCGGCCGGCGTCTTGCGCCGGCTGGCCCGCGAGGCGGGCGCGCACATCTATTGCGAGGTCGAGGAGCCCTTGTACGCCAACGATCGCCTGGTCGCCTTGCACACGATCGAGGGCGGGAGGCGCACGGTCACGCTGCCCATGACCTGCCGGCGCGTGACGGAGCTGTTCAGCGGGCGCGTCGTGGCCGAGAACACGGATCGTTTCGACGACACGCTCGCGGCGCCCGGCACGGCGTTGTACGAACTGGAGGAGTGAACGCGTCGACGGAAAGAGGGGAAGCCACGGTTTGTGGCCGAAGGACACGTTTTGCCCGTTGACCGAATAGGACCTTTGTACCCAGGAGATTCAGCATGAAACGCACCGCACTTGGTTTCCTCGCCGTCGTCCTGACGGCCACGGCCGTACCGGCCGCCGAACTATGGATCGGCGGGGCAACCACCAGCATCACGCCGGACAAATCGGTTGCCCTCGACGGCCATCGGAACCTGCGGATGTCGAACCGGGTCGAATCGCCGGTCACGGCCACGGCCCTGGCCCTCGAATCGCGCGAGGGCGACAAGGTGCTCGACCAGGCGATTCTCGTCTCCTGCGACCTGGTGGCCATCCGCGATGGCATCCTCGATCAGATCCGCGACAAGGTGAAGCCGCAGTTGCCCGACTTCGACGCCAGGAAGCTCGTTGCCAACGCCACGCACACGCACAACGCCCCGGTCACCCAGGAGGGAAAATACGCGATCCCGGACGGCGACGACATCATGAACCCGGCCGAGTACACCGAGTTCATGACGACCCGGGTTGCCGAGGCGATCGTCGAGAGTTGGCGGAATCGGCGACGCGGGAAGGTCGGATGGGGGCAGGGCCAGGCGGTGATCGCGCAGAATCGCCGAGCGGTCTATGCGAACGGCACGGCCAAGATGTATGGCGCCACCAACACGGAAGACTTCCGCGCCATTGAAGGCTACGAGGATCACAACCTCGACGTGCTTTTTTTCTGGGACGAGCAAGACCGGTTGTTCGCGACGGCCATCAACGTCGCGTGTCCGGCACAGCAGGCGGAGGGGGGCCCGGCGATGCACGCCGACTTCTGGCACCCGGTGCGCGAGATGCTCCGCCAGCGGTACGGCGACGAGTTGCTCGTGCTCGGCTGGATCGGCGCGGCGGGCGATCAGAGCCCCCGGCCGCTTTACGGCAAGGCGGCCGATCAGCGGATGTACGAGCTGCGGGGCCTGACGCGTCTGGAGGAGTTGGCCCGCCGCATCGTCCATGGCTGGGACGATGCCTACGAAGGCGCCAGCAAGGACATGCGCGATGACGTTGTGCTGCGTCATCGGGTCGAAGAGATCGCACTGCCGTTCCGCAAGGTGACCGAGGCCGAGGTCGCCGAAGCACGCGAGCAGGCGGCCAAGTATGCCGACAATCCCGCCCAGATGTGGAACTTCGGCTGGCACCAGCGCGTGGTCGATCGCTACGAAGCGCAGCAGGCCGGCACGGAAGGCGAGCAGAAGATGGAGTTGCATGCCCTCCGTCTGGGCGACGTGGCGATCGCGACGAACCATTTCGAGCTGTACACCGACTACGGCATCCGCATCAAGGCCCGCAGCCCCGCCATCCAGACGTTCATTATCCAGCTCGCCTGCAACTCGGGCGGTTATCTGCCCAGCGAGCGCGCCGTCGGCTACGGCGGCTACGGCGCCGTCATCCAGAGCAGCCGCATCGGCCCGGAGGGCGGCCGGCTACTCGTCGAGCGAACTCTCGCGGCGATCGCCGACCTGTGGGAGGACTGAATCACTTGGTTCCCTTGGTTCCCTCGATGGAATTGCTGCCCGTCGTGTTCAAAAACCCCGCCGCACGGTAAGCGGACCTGTTGCGCAAGGTTACGGCACAGCCAGAGAGCCTGGCGTTGTCGACCTGCTCGACGAAATGGACGGTCAAGAGGATGCCCTGCGACGGGATGCAACGGGCTCGACTCCGCGTCGATCGCTCGCGATCGGCATCGGCCCCCGCGGGTGCGTCTCGCCGCCGTTCGTTCGTCGTGGCGCAACTGCCCGCCGAGGCGCTCCCGAACGACGACATCCCGGGCGCGAGAATTGACAGCGGGGGGCGGGAGGGATAGGATCGCCGGTTGCAGTCTCCCGTCTTCCCGAGGTGCAACCATGAGGCGCGGCCTACCGAAGTGGATGTTGGCGGTCCTTGCGGGCTTGATGGGCGTTTTGCCGGCGGCGGGCCAAGAGGAGGTGGCCGTCGAGTGGCGGTTCGAGGCCGAGGGCGAGTTTCTCGGGTGGCAGGTCGGCGGGCACATCCGCGACGCCGAGGTTGCGGGCGGGGCCCTGACGGGCCGGGCGGTCGACTGGGACCCGATCCTGATCGGGCCGGTCTTCGAGATCGCGGCGACGCCGACCCAGCGGGTCGAGATCAAGATGAAGGCGCCCGGCGGCGGCTCGGCCCAGCTCTTCTGGACCGAGACGCTCGAGGGCCAGCACGGCGGTTTCAGCCAGGCGAAGTGCGACACCTTCTCGGTGCACGACGGCGACCGGTTCCGCGTGTATCGCATCCATCCCTTCTGGCACGCGGCCGGGAAGATCATCCGGCTGCGCCTCGATCCGCCGAGCACGGGCGCGTTTGCCGTCGAGTCGATTCGCGTGGTCGACGCGGGCGGGCCCGCCTCCGACGCCCGGGCGTGGAAGTTCGACGCCGGGGCGCAGGGGTGGCGCGCGTGGCGCGACGCC